>Ga0256407_10002623_pt1 | contig 33960 bp, 46 predicted proteins | sample RumenRJG_04DNA_FD_193489 | JGI IMG/M metagenome (GOLD analysis project Ga0256407, IMG submission 193489) | Bovine rumen microbial communities from Lethbridge, Alberta, Canada - RJG_04 | ecosystem: Host-associated > Mammals > Digestive system > Stomach > Rumen | place: Canada: Alberta...
ATAAAAATAGGTTCGATCTTTCTTTTTTAGTTCTTCAAACATATAAGCCAATATATCTTCTTTATTCTCTAAATTTTGTACACGCATTAAAGATGATATAGGAATAGATGGAAGATACTTAATATCATTCATATTACCACAATACATATATATTTCTCCTTATTTCTTTTACTAATAAATTATATCATAAAATTTTAAAAAAATAAAGGGAAACTATATTGTTTCCCAATAGTTACCCTTTAAAATATTATCCATTTCTAATACTTTATCATTAAACATCATGATTTTTTGACCATCACCAGGATGTATAGGATAAACCCTAAATTGATGATAATGACCGAATAACCAGAAATTAGATTTAGTTATATGATTTATATCATTTAGATACCATTCTGTAGTTTTATCTACAGTAGATTGATCTATCATTGGTAAATATAAATCAGTTGGTTCATATTCACTTGGGCAAGTATGACTAAGTATAAAATCAAAATGCTGATTAGCATAAGCAATCTGTCTACCCATAGCTTGTTCTGCATCGCTAAGCTGCTCTGATGCAAACCATTCTAAACCATTTGCAATTCTATATGGTTTATCTGCTGAATAAGCACCAGGAATTACAAAAGTTTTATAGCCTTTTATATCATACACACTTGGAGTATCAAGAGCATAATAGATATTAGGATATGCAAATTCCTGTAAAACTAACCCTTGAATAGCATTATTAGCAGGAATTAAATTTTTATTCCAGTTTTGAGGATATCTTTCAGCAAGAATCTCTGCACGCTCCTCATGGTTGCCTCTAACGATAAAGAAATTACATGGGAGTTTAGTAAATTTAGTTTTTAAACTTTTTGCTCTTTTTGGCTCTGTCCAATAGTTAAGACCAGAGTCACCAAGCAAAACTATCCAGTCACTTTCGTCCAATGGTGCTTGTCCACACGCGGCAAGGCGTGCCGCAAATGCCTGGACCCATTGAAACTGTCCGTGGATGTCACCCATAAAAAATACTCTATTCTGATACATTCCGTTCACCTCCAGCTCGTAATAATGTTATAATAATTTCAAATCCATCAAGTACGCCGCGGCGATACTTTGGGTCTAGCTTACGGAGATCCTCCCTTGCCGCGAGTTCGGTTTGATATTCTTCTAAAAAGTCTGCTATAACAATTAATTCATCATTCATATATATATTCTACTTCACTTTCTTTCTCTTGTTCAAAATAAATAGGCTCTAATGTATCTAAATCTAATAAACAAGTTTTATTAGTAGTAAAACAACCTAAATCAATATCAATTTTATGTCCATCACAATATCTGATAATTTCGGGATTTTTACTTATCTCTTGCTTTCTATATTTTTCCAATCCTTCAACACGAAATCTAAATAAAGCAACTGTTGGCGTATGACCATGAATCATATATGTATTTTCATATTCTTCTTCTTTTGGCCAAGTTTCATGGAAATGATACCTATTCCATAAAGGTTCATCTTGTCCTAGTCTGATAGAATATCCAGAATGATCAAGAATAAGTTTCTGTCCTTTTTGATTATAAATAATCTTTTGATATGGAAGCTGTTTAACTTGTTCTAACACTTCATATACTTTATTTTGAGAATATGCTTCCATATTAAATAAAGTATAATGTCCACCATTCATAAACCAAAGATTATCATATATAGTAAAACTATTTACTTCTAATCTTGGACTATAATTATCTAACATTAATTTTTCATGGTTTCCCATTAAAGTTATTGTATTTGGTCTATTGAGGATTTCAATAAGAATATCAAACCCATCTGGTCCTCGATCTACACAATCACCAAGACAATATAAAGTATCTTCAGGTTTGAGATACTCTTTAATTTGATTCCATAATTCTTTTTGACCATGTAAATCACTTACTGCATAAACTGCCATTACTATCACCTTCTTTCTCTATATAATAAATTTTATCATATTTTTTTATTAAAGTCAACAAGGACAAAATAGTTTCAGTAAACATATTACATTTTTAAATCTCAAGAGAATATTAAGGAGGATAAAATATGGCAAATTTTAAAGTTCACTATGGAACTAAAGAACATATTGACCAAAAACCACTTCATTTAGGTTATGCGTATTTTACTCCAGAAGATGGACATTTCTATATAGATGGAAAAGTAAATGGAGAAGTTAAAAGGATTTGTTTAAATCCTATGAATAGCCTTCAAGATTTATATAAGCATTATCCTTCTAAATATGAATTTCCAAATGTAGGTGAGCCAAACTACATTTATGTAGATGAATCAAATGGAGATTGTTTTTTATTTGGTGTCAATGGCCCTATATATACATCACTAGGAACTGCTAGTGGTGATATTGTATTTGGTGGAGATTCCACTGGTATCTAATGGAGGTATAGAATAAATGAGTAAACAAGTTAATACTAAGATTTTACTTAGAAACGACCTCGCTGCTAATTGGACAGAAAATAACCCTGTTCTTGGTAAGGGTGAAATTGGTATCGAAATTGATTCCAAGAAGTTCAAATTTGGTGATGGCGTTACTGCATGGAACTCACTCCCTTATGGAGCTGGCGCAGACATTCCACTTGCTAGTGCAAGCAATGATGGTCTTATGAGTTCTAGTGACTTCAGTAAACTTGCTGGTATTGAAAGCGGTTCTGAAGTTAATATTATTGAAACTGTTAAAGTAAATGGTTCTGCTCTTACACCAGATGCTGATAGAGCTGTAGATGTAACTGTACCTACAAAGCTTACAGATCTTACAAACGATGGAAACTTCGTTCAGGATGCTAGCTATGTACATACTGACAATAACTACACATCAGCAGAAAAGAGCAAATTAGCTGGTATCGAAGACAGTGCTGATGTTAATATCATCGAAACTGTAAAAGTTAATGGTACAGCACTTGTTCCAGATGCAAACAAGGCTGTTGATGTTACAGTTCCTACTAAGTTAACTGACCTTACAAATGATGGTAACTTTGTACAGGATGCTGATTACGTTCATACAGACAATAACTACACTTCTGCTGAGAAGACTAAGTTAGCTGGTATCGAGTCTGGTGCTGAGGTTAACGTTCAGTCTGATTGGAGCCAGACAGATTCTTCTGCTGATGACTTCATTAAGAATAAGCCAACTAATGTTAGTGAGTTCACTAATGATGCTGGTTATATTACTCAGGCTGCAGTTCCAGTAGCTGCTACAGCTGATCCTATTATGGATGGTACTGCTGCAGTAGGTACTTCTGCTAAGTGGGCTAAGGAAGACCACGTTCACCCTACAGATACTTCAAGAGCTGCTGCTGCTGATTTAACAGCACTTGCAGGTAGAGTAACAACAGCTGAGGGAGATATTGATGCTCTCGAAACTAGAATGGGTGCTGCTGAAAGTGACATCGATGCACTTGAAAGCGGCAAAGCTGACAAGGCTACTACACTCGCTGGATATGGTATCACAGATGCTTATACAAAGAGTGAAGTAGATGCTAAGGTTTCAGCTGTATTCGTATTCAAAGGTTCAAAGGCAACAGTTGCTGACCTTCCTGCATCTGGTAACCATGTAGGTGATGTATGGCATATCACTGCTGATAACTCTGAGTATGTATGGACTGATGCTGAAGCTTGGGAAGAGCTTGGTATTACTGTAAGCCTCGATGGTTACGCAACTGAGGCATGGGTAGAAGAATATGCTGCTACTGCTGCTCAGGGTGCTAAGGCTGATAGTGCTGTTCAGAGTGTAGCAATTGGTAGTGCAACATTCACTAAAGATGCTTCTGGTAATGCTAGTGCAACAGCTGCTGCTGTTAAGAGTGCATTAGATGTTACTAAGGTTGAAGCTTCTAATACAAACGGCAACATCAAGATTGATGGTGTTGAAACTAACGTTTACACACTCCCATCAACAGTTCTTGATTCAAGTGATACACTTATCTTAAATTGCGGCGATAGCGAGACTAATTACGTATAGTTAATTTTTGTTGAAAGGAGTGTCTTTACATGTCTAAACAAATACAGACAAAAGTGAAACTTCGTAGAGATACTTCTACGAATTGGACAACGAACAATCCTACATTAGCCGCAGGTGAAATAGGTATCGATTCAACTAATAACACATTAAAAATGGGTAATGGTAGCGCTGCATGGTCAGCGCTACCTTTTTTAAATCATATGAAGGTATCTGAATCAATAGACCTTGATACTAATGAAGTAACATATGATATTGAGTTTTTATAAACTCACAAGGAGATACAAGGAGTTAATTATATATGGAAAATAAAGTTTGTATTTATACCATATGTAAAAATGAAATTAAATTCGTAGACCGGTGGCTAGAATCTATGAAAGAAGCTGATTCAATCGTAGTTCTAGACACCGGCTCTAATGATGGTACATATGAGTATCTATTAGAGAAACAAAAAGAATATTCTCAATTAATTGTAAGACAACAAGAGATAAAACCATGGCGATTCGATGTTGCTAGAAATGAATCTATGAAAGATATTCCAGAAAATTGTAATATCTTAATGAGCACTGATTTAGATGAAATACTTTTACCAGGTTGGGCTGACGAGATCCGCGGCCGCTGGCTAGAGGGAGTGCATGAACGCGGGGTATATTACTATACATGGTCCCACCTAGAGGACGGATCGGACGGCCGCGTGTTCAGATACGACAAAATTCATAGCAGAAAATGGGAGTGGATTGCTCCAGTGCATGAATATCTCTATCGAAAAGGTACAAAATGGGATGGATCATATTCTAGCACAGAAACACTATATTTATGTGATAATGATAAAGTTCATTTACATCATTATCCAGATATGAATAAATCCAGAGGTAGCTATCTTCCTCTATTGGAACTACGTGAACAAGAAATGCCAGAAGATTGGTATGGTTTAATTTATTTAGCTCAAGAATATAATTATCGTGGATATTATCAAAAGAGTATAGATAAATTTAATTACATTTTATCTAATTATAAAGACAAGTATAATACAATAGAACAAGCAAGTTGTTATCTATTTATGGGAGAAGCCTATGTACAATTAGGCAAGTTAAATGAAGCGATTGCCGCATATCTAACAGCTATTGATATAGAACCGAGTTATCGTGAACCTTATTTAAATCTTGCTAAGGTTTACTTTCAAAAGAAACAATATGACTTGGCTTATGCGGCAGTAGTAACTGGTTTAAAACAATCTTGGAGACATTATACTTGGCTTGAAAGAAATGAGTCTTGGGCTTGGGAGCCATGGGATTTACTCTGTATGATTTGTTTTTACAATGGTGATAAAGTAAGTTCCATAGCTTATGCGGCAAAGGCACTAAGCTATGAAAAAGATAATGAAAGACTCAAAAACAATTTAGAAATTTGTTTACAACTTTCTGAAGATAAAGAGTTAATCTAAGAAAGGGAGTATTTGTTAATGTCAAAGTTAAACTTTCATGGTAAGATTTATGAAGATGGATCTAAAGTATTAACTGCGAACACTTCTGCTACTGCTGTTGCTGGTCTTGAAGCTGACGCTGAAGTAGTAGTAGATCAGACTACAGGTGCTTCTGAGTTTAGTTTTGTATTACCACAGGGTAATGTGGGCCCTACGGGTCCGACTGGCGCGCAAGGTAATGTAGGTCCAACTGGTCCTACCGGTTCTACTGGCGCAACCGGTCCTACAGGTGAAACAGGATCAGTCGGCCCAACAGGACCAACTGGAGCCACAGGTAGTGTCGGACCTACTGGTGATACTGGCCCAACTGGAGAAGGTTTTAGTGTATTTAAAACTTATCTTTCTATTGCGGCTATGAACGCAGATGCAGATAATGTAGAAACTGGTAAGTTCGTCATGATTACTTCTAATGTTGAAGATCCTGACAATGCAAAACTTTTTGTTAAAAATGAAGAAGGCAGTTTTACCTTCCTAACAGATATGTCTGGTTCTCAGGGTATTGTTGGTCCAACAGGTCAAACTGGTGCAACCGGTCCGACTGGTCCTACAGGGGCTACAGGTGAGACTGGAAGCGTCGGTCCTACTGGTCCAACTGGAGCACAGGGTGAAGAAGGTCCAGTGGGTCCAACTGGTGAGAAAGGTAGCACTGGTAATGTAGGTCCAACGGGACCAACCGGTGCGCAAGGTGAAACTGGAGAAATAGGCTCTAAAGGCCCTACGGGTGAAACTGGTCCTCAAGGTGATTTAGGTCCAACGGGTCCTCAAGGTAGTACTGGTAGCACTGGTCCTCAAGGTCCTACTGGTGAAACTGGTAGTAAAGGTAATACTGGACCTACTGGCCCGACAGGCGCAACTGGTGGCACAGGAGGTACAGGTCCAACGGGTCCTACAGGACCGCAAGGTAACGAAGGTGATCTTGGTCCTACTGGACCAACGGGTTCTAAGGGTAGTACTGGTAACACAGGCCCAACCGGACCTACCGGCGCTACAGGTGGTACAGGAAGCACTGGTCCAACTGGACCTACGGGTGCAACAGGTGAAGGATTTAGTGTTTATAAAACCTATGCAAGTGTTACAGCTATGAACACTGATAAAACAAATGTACCAACTGGTAAGTTTGTAATGATTGCATCTAATGTTGAAGATCCAGATAATGCTAAGCTATATGTAAAGAACGCACAAGGTACTTTTACATACTTAGCTGACTTATCTGGTGCAACTGGTGTTATCGGACCTACTGGTCCACAAGGCGGAACTGGTAACACTGGACCTACAGGTCCTACTGGCGCTACCGGAGGCACAGGAAATACTGGTCCTACAGGACCAACTGGAGCAGGCGGTAGTAAGGGTAATACTGGTCCGACAGGACCTACAGGTGCAACCGGAGGAACGGGTGGAACAGGCCCAACTGGTCCGACCGGAGCAACTGGTGGTACGGGAAATACTGGACCAACTGGACCTACCGGAGCAACGGGCGATACAGGTACTGCCGCAGGATTTGGTACACCTAGTGCTACTGTAGATGCTAATACTGGTACACCTAGTGTTACTATCACAGCTAGCGGACCTAATACTGCAAAGGTATTTAAATTTGCATTTAAAAATTTAAAAGGAGCTAAAGGTGCTGATTCTACAGTTCCTGGCCCAACGGGTCCAACTGGTCCTGGTGGTAGTACTGGTGGAACAGGCCCAACAGGCCCTACTGGTAAAACTGGCGGTACAGGTGGAACAGGACCAACCGGTCCTACTGGAGCGACTGGTTCAATTCCTGCTAACTTTGTCCAAAGCAGCAAGCCAACATCTGGTATGGTAGCGAACAGCTTATGGTTTAAAACCGTTTCATAATACAAAAATGGGATAGTCTTAATGACTATCCCATTATTTTTTTATGTTTCATTCCATTCTTGACCAATATTGCTATTATGATATGTAGTTTCATCAACTTGAATTATTTTTTGACGTACTTCGCCTTTATCATTTTTACCTTCTATAGTTATATACCAAGCATCTGGATGATATTGTGGTATTAACATAACGTTGTTTCCATTATATACTGGTATAAGTGTTGTATATCCAGGTTTATATGTTTTATCAATTATTTTGCACTCAGATAATGAATTATTGCAACTAGATAAAAACAAACATAACAAGTAAAGTATTATTATATATTTAACTCTTTTCATAAATTACATCTCTCTTAAACAGCTTTGAAAATAACTTGTCATAATATCATATTTGGTATCATGTAAAATCTTTTCAGCTTCTTCATAAATCATTGGCTTTATAAGAACATGATCACAATACCAATCAGCTAAAAAAGTAACACAACGTACAAACTCATCTGCAAGATGAATTGCTTCAGTCTCTGGCATTGGTTTAGTTTTTAATTCTAAAATATACTCTTTGTTAGTAGGAATTAAACATTTGCTATAACTGACTTCATTTGTATATTTCTCTAAAAAGTCATAAAGTCTAACAATATGATGTAATTGTTTTGGATCGTATCCATATTTTTCAATAGTTTCAACTTTATTTGGATACAGATGTTGAAGGGCATGCCGCTTTTCTAATACCATACCCTTCATGCACTTAACAGCTCTATAAGGACAATATCTTGCAATTTTTTCTCTATTTAACAGTAAGAAATTTATTTCCTTTTCATATACTGGGTTTATCCATATGTATTCTGTAAATAAAGTTTCAATAAAGTTAATATTCTGCTTTTTATAACAATCAAACATTAACCTTATATCCTTAATATCACAATGTTCCTCATTCTCCATTACATGAGTAGTGGATATTGGTTTTCTATTTTCTATAATGTCATCAAGAGTAGGAAGAACTACACACTTAGTATCAATATCAGAACCCTCATAGTCTAGTCCATAGTTCTGGCTACCTTGGAGGGCTATGAACACAATGCGGTCCTTGGTCCCCAGAATCTTTTCAACGGCGGCCGCGTGTTCCATAAGCCGTTTCATAATCCTTTTTCTTTTATCCATTAAGCATCACCCCTAATTTATTACATTTTTCTCTATTGTTTCTATAAAAGTCAATTGCCCAAATAGTTGCATTTAATTCTGCTGGCAATTTAAAATAATTAAAGTTATATTCTTCAAGAGAAATATCAGAATTGTTAAAATTTAATCTCATTCTTAATACTGCTATTTCTCTTGCCTTATCTAAGTCTTCATCATACATCATGATATGACCTACTTCATGCAGGATTCCTATAACAGTTGGATTTAATTCATATTCCTTGTACTCTTGTTCAATAAAACGCATGAACATATCTGTATCTTCTTTGTTTGCTTCTATTGGAATATAAATTATTTCTTCTTCTAAATCACATTCAAAGCATTCACAGTCTGAAGATACTTTAATGTATTCATCTATGTTCTTTTGTATGAATTGTTGTATAATACTTGTGAATGTCATTTTATTCTCCTAAAATCCGTGGTTAATTTTATCTTCTATTATATTTATAAATTTATCATCTTCGATATAAAACATATCACTTCCCTGAGTAGCTTGAAGATTATTTATTAACTGCATAAATCTCCAATCTGGGTAACGAACCCATAATTTTTCAAGTTCCATAAGGACATCGTGTATTCTATTTGGATCTCTCATTCTTATCACCTACCATAAATCTTCACTAAATAATACATCAATACGTGGTTCTTCCGCAGTTTCTATTAACTGGCCACACTCATATGCGTGGTCTGCAGCTTCACAACGATCAAGAAAAACTTCCTTATCTGTAAGGAATCCTTCCATATCACGACGATACTCTCCTGGTCTGAAACCCATTTCCTTCATAATACGAAATGCATCACAATGTCTATGGACAGGAAGAAGAATATCTCTTCCATCTGTATATAAATGTAATTGTACTGCTGCTCTTACTATCATATATATTTAGTCTCCTACTTTTCTTTTGCTCTTTTTATAGCCTTTTTAAATTTTTCTCTATAATCGCAGGTCGGTTTGCGACATATATAATCTGCACTACCATCCATATATAGAGAAAAACATCCTAAACGATGGCAATATCTACACCTTATTGGTAATTGTTCAAATTTTATTCCGTTCATATCTTTATTTCCTTTTTCATTTCTTATATATATTATATAATAAAAAAATAAAAAAATCAATATAACAAAAAAATGCTCGAAAGCATTTGCTTTCGAGCATTGTTTACTTACTTATTCTATCTGCAATAGAAGAGGCTGTCCATGAGTTTGGTTTAACTTCACATTCATATCCCATCGCATGCACCCAACCAGTTAGACCTTGAATAAGATCTCTAGTTTTACCATGAGGAGCGTTACCTGCATCTATATGGATAGAAATTGGACATTCTTTAATTAAAGTGGCATAACCATTTTCCATACTATCTATTAGCTTTTGAGCCACTTCTAAGCTAAGGTTAGTTTCTGTTTCTAACTTTTGCTTAACATTGTGAATCAAATCTACATAATGAATATTATAGAAAAAGATACCACCATGTCCTTTACATATAATTGAAATTACTGAAACAATCTTTGTAGTCTCTTGATGATTTTGTGAGTCAGTACCAATAGTAATTTCAAAAGTTTCTCCGAAGTGCTTATTTTGTTCATAGAACATAAATAACTTCTCTGGTATCTCTTGTAATTCTAGTTTTCCATAGGTTTTAGAGTGCCACATAATTTTACCTCTCGTATTAATTTTGAAAAAATAAATTCCTAGAGCCAATTTTGCATCTGGGCGGCGGTCATGCGCGGGCCACCCAGCCATTATCCGCTCTCGGCTATAGTAAAAAAATAAAGGGTGATTATATTTATAACCACCCTTATAATCTATCTTACAGCAGCGTATCTTTCAGCCATAAGAATCTCAAGCATAAGGTCAGTTCCTGTCTTACCAGTTATAACCTGCTTAAAGATTGTTGGTGAGCAACCAGATACACAAGATACATCCTTGCTAAGATCCAATATAGTATTGTTTCTTGCATTGACATTCCAATATACCAGCTTTGGCATCTTAAGACCACTAGCATCCCACTTCTTTCTAATCTGTTCCATTGTAGAAACAGCATTGAAGCTTCTATCACGTCCCCAACCATGACCATTACAACCTGCATCAATTTCCATGTCAGAAATGATTACAATTGTTTCTGGAAGTTCATCAGCACAATTGTACGCATTGGCAATACTGTAAAGAAGATCAAATACTGCTGGGAGGTCAGTATTTTCGCATAAATTTGTATGATAAATTCTTTCGACCTTATCTACAAAATCATAGCCTTCTGTCTTTACAAGAGTTGGTCTGCGTGAGAAAGAGATATAGTTATTGTGGAATGGTCCTCTTAGTCTTTCTGCTGTATAAAGACCAAGACTAATTGCAACATCTATTGGCAATACCTGACCAGCATTACTCCAAGTCATTGAAGCAGATGTATCAACAACGCACATTAGATTGCACTTTGCACCATTAAAGTAATCTGGAAGATTCTCCCAATACTTATTAACAGCTGCACGATCTACATAGCTAAGGTTTCTACCATTACAATGTGCTGTTGCCTTACGCACAACTTCATATGGATACAAAGCTGATGCATTTACAGTTGTCTTATCAGACTTTACAAACGCTTCATACTTTTTAGCGATTATATCTCTACGAGCAAAAGCGTTCTTATAGACAAGACCAGCCTTTGAAGGTATCTTATCAAATTCAATCTCGTCCCATCTGTTTTCAGACATAAGGGTTTCAACAATATTTATTCTCTTACGCAGAGCTGAAAGCATCTTACGATACTGCTTTGGGGTAAGTTCAAGAGCCTTTCTAAGCTGACCAGCCATCATACGAGTATGATAACTTGAAGCATTTTCAGAAGGCATCCACTTACCTAAAAGAGAAGGTGTTCTTGATTCTATATCAAGAATAAGCTGCTCACTAACAATAGCAACAGTTCTATTCCAAACTGGAGTATTGTATGTGGTATAAATGAGGTCATCCCAACGTCCGTATTCTGCAACATTGAGAAGGTTACGCTCTGCAGCAACCCTATCATATTCGCAAAGCCAATTGAAAGCAATACGGAAGAAACGTCTTTCACCCTGACCACCTCTAACATCGCGAAGATAGAACAGGCACTTAAGGGCGAGAGTAGGATCCTCAGCATAAGCATCATAGAACAGCTTGACTATATCAAAGTCACTGCGTTTACGATAAGCACCACCAAAAGCAAAAAGGTCATATACCTTAGAGTTGGTAGACTCATAAGCAACAGCGCCATTCTCTGTGGACTTGATGTTATTGAGCTTTTCCATTACATCAATAAATGTATTCATATAACTTTTTTCCTTTCTGCGCGGGACCAGTCCCACGCCATCCTTTAGACAAGGCCGCCGCGACTTTCAAGATCGAGTGGCATACATAAAAAAATAGGCTTCGGAATCCCAAAGCCTAATCAAAAACCATTTCATTATCATTTCTCTAGGGACTAACTACTTTGGTTTTTATAGTATGGCCTCGCTTAGAGCCAAGCCTCACATACAAGTACCTTTTAATTATTTGAAATTAAAATTTTGCTGTATGTCCCTATCTATATTATAGAAAAAGAAAGGAAAAATGATTATATGACTAGGCACTTTGGATGTTTTATTGCTCAAATTTTTGCAGAATCTGTAATAATACCAAATTGTTGCTGTTTGTGCCTATTTAATATGTTTAATATATAATAAATAACACTTCCAATAGAGAGAAAGAGAACTGTTATTATTATCAAAGTAAATGGTGGTATTATTTTATTTGTGACCACCAGCACAAAGTTACGAAAGGAGGTATTCTTTGTTAAACACAATAAAGTGTGTCAACATAGGGAATATGTAAAATAAATATTCTTTATCTTACATATATATTATATCAAAAATTTTTCTAAAAGTCAAGACACATTGATGTATTTGCGATCATCTAAAAAGTCTATGGAGCAAAAATAAATCAAAATTGCTGTTAGTGTCTTTATTAATTATTCGGATTCTACGTCTACAAAATTTTCAATATTATTGTAGAACTCACCCATAGTATGTGGATAACCCCATGTTCTAACCGCGTAATCATAAATTGCTTCAAAGTTTGTTCCTATTGAATCAATCCAATCTTCTTCTGAAAGTGGAGTAATTCCTCTTTCATGACAAACTTTAACATAAACCTCATAAGCACTATCGCCTTTGACATTTATTTGCGTATTATAATCACCGATCCATACTTGGTTATTGATGATATGAATAACTTTATCTATACTTAAACTTTCATCACCAGTAAAGTTTCCATGAGGCATCACCAAACTTAAATGATATAAACTACCTGGGGTAGTTTTGTGTACATCACTTGCCATTAGTGTTCTCCTCTTGTTTTAAAAATAATGATGGTCGGCAGGGAAGGACTCGAACCTCCAATGTATCTTACGTCACGGGTTTACAGCCCGCTGCGTTCACCCAATTTCGCTACCTACCGATAACTTGGCGGAGCCACCGGGAGTCGAACCCAGACAGCCTTGCGGCTGGACGGATTAGCAATCCGATGCGATACCATTACGCCATGACTCCATAAAACTTGAGGGTTAACCCTCAAGACGTATTAACTTACGCTCAAGCTTACGCAGAACACCAGGACAATCCATATATTTACCTCTTGCCTTAATGTTATTAATTCTTACCTTGAGCAATAGAATTTCATTTTCCTTCATTTTACGATTTCCCTCTCGTTCTATAATTTCATTAAGCATAGTAATATTTCTAACAATACGCCCAACAGACATTAGACTTGGCATTATATCATCAGTACATGAACTATATTCATGCAATATTTGAGTAAATATTTCTAAATCTTTTCGTTTTTCTAGTTCTACTGTTGTCATATTACATAGTTGGTTTAATAAAAATAACATACCAATTATCGTAAATATAATCTATTTTATCTATTATACTTACCAAGATATTGTTAATAAATGTAATAACTTTTTTCATTGGAGTAAAATCAATATCATAATAATATTTATGATAATGTTTACCATGGTCTTTATTTATTTTAATCATATTTAAAAGAGTTCAATTCCACCTGCACGCATTTATATATCCTCCTATTTATTCAAACTATATTGAATTGGTGTCAGCGGAGGGATTCGAACCCTCAATCCTCGCGGCGAGGGATTTTAAGTCCCTAGTGTATACCAATTCCACCACGCTGACATATAAAGATCACCTATACGTACTCGGTGACCTCGCTATAATGTTGCGACCATGTAGACTAGCATCCTTCTGCTTTTAAGGGTCTCTACAACTACGATGGTTAACCGATTTCTCCTTACTTGATAAATCGCCTCATCACCAGCAAAGCGTCAACCTTTCATCAACTTATCAGTCTAAGTCTATAGGAAGGAATTAATGGAGTGGATGATGGGACTCGAACCCACAAACCTCCAGCTTGGCAAGCTAGCATGCTACCATTGCACCACATCCACATATATCACGCTATTTAAAGTCTAACGTGCTGACCATTGGTACCGGAGACAGGATTTGAACCTGCACGCTTAAGGCCACAGATTCTAAGTCTGTGATGTCTACCAATTCCAACACTCCGGCTTATAGCTGATTAATAATCAGCTGTTTATATTAATTCCCATTCTTCATCAGAATAAGATTTAATTTTAGTTTTTGTTCGAGGTAGATTATAACTATCACACCATTTTCTAATAGCATTATCAGAAACATTAAATTGTTTACCTAATTGTAAAAAAGAAGTATTTCGAATTAAAGATTTTAATGTTTCTCGATCTGGTCTATCTACCACTCGTTTTTGTTTGTCATGACATTCTCTACACATATTAGAAGTTTCTAATATATATTGTGTTTTACATACAGGACATAGTTTTGTTTTTTCTTTTTTATAAGAATTAATATTTTTTCCTGCATTATTAGGTTGTAATGCATGACAATTTGGACAAATAATAGCTAAATTATCTAATTGATTATTAAAGTGGTTACCATCAATATGATGTAATTCTAAAGGAATAGGTTGTCCTTGCCACTCTGTTTTATCACAATATTCACATTGATATTTTTTAATGCCATCTCTAATTAATTTATTTTTTAGAATATGAGATTTAACATTATCTTGTTGGGCATACTCTATTGCAGAAATGTAATTAGGGCTATTTTGTCCTTTATTCCAATCTTGCCGACCTTTATAATCAATTCCCATTTTATCTAAATAAGAATTTAAAGTGGCTGGTTTACAGCATAATTGTGTTGCTATAAAAGTTTTTGATTTACCCTCTGAAATCCATTGTAGAATTTCATCTTTACGTTCTAATATATCTGTTCGTGCCATATATAACTCCTTTATATTTTGTTATTATATATGAAATTTGAACCTGAACAATTATACTACTTTGTCCAAAATTTTCGAACTTTCACTTTCTATATATATTATATTATAATTTTTATAAAAAATCAAGGCATATTTAAAATGAACTCAAGATATTGCTTTAAAGATCTATCATACTGTTCTAATTCATGCCCTGTTGAACGCAAATAAGTTGCAATCATTTTGATTAAATCACAAAGAGCATCATGTGAATATTTATGTTTCTCTGCTATAATATCATCTAAAACTTGTGCAAACTCTAAATTATTTTCCCAGATCTGTTTCTTATCCACTTGATGCTCCTTCTGTATTTAATATAGTACGGCAATCGCCGCATTTGGTCCGGGTGACACGATTCGAACGTGCGACCTCATGCTCCCAAAGCACGCGCTCTAAGCCAAGCTGAGCTACACCCGGATAATGTGGCACATAAGAAATGTGCCACAAGCTCCTTGTACCTCTTCATATATCATAAAGGGGTGTTTACCCCATTACTGAGGTTAGCGTAGTTTATAGCACTACGGGGCATTGTATAAATCAATTGCAGAAACTAGTATACAGTGTCGGATGCGGCACTGCTGCAACAGATTTTTTTTCTGCGGAGGGACCGCATGGAGGTGGGAAAGGGACTCGAACCCCCAACCTGCTGATTACAAATCAGCTGCACTACCAATTGTGCTATCCCACCATAGAATGTTCTTCCATTTGACACATTATTAAGAGGTGTAGAAGATTCTGGTTGGAGGGCGCGGTGGGAGTCGAACCCACTAACAAGGGTTTTGCAGACCCACTCTCGACCGACGAGAATCACGCCCATATCAATAAATACAATCTCGAATAATCCTTTGTTTAACTAATGAATCATATTGATCCATATTATTCCATTCTACTAAATAATTATTAGTATCAGCAATTCCATTCCAATCATAAAAATTATCTTGGATTTTAGTAATAAAATGACCATCTATTACATCATAATAAATATTACCATTAAATCTATCTGCTAATATTAAAGCAAAATAGTAACAATTACCTGTTGTCCAATTACAATCAGTTGGAAATCTTTTGTTAATAAATTCTAAAACTGTATTCATAAAAATTAATTGGATGCGGATACGGGATTCGAACCCGTAGCACCAGGTTATGAGCCTGGCAAGTTGCCGTTACTCTAATCCGCGATATTAAATGTGATACCTCTAATCGGCCTATGGTATCACAAAAACAGTTTATCGTCTAAAGCCGACCTGGACCTCAGGCCCTTATGTCCTGCATTAAATGGCTGGCTCACGTGGATTCGAACCACGAACGACAGAGTCAAAGTCTGTTGAGTTGCCATTACTCCATGAGCCATTAAAGGCTTAGCGTGGTCCGCGTGAGGAAAGCTTCATCATTTCTGACTTACTCCTCAGAGGCGTGCTAAGCTCGCAACTATAGCTTTCCACCCATTCTACGGATCCTTTCTCTATATTTCCGAAATTCTTGTGGTGATCAAATCCACGGTAAGTATTGTTGTATCATCACCCATGACTGCGGTGAATTGACCTGGGACTTCAGGCGGTGGTCTCGCATCCATTGTCTAGAATATGATGCGTTGCATTGCTATAAATGGGGTAGGTTACGCCTACGAAGCGTGTGTCCAAGGTCTCGTCGTCACAATTATACGCTGGTGCCAACCGGTGTCTCAGGTATCTAGGCCCAGAATCAACCCCTTCCCATATAAGTGGTTCAATTGGAGTGGGTAATGGGACTTGAACCCATATCTCCGGCTTGGAAGGCCGGGGCACAACCCTTATACCACACCCACAAATAAAAACTAGACGGTTTAAATAATACGCGTGTTACCATTACACTATCTCCCGCATAAACTGGGCGGGAGAACTGGATTCGAACCAGTAATACGAGCTCCCTATGCTAAATTTGTTTTAAAATAATTGCTGTATCCGTCTAAAATAAATGGCGGTCCGACGGAGAATTGAACTCCGGTCCCTAGCGTGACAAGCTAGTATCCTAACCATTGAACGACCGGACCAAAATGCGGCACTTGCCGCAAGTGTATTTAATAATAAGGAGCTTTCACCCTACTTCTAATTTACCTTCAAGTATATTCAGCCAATAGGGAGATGAGTCCGAAGACCAAGGAGCGACCTTGACCTAACTCACCCCAGGATGCTTTCCACACCCTTAGTGGTCTTAACCTTTTCTCCTATAAGGGATTGACTACCCTTACCTTTCACCCACCTTACGGCAATTTGTCAGATGTTCAATCCATACATCTTGTTATCGTCTTTTAATACGAAGTCTTGTCTTTGAGCTACTTGGACGCGACATGCAAGCCTTATACACAGATTTCTCTGCTTCACGACAAAAGTCTTATTGGTATTTCGTAGGTTTGACCACAGCACCACCTGTTGCTGCCCTAACTCCGATTCAGCGTTGGGTGTTAACCACCGCCTCTATTATGACCCGACTCGCACTCTGCTTTTACTTGCGATAAATGAAGCGCTACGACTTAGGTTTGGGGTTTCACCCTCTTCATCAAATAAGTCACCTTACTTGATACAGTGTCTATCCGCAAGTATCCCTGCTTCGTTCGACCTGACCTATTCATCGCACCTCAGCAACGCTGGTTCAGCGTGTTTATCACTGAGTTCATATTATTAAATTATCTGCAGATTTGGTTTAGCTATCCCAAAGGGAAACACTCTATCCAGCATCACCACGAGGAGGTATCTGCTATGATGCCATGTCAACAATCTACATACCTCAATTCAGCTTGCACCTCGCTACACTTTGTGAATACTACTTTCGTAGAAGGGACTCTCGAATACCCTTAACTAGCCGTCCAAATCGAGTACATACCTTACTCTACTCTAAAATCGGGAATATTTTACGACTAGAGCCTAAGCCACGACTTTCAACCCGACCCCAACTCGTCTCGCGCTGCCGCGAGTTTGCCAGGGTGTCCGCTTAGCTTCACTTTCTTGCGACTGAATTCGTCTTAGTACCAAGCACTTGTTATATGTCCACCGACTTTCATCTTCGGGTATTTCAACCCGCTCCTGTGCATGTGCCTTACGCCCTTGGAAGCGTATTCAGCCATAATTGATTGTTGTTTGTAACTTATTAGAATTACCCAAGACTCACCACGTGGAGGTTAGTTACAAGAGTCTCATTCAAGGCACGTCATTTCTTTTGATCTACCCATTGATCTATACTCTAAATTGCTAGAATAATCGGACTCGAACCGATAACATAAAGATTACTCTTTGTTTGCTGTATGTGCCTTGTTCAAAATTTAGTTGGCGCCGGTATTTAGGTCGCATTTCCTTAATGTTCCCGCCAGCATCGGTGTCTGTAATGGACTACTTTTTACGCTAGTAGATTTGAGCAACCATTCTTTCATAGTTTAGAGGCAGTGAAGATTGGATGAAGCCGCCTGTCTTTATACTATATAGTAATGGGGCGCCCATCGCCCGTTTCACGCAGAATATTCTCTGGTTGGGCAAGATGTAAGGTGGCAGGGGATCCGCTACAAAGGGTACGGCTACCTGCATCTTTATTCCCTCTTTTACCTTACTTATATATTATATAATAATTTTTTTAAGTTTTCAAGAGAGGACTTTTGTCCTTAAAATCAAATGATTTTTTTTCTCTCTCAACCTTACATATATATTATATAATAATTTTTTTAAAATTTCAAATGAATTTTTAAGTTGGGTTGAGGTATGAGAATTGAACTCATATTGGCGGAGCCACAATCCGCTGTCCTACCATTGAACGAACCCCAACATATAAAGTGGTGCGCTACCAGGGATTCGAACCCTGAACAACTTGGTTTTGAGCCAAGCACCTCTGCCAATTGGGTTAGTAGCACATAAACACAGGATTTGTTTGCGGACCGCTCAATGCAATTTGACAGAGTATTAAGTTCAATAGCCATATCAGAACTCCTGTGTTATATGGTGGGTCACCTGAGATTCGAACTCAGACTGTCATGGTTCTTAGCCATGTTTCTCTACCAATTGGAATAGTAACCCATACGGGAGGTGGCTCGTGCACATATTTCAGCATCCGTAATAACCTTAGTAATTTACTAACTCCCCATATTTATTTTCGCACGATTTAATCTCACTTTCGGTGGTACTCCCAGCAGGATTCGAACCCGCAATATCTGGTCCGTAGCCAGACGGTTTATCCATTAGCCTATAGGAGTATAATGCCCTAATTTCTTTCTTGATGAACACGCGGGCCGCCAAATATCAAATGGTACCCCGAAGTGGATTCGAACCACTGCCACCGTGCTTAGAAGGCACGTGCTCTAGTCCCCTGAGCTACCGAGGCTTAAAACAAGTTTTTCCAGTATAGGAAACACTATAAACCTTAATTTAACGCAAACTGACAACGTGCTAATCTTTCGCTAGCCTGGTTGCTTCTCAATTAGCGGCCAGATTGAATGGTACGCGATGCAGGGTTCGAACCTGCGACCTTCTGGATGTAAGCCAGATGCTCATCCCAACTGAGCTAATCGCGCATATCTTGGTGCGCCACCTGGGTTACGATCCCAGTACCCCCAAATTAAAAGTTTGGTGCTCTGCCGATTGAGCTAGTGGCGCTCATAAAAGCGGCGGTCCAGTTGAAATGACTCCCCACACCGGGGCCGCCGCGACTCTCAAGATCGGTTGTCAGTACCAAAAGGAAGGGTATAAAATAGCTATCCGATCTTGAAGTTGGTGGACGATCAGGGGCTCGAACCCTGGACACCCTGATTAAGAGTCAGGTGCTCTACCAACTGAGCTAATCGTCCATAAAATGGGTCTTAGTTCCGGTGACCCAAACCGAAGGAATAAGGCTGCGGTGAGCACACAGGGTTGAGCTGCTCACAATTCTCAACAATTCTTCCTCAACCACGTGGTAATCGCACAGAGAGTCGAACTCTGATTTATAGACTGAGAATCTATTGTCCTTACCATTTAGACGATGCGACCATATGCATAGTAGGTTCTTTAGTTTATTGCGTAGGTGAATAATAGCTTTTTTATTCCTAAACCTACAAGCCTACGACATTTGGTGATCCCCGGGGGAGTTGAACCCGCCCTTTGAAGGATGAAAACCTTCTGTCCTAACCGATAGACGAGGGGACCAAAATTAGTAGAGAATGGATTTCACGATTCGTCACTGAGGTCATTGCCTCCGTGGTGTCTCCCCACTGCGTTCCATATTCTTATTCTCTTCTCTCTACTAAAATGCACTTTACTTCGCTTCTTTGGGTATAGCGTTTTCCGCTCCTTCATGCCACATATCTACTACAACTCCCAAAGGGTCGAATTACGTAGCCGGTGGTAGTTTAAGTGCTAAATCCGTGTTAACGCTTTAAGAGTTTTCTTTTTTAATGAGGTGAAAGCAATGAGTTAAAATCTCCTCAATTCATCTTACATATATATTATATAATAATTTTTTAAAAATTTCAAAGTGTTTTTTAGGAAAACTGCGTTTTCCTTACTTTGTAAATAAATTATATAATAATTTTTTATATTTTTCAATTTTCTTCATGTAAAGATTTAGGTTCGACAGGTAATTTATTTATACAATGTAAATACTTAGTCTTAGTTTCAGAATTGCCGCCAGCATCAATATAAGCTTCTCCTAATAATGTAAATGAAACAATATCTTCTTGAGGAATATATCCTTTTTTCATATATATATTAGATAAATAGTTTAATCTATCTCTAGCATAAGCCATGCTTAAATTAGAAGTATTTTTAGCACTGCTTACTATATTTGAAATATCACCAAAACGATCTTCAATTTGTTCTAGCTTACTAAGTTTAGTAGCACATTGCATTTGTCCTTGATATAATTCATCAACTTGTTTATCAAGTTTTTCAACAGAATCACCTGTACTCTCTACTCTTTCTTCTACTTTTGCAATACTTGTACTAGTTTTATCAACTTTTTCTTCTATTTTAGATAAGTTTGCAAAAGCAGTATTAAATGCTTTATCCCTTGATTCTCTCTTTATGTCTTGCTTTTTTTCTAAATATGCCCAAAAACCTCCAGCACCAATTAAAGCAACAATAATACCAGGTAGAGTTTCAAGTAAAATAGTAGTTAATACTCCACTCATACACTACCTCCTTTCTATTGTCTTACTTTTCAAAAGGAGGAGTTAATGTGCCGCCAGTAACAGAAATCTTAGCTTCAACACCTGCATCAGTAAGAACTTGAATTGAATCATTAATACCAGAAAGTACGCCATCTTTAACATTAATTTCTAATGTATCAACTGCTGGATAGTGAGCTGTTTGATCATAAATAACAGCATTAGGTCCAACAACAACTCTAGAATCTCCAACCTTACCAACTAATTCAGGATCGCCAGTACCTCTAATTATACCACCATTAATATTAACCTGTCCAGCACGAGCACATACACCGCAGCCGCCATTACCAACGATTGTACCACCATTAATATTTAATACACCTGATTGTGGTTGATAAATTCCACAAGCTACATATCCAGGTGATGTAATATGACCATCTAAAAGACCGCCATTAATATTAATTACAGTATCACCTCTACCGGCTGAGCCATTGCCTCCCACTACAAAGTTATCAACAGTAGTAAGTTCACCACCATTAACATTGATAATACCTTTTTCAGTAGCTAAGATACCAGCTTCTTGTGCCTTTAAGTAACCATTATTAAAGTTAATTGTACCAGAATTTCTACTGTACATACCGCAGTTAGTTTCACTAATGAAGTTACCGCCATTAATAGTAGCTGTACCACCATTAACATCTAATACAGCATTAATACCTCTGATCTCACCTTTACCTTCTATTGTTAAATCAGCACCGGCCGCAACAGTAATCATATTAATACCACAAGAAATAGTTCTACCATTTAAATTAAGTGTCTTAGGAGTTTCAGAACTAATTACAAGAGCACCATCAAGTTCGAGATCTTTTTCAAGAATAACTTTTCTGATTTCTTCGCTATCAAAAGCATCTTCTAAAGCAGCTAAATCTTCTACTTTAACAGGTCTGATAACAACAGGATCTTCTGCGTCATCTAAACCTTTCCATTCTTTTGATCCATTAAGAATATAACTTTCTCTATCTGCAATAGAATAGACAGTTGTTCCCATTGGATAATAATTTACATTAATAGAATCTAGTTCTGCTTTGCTATCAATTAAAAGACGACAAAGACCATCTACTAAATGTCCATTTTTCTCAATAACTGAAAACATATATGTTTCTCCTTTCATAAACATGATATATATATCTCATTAATTATAATTTTGTAATTAGAAAGGTTATTAAATTTTGTCCAAAATAAAAAGGCCGGCATTAGCCGGCAATTGGTACACCCTCTTGGACTTGAACCAAGGACCGCTCGCGTATCAGGCGAGAATTCTGACCAGCTGAACTAAGGGTGCATAAATTGGTCGGGAGACCGGGATTTGAACCCGGATAAATCGCGTATAAGACGACGAGATTAACCATTATCCTATCTCCCAAAAATACTAGCCACTTAATTTACCGCGGAATCGAACCGCAACCTTCAGATTCAAATTCTGACGCTCTACCTATTGAGCTAGTCTCCCTATGCAGGAAGTATTGTTTTGCTGTAAGTGACTAAAATGGTGGAGCCGGCAGGCTTCGAACCTGTGACCTCCTCGGTTACCCGGTAATGCTTATAATGTCTTAATGACCTCCTCGTCAGCAAAATTCACCAAGAAATTAATACCTTTGATTTGATTATTCTTTGGTGGAAGTATTCTTAAATTTTTTTCTAAAGAACATTCTTCTACAGGAACTAAATAATTTTTTCCCTCATAATGAGTTACGAAGTAATCGCAATCTTCTTTAGAATATTTATTTCTTTTAGTCGGAGAATTTTTAGTATATCCACTAGACCAATATGTTTTAAAAGTGATATAATCAACTACACCTTCATCATTATAGTGAGGACTGCTATGTTTACATTGTAAACGATATAAATTACCATTTACATCTATAATCATATCATACTTTTCACTATCACCATATGGAATAGATACTGGATAGCCTAATTCATAAAACCTTGTAATGCATTGTAGTTCTGTTAAATTACCAATTTGTTTATTATCCATAATAATTTAACATTATAAGTTTACCAAGCAAGCGAGGTGCTCTCCCAAACTGAGCTACGACCCCATATAACCCACACGTCCACGGGAATAAGTCGCTACACTTATGTCTACCAATTTTTTTGGTCGAGGGCTTCTCCTCAATCCCGTACCGTGTATTTGGGTATAATGTGCGGCCCAACCCGCACTGGAAGGGGGGACTTCCCCTTGAGTTCCCTCTGTTCAATTTAGTTTTCACGCGGATATGAGGTGGGTGGACTCCCATGGGACTCCAACGCGTGCTTTTACAAAAAACCGATCGGTTGTTATGTTGGCGGCCAGCCTATAGGGACACAACACTCCTGGTCTAAAAATTACCCGGTTAGTACCAATTGGGACAGCTTCTCCGCGACTGCTAACGCCTATCTTCTACTTCACGCCCGTCCGATAGGGGACTCGGCTGAATTCCACAGCTTGGATCTGTATTGGCCGGGAACAGTATCTAATCCCTTTGGAGGAAGGTGTGGGATTTGAACCCACGGAACTTACGTCCTCTAGTTTTCAAGACTAGCGCCTTCAGCCTGACTCGGCCAACCTTCCATATGGCGGGAACAGTAGGGCTCGAACCTACGACACACTGGTTAACAGCCAGTCGCTCTGCCAACTGAGCTATGCTCCCATACGAGTGGGGAGCGAACTACTTCCTCAACTCCCCTATATATTTATTACTCTTTATTACATTATTATTATATCAAAAATTTTTAAAAAAAGCAAAAGTTTACCATGATAACCAATAAATTATTCTGACATCACTTTCACTTCTATTCCATGCCCAAGCATCATCCCAAACATTGAGATATTCATAGACACGATCAGTAAGTCCTTTTATTGGATTATCTTTGAATTGTTCTGGAACATCATCCCATTTAACATCGTTTGCATTTGCCCAATATTCTTCCATTGCATCAATATCTTTAACTTTTGCATGGTCATGGAGATAAAGCAAAGCATCAGCAAGATTAATCCAACGCACATCTGGTTTATATCCATCATATCTTCCATATGATTCTTTTACTATATCAGATGCGTTTTTTGGAAGCCCATAATGAACTTTATCAAAACTATGATCCTCATAGCTATGTTCTGCTTCAAGCATAGAAAACAATTCATGAGTTCCATTCCACATCCAGACAGGAACAGAAACAAATTTATCTTTATTTTTTACATAAACAGTTACATCTTCCCACTTATCTTCTTTAGCATTATAGAGTTCGATGTAGAAATATGGACTAGCACTCATAATTATTCTCCTTTCTAGTCTAAAAATTGGCACATCCACTAGGACTCGAACCTAGGTCCTCGGTTTTGGAGACCGATATGCTAGCCGCTACACCATGGATGTATAATTGGTGCTTAGAACTGGACTTGAACCAGTGACCACCAGATTTTCAGTCTGGCACTCTACCATCTGAGTTATCTAAGCATGGTGACAAGCACTATCGCAGCAAGCCAGCGTCCGATTGGATACGGAAGGATTTTACTTTAACCGCGGTACGTATATGTAAATTCCTAAATGGCTGGGGAGCTAGGGGTCGAACCTAGATTACCTGAGTCAGAGTCAGGCGTGCTGCCATTACACCATTCCCCATCAAAGCGGCAGTTACCGCTATTTTCTATGAGCAATCTGTGCCCAATATTGTAAATAATCTTCTACTGTTTCATAATGAGCCTGCGCCCATTCATTGTGTGGACCATTTAGATAAAAATCAATAGCTTCTTCTTTAGTCCATCGCCAACCATAATCACTTATATTCCAAGAACAGTAGTATTTTTTATAAGCACTGCCTTGATATAATTCTGATTTATTGCGACGAAAAATTCTATTTGCAATTTGCTTATTATGCTTTGTTGTACGACACTTATGGTCATTAACAAAAGGATTCTTTTTATAAGATCTTGACATTGTAATTAATCTCCTTTTCTATTTAAGATAATTACATAACTTTGTCCTTCCTTTCTAAACAATCATAATCTTTTTCTTTCTAGCATTACGGTTAACATCAAGCACGAATCTATGTGCATCTGTATAATTATCAAAATTGAAAATTAATAATGAATTTCTTCTGTCCTCTGGTCCATAATCAATGAAACGAACAATATTAGCATGATATTGCTCAATCAAGAGAGTTATATAATCTGGTAAAGGACCGATACCCAATGCTTGTGGGATTACCCACCATGGACTAAACTTATCTGTATCCGCAGCATACCATTTCCCAGTTGGACTTTGCCATTCTTTAATTTTTAGGACGGTTCTTGTGTCGTTCATTAAAATACCTCTCTGAAGCATCATCAGCTCTGCCTGCAACAACACAACAAGCATATAATAAATAAGCGATAAATACTGCAAAACCTAATATATAAATCATACGAAACCTAAACTTTCCAGCATACGCTGAACATTTTCTTTTTCTTCCTGTGTTGGCTCTGTAAGTATTTCTTCAACTACACCCACTTTAGCTCGTTGCCCTCTTTCTTTAGACTCTTCATCGCTCCAATCAAAATCGCCTTTCACAACTTCACCTATAATGTCCTTAGCTGCAGTTAGCGTAACTTTTATTTCAAGCGGTGCGCCATCTTCCTCATATGGAATACGCAGAGTCTTTTCATCAGCCATAAAACTACCAGGAAAAACTGTCAGTAGTTTATCAAATATCTCTTTCTTAGCTATCGCGCCTTTCGCCATATTGTTTTCTCCTTTTTTATTTTCTACAAATATTATATTATATTTTTTTAAAAAAATCAAAAAGCAGGGATAAACTTTGGTTTATCTGATTCTGCGGCGGCCACTGTATCAGTCTCTAAGGACTGGTCCGAAGGATCCGCACTTGCCGCGCTTACATGAGCACCTCTAACATTTGGTGGAATAATAATTTCTGCTTGTTCAAGTGTATGTCCAAAATCTTTTAGTGTTTCACAAAGATGACAATTATCTTTATACATACATCTTCTATTACAAGTTATTCTACGTTCGCCCCATACAGGCGCCATAAAGCGATTATCATAACCCTCTGGCATAAAAAGGAATAGTTCATTCATTTTTCCATTCCACTTTTTCTCTTGATACGCTTTATATATTCCGTCACTAAATGAAATCGGATCAACACTTGGAATGATTACTGTATCAAGATACTGACTATATAAATCAATATCTTCTGGTCTAATAAAGAATTGCCAATATGGTTCCATAAGCTCCAAATGTATTGGATCTCCAGACATACCACAATTATAATTAATTCTTGTTTTTAGATTAAGTTTATCTGCTACATATTTAACTTTGTCTAATTGAAACCCTAAAGAAGCGCCAAGAACCACTTCAGTAACACCATAACTAGCATACTGATACATTTGTTCTATTGTCTGAACAGAATCTGTTAAAAAATATGGAATTTCTAGTTCTAATAAAATATCAATAAGTTTAGGAGCTAAACCTCCAGGAGCAAGTCCAACCTTAAGATTCTTACGGCTGGCCGCACTCTCTAACATTTTATTGATTTCTGGCTCTTGTTCTTTTTCAAAATTATCTATTTGCAGAATAATAGTTTGCTCTGGCCGCGAATCAAGAAATGGTATTAATGCAACTTCTGATTCATTAGCGTGATAATAAATAATAAGTTCATCTACATCATCAATGTACTTACTATTCTTATTAAAATACATACAATACTTCATTTATTTCTCCTTATACCACAAAGAGTGGGACTTTTGTCCCACTTCTTTGTTACCAGTTACGAAGTAACTGAACTACTCTTCGTCCTCATCCTCAGCGATAGCATCAGCGAGAGCGTAAGCCATGACTCTCTTTCCGTCAACCTTGACCTGCACCTTTCCGGCAACGCCTTCCTTGACGAGCTTTGTAAGTCTTGCAACTACCTTTGCTCTTGTCACATCCTCGGCCGCATCCTCAACCTTTTCTGTGATCTCTGCTGCTGTCATGAGCTTGTCACCAAGCACTGCTGCAACAGCGTCCTTAAGTGCGTCACCCTTTGCCGCCTTCTCTGCCTTACGAGCCTTAGCCTTTTCAGCCTTCTGCTCAAGCATTGCGATCTCCTTCTGAGCGAACTCTTCGATGTCTACTCTTCCAGCCTCTCTTGCGAGTGTGATGACATCAGCGAACATATCCTTCTTTGTAACCTTCTTTTCCATTGTTTGAACCTTTTACCTTTCTTTTAGTGATTTATGATTTCCTTTATCTTATGTATATATTATATTAAAAATTTTTAATTTTTTCAAGACTAGGTCGATTAGACCTGGACTTTTGCTTCGACATTAATAGCCTCGAAGAAACGATTAATGCTTCCATCTTCCTTGTAATCTCTGAAGTCAAAGCAAGTGAAGTCATCAAGTTCGTGGATTCTCACAGAAAATAGAGTATCTTTACCATAGTAACTGGCTATATTAGACGTAGCTTCTACCATATTTTCTGCATAAGTAACTCCACTATTTACTTTTTCTTTGCTATCATATTCGTCAAACCATCTGACGATATACTCATACCATACCATATATCATATCTCCTTTATTCATCATAACCGCTAAAATCGAATATCTTTGGTATAAATGTATTGTATTTATACCCATAATTACCTTCATGTAGATCCTTGACTTCCCAATTTTCGATGAATCTATCAAGTTTCTTAAGTGCTTCTTCACCATAAACAAGTACACTTGCTTCAAGAAAATCCGTACGGAAGTTATAAAGAGTTGCTGATTTATCTTTTAACTCCTTAGCAGTGTGTCTTGTTGCTGGAGAAGAAGGTGGAGTGCTATAGTTTAGTCCTGAACAGCGTTCTTGAACATATATAGGAAGAGTTCCATCAAATACATATCCAACGCACTTTGTTAGTGCAAAAAACTCATCTACGCCTTCTTGTTCAGCAAGATAGCTGTACTCTTCCTCTACTGCACAATAATCACCTGTATATTCATCGGATAATGGGAGGTGTCCATATTGCAATGGAGAATAACCATCTTCTGAGTCATCATCTTCATAATAGTCTGTGTTAAATGGGATTTTGATAACATAGTCATGATCTTCTGGTGGGATTATAACACATTTAGTGCATCCCGCAGCGACATCCCAGCCTTCTGGGAGATAATTTGTTATCATTGATACATCACCATAGTTAAAGTCATGATGTCTATTCAGATGTTCTCGAAGATGTGTCCTATCAAGGACTTGTTTAATTTCTTCAATATCGTATGTCATAAAAACACCTTTCCTTTATTTTCTATAAAAAGTATATCATATTTTTATAAAAAAATCAAGAGGTACGGTATACAACCGAACCTCTTGTATTATTGCTATTGCGGCAGGTGCAAAACTCTGGACTAATCCTGAGGATCTTTTTGACGCGACTGCCGCGTCTCACGAATAGCATATTCTATTCTGAATCCATAAGTAGCAACAACCATAATAAGTATTGCAGTTCCGCATGAAATAATATTAGTTAATGAACCTATAAGTGCTAAAATAATATAGGTTATAGGAAGAATTTTGTCCATTATATATTAACCCTTTCTGTATTTATCTGCTATTGCCTGGAAACGATCTCTATCTGTTGAATTGAGTTCAAGCTCATTGACACCATTGCGTCTAAGAGCCTGATGAAAAAGATCTGTTATGTCCTGATCCGGAGAGGCAGTTAGACAGAGCATCATAAAATCATTCTCTGCATCATATACACGATTTCCTCGTGAAGTGTGCTTCGCGTCCTGTTCCATCATGAATGACCAATATGCTAAATCCATCATTTATTCGACACCTCCTCAGTTTCATTATACATTGGGCAAGCTTCTGTCCACATCAGACAAGAACAAGTGAAGATTCTTTCATCATCTGGTCTGTTGTTGAAGTGACGGAAGCATTCTGTATTCTTACATCTGTAGCTATCACCACACCAGCATATATCATATTCAAATCCCATGATTGCCTCCTTAACCAACACATGTTACATCACATATAAAGCTACATAAACCATAGTTTGGGCACTCTATCTCACAGCAAGTGAGATTTATTCCTCGAAGATTATTTATAGCCCTCTCTATTTCTTCATCAGTTGGGTCAGTCTCCCATCCTGTGAGAGCCTCAATGACTGCTTCTTTGCTTACAAATTCCATATAAATATCTCCTTCCTTTATCTTATACATTATTATATAATAATTTTTTAAAAAAAGCAAGAGCTATGGTACTGTTACCAAGCTCCTGCCGCGCGTTATCAGAATTTAGTTTTATCGTTATTGTCATTCATAAGAGCACTTATACCCATACCGGTAAATACTCCCCACATAGCTGCGTATAGCACATAGAAGTTGAGAGTTGGTGGATAAAGGATTCCTACAATGACTGAAAAAATCGTCATTAAAGCACAGACACATAACGGAATATAGTTCTTAAATTTCATATAACACACTCCTTTTTCTTTTTATTATATTATATTTTTTATAAAATTTCAATGCGGCAGCACGTTGACATTAGGAAAAATTTCTGATATAATTAATATATAATGAAGAAAGGGGAGGCGGGCGCCGGTGAAAAAGATCCCGGAGACTGGCCCGCCGCACATAATGGATAAACAGAATTTAATAAGTGAAAATGATGTAGCACAAGCAATGTGGGTAATGCTTGCACAATTGGGTGTAATTGTAGATAATATAGATGATGAGGGAAATATTTATTATACAGTTCCACGTACAAGTACATTTATGGTAAGTATTAGAACAGTGTTGCCTGGAATGGAAACCCACGTAGGTGACTCTGATGAAGAATTAGCTGGTGAGTTATTAATTGCTTTTGCCGATGGTTATTTTAGAGATAATGGATTAGAACCACATGGAGGAATTAGAGAACAAGGATGGTCTAGTGAGGCTGGTCAAATTAGAACTCAACAAGAACAAATAAATATTACTAAGGAAGGACCGGAAATATTAAGAATATGAATGGATTAATTATAGTAGAAATTGGTTTAGTATGTTTATTTATGCTAAATGTGATTATATATTTAATAACAGGAACCGAGTTCTTTGCAACCAATGCGGCTGTGGTATTTATACTGATATTTGTATTAGGTATGATAATTCATTTAGTATTGAATGTAAAGTTTATTGAATTTCTGGGGAGTGGCGGCCTGGGGTAACGCGCTTCAGATCAGCTGCTTTGAGGGTGAACCATAGCAGGTTTGCCGCGTAAGAAGGAAAATGTAAAGGCTTTACAAACGCTTGGTGATGAGTTTCGTTAAATTTTTTCTATAGTTTTGTTAAAATTTTTCTATTGATTTGTTTTAATAAAATGTTAAAAAATTTCTATTGAAATGTTAAAAATTTTCTATAGAAATGTTAAAAAAGTGTGTTAAAATTTTTCTATTGAAATGTTAAAAAATTTCTATAGTTTTGTTAAAAAATTTCTGATAATTGTTAAGGACAAACAGTGTTAATGTTTAACATATGGTTTTGATGTGATATTAGAGGAGGAGAAAAATACGATGAATATTCAATCTAATTCACGTCAGGTGCCAAGTATTGAAACATATACTGCGGATAAACAGTTTAATGATTTGTTATATGGTCTTATTCAAGAACGATCATATGTTGAAATTATTAATGGAGTTACTTATAGATATATTGATCCGTTAAGTCAGCAAGAAATAGCTGATTTATTAGATACTACTCGACAGACCGCGGGTAAGCGTTTTAAACATCTTGTTGAACTGGGGTTATTAGAAGAAGACATAGCTAAAGGAGGAAGAAAGCGTTATAAGATTAATACTTTAGAATCTAATGTAGCTTCTTTAATTCCTTTTGAAACATTAAGAAAGATTAATGTAAGTTTAAGTAGATATGCTATTAGTATATATGTTTATTTGATGAATAGATTTATTGCTAATGGAGAAGAACCATTTTATCCTACTATGAAGCAAATGAAGATGTTTATTGGTATTGCTTATAGTACGACTAGTAATAATTATATTATAACTGATATATTGCATATATTAAGTTTAATTGGTCTTGTTGAGTGGGACTATGATCAAATTGAAGATGATAAAACTTTAATAAGGATTGATGATGTGTCTAACACCATTAAGAAAGAATGTTAAAAAATTTCTATTGAAATGTTAAAAAATTTCTGATGTTTTATTCAACCGAGGGTAATAAAATGTTAAAAAATTTCTATAGAAATGTTAAAATTTTAGAAACCTATTAAATAGAGAATAGTTGGGGGCGTTGCCCCCAAACCCCCTTAATAGAGAATAGTGTATCGAATGGTATTTGGATCTTCGCTTCGCTCGATCCAAAACCATTCTCTATCCCGCGGCCGCCGTTAAATGGGGGTATACCCCTGGCCGCTATAGGGGTTAAATATGGGTGAAGGGGAACCTTTTTACTTTTTAAGGGGAACCTTTTTGCTGTTACGCAGTAATAAATAAGAGGAATGATATATGAAAATTAATGTGAAAATGACTTTTGATGAATTAATAAAGTTTTCTAAAGAGATAGAGGGTAAGTTTGATACTACTTTATATAAAATAGATATTATATATCCTAATATTAAACTTCAAATGGATTTAAAAGAACATTATTTTTGGTATGATGAACCTTTAGTAAATAAGGTTATAAGAATAATAGCTAAAGGATTATATGAAACACATATTATATGTACGGAAGAAGATAATGAGCGACCAAAGCAATCATTTATTGAAGCATTGAAGTTACAAACACCAGATTTGTTTTAATAAGATATATAAAATGTGAAGAGAGGGTGGAAGTGTGGTCCACCTGGACCAGTCCCTTGAAGCTTTTTATTTAATCGTAATCGTTTCCATAATAAAAGAGTAGGTTTCCCTACTCTTTCTTTTTGTCTCTTGTTTACTTATACTTGTCTCTGCAGAACTCTTTTACTTTACGCTTTAGCTCTTCTTTGAGTTCATCCTCACTTATAACAGTCCAGTCATCCTCATCATCAACATCCTCTTCATCTGGTTCAACAAATCCAAAGATTGCACCCAGTTCATTTAGTGCTGCTATAAAGTCTTCAGCATGTTCATTGATCATAACGAGTCCTTTTTCATACTCATCAAAGACCTCATCCCATACTTCCTTAGGAATATCCTCTGTTACACCCAGTGTCTTATGGTATGCATCGAAAGCCTTGATGATGCCATTGCGTGCTTTAGCACGTTCTGCCAAGTTTATTGCTGCATTTCTTTCTTTCTCTTGTTCTCTTGCGATATGTGCGATCTCATCTGCTGTGTAACCCATTGCGAATAGTGCATCTAGTTTGTTTGCTATTGTTGACATATATGTTCTCCTTATAAATACTATAGTATATTTTTTATCATATATATTATATAATAATTTTTTATAAAATTCAAGGGAGCCGCGGCCGGCCCTCCCGCTCGATTTTTTTATTGCATCTCGCCACGGAGGTTAGGCTAATTGCATTACATGTGTCTTTTTATGTAAAAATGATCATAATGTTGTGAAAATCGGATACAATTTGTCGATTTTAATGTTTTTTTTATATAAAAAAACACTTTCCCATTATATTATACTATATTTTTTATAAAAAATCAATAAAAATGCGAACAAATGTTCGCAAAATGAGTCTTTTTTTTTAAATTATAACATATTTTTTTATAAATTTCCAGTAGTTTGATGCTTTCGCGAAGCGTTTTTTTAAATTATAACATATTTTTTTAAAAATGTCAAGTTCGCTACCGGCTGTGAGACGCGGCCCCACTATCACGGCTGAGCGAGGCTGCCCCACTGTAAAGGTACTGGTCCAGTCTATAGGGAGTGAAAAGAACATATGTTCGATTTGTTTGTTAATTAACTAACGAAGATTGTACTTTTTGGGATACATAAAAAAAACATAAAAAAACAAAATTTTTACTTGACTTTTTTGTGAGATTGTGATATAATGAAATTTCGGCCTCCGACTGCGTCTACGGCCCGCAGAGTTCTGGGTATAGTAGATTCACCCCTTGCCGCGTGTTTTACAATCCGAAAATTGGCTACGCCTGAACGAAACTAAAAAACGCAGTGGGCCGGTCAGGCACGCTGCGACAATAAAAAGAGTAGGCTTGCGCCTACTCAAGTGCTCTCCATGGTGATGGGAGTTTTCCGATTTTCCATTCGCATGGTTCGTCTCTGATAATAGCACATCTATCTGTACCCGTTACGTTGAATGGACATTCACTACAGTCCTCTTGTTCTACGCAGGTTTCTTTGATGATGTACAGTGCTTCGATAATGTCTTCGGGTATGTGTTTCATTTTTATATCTCCTTTCTATTCTATACCGTACCATTCATCACACTCTTCTCTACAGTTTTCGAGTGTACACCCATTAGGTACGAAGTATGGGCAAGTCCAGTCTCCGGCAGGGCAGTCATCGACTATTCTATCTCCGAGCGGTACGCCTTCTCCTGTATCTTCTATTGATTTAACATTTGTGTTTACATTACTCATATTATCGAGTAGTGTATTCAGTACTTCGTACTGTTCATCTTTCTTACTTGCGAAGTAGATTTCTACTGTTGCTTTGTACAGATTCATTTTTTACCCCCTTATAGTATTGGCATTAGATCGAGTATCATAGTTCCGAGTAGTAACATACACATTGGGATTATGAATGGGTTATCCATATTTTTGCTCCTTTCTTTCTCTCCTTTGCTGACAATAGTATGATACTACATTTTGCGAAAATTGTCAAGATTTTTTTAGATATTTTTTAGGAATGATAATTTCTTCACAAGCGTATATAAACGGCTCAAATTTGCTATGTACAGTTCCTATTTGCTTATTAAAAAGTGGAACACCACAAGTCAATGTTTTGGCTTGCGGTGTTCAACAAGGTTTATAGTAAAGGTGCGGTCACCGATTGCAAAGTCGATATACTTTTCTACATTGGTGATTTTAGC
>Ga0256407_10002625_pt1 | contig 33938 bp, 59 predicted proteins | sample RumenRJG_04DNA_FD_193489 | JGI IMG/M metagenome (GOLD analysis project Ga0256407, IMG submission 193489) | Bovine rumen microbial communities from Lethbridge, Alberta, Canada - RJG_04 | ecosystem: Host-associated > Mammals > Digestive system > Stomach > Rumen | place: Canada: Alberta...
CAAAACTTTTATTTGGTCATAACTTTGTGTTTTATTTGTGCCGTTATATATAATTTCAATCAGTCCTAATTTCTGTAACTTTTCAATCGTTTTGCCGTTGCAATGTGTGTGAGCAATTCCGTTCTTGTTCTGCTCATAGTATTCTCTATACCATTCAACATAACTAAAATCATCAATTTCATCATTTGTAGAATTTCTAAAGGAAAGGCGCATCCAATCGTAAAAATTCATACTTCTTGCTACATCAATATCCTTTTTTGCATGTTCTAAAACCTTTGCCTGTGCATTTGATAACTTGTTTGCCATTTGTGTTTCCTCCATTGATTTGATTGTTGAATAATTAACTTTAGGATTACATCTTACCTCTGTTTTTACCTTTGGTCAACAGTATTTTATAAAAAGTTAAAAAATATTCCATTATATAGAAGAAATCCAAATCGGCTATTTTGGCGGCAAAAGCCCAAAACCCCAATAAAATCAAGGATTTGGGCTGTTTTTTATCAGTTTTGATAATCTGCGTGAATTTTTGGGAAAACTATATCTTTTCAATAAAATGTATGATTTTGGTATACCTTGTTTGAACAAAAGGCGTTTTTATGCTATTTTCTGAAAATAGGAGGATTCTATGGCAAAAAAGGACAAAGAAGAAGATAAACAGGACAATTTACCCGCAGATTACGCAGTTTTTAACGGCGTTTTAAGCGATGATTTTTCGATTTACATGAATCCACCTGTCGACGAAAACAATTCTCTGATAGCAAAGTAACGCTATTAAGCAAAGGAGGAAAAAACCTATGGCAAGACCGAGAAAAGAAATAAAACAAAATGAGTTTGAAAGGCTATGCGAGATTCAATGCACGATAGATGAAATTTGCGCTGTGTTGGGCGTATCAGACAAGACGCTGAACGCTTGGTGTAAGAGAACTTATCACGCAAATTTCTCCGTCGTTTTTCGCGAAAAAAGAAAAGGCGGCTGTGCAAGTCTTCGCCGCAATCAGTGGAAGATGGCAGAGAACAACGTTGCAATGGCAATCTTTCTCGGGAAGCAGTACCTCGGACAGAGCGACAACCCGCAAAACGATGAGCGTGAAGAACTGCTTAACAGGCTCGACAATATTGCACAGGTGTTAAAAGATGCTTCAAAAGCTGAGTAACAAGCAAAAGGAATATATCAACAATTCAACGCACCGTTGGAACATTAAACACGGTGCGACTCGTTCGGGAAAGACCTATCTCGATTATTACTTAATCCCCATTCGCATTAGGGAACGAATGGGCTTGGAGGGTCTTAACTTTATTTTCGGATGCACTAAAGGAACTATTCAGCGAAACGTCATCGAACCAATGCAAGTGATTTGGGGAGATTCTGCAATCGGGAATATTGGTTCTGATAATACCGTTGATATCTTTGGTGAAAAGGTTTACTGCTTGGGCGCAGAAACGAAGTCACAGGCTGAAAAGGTTCGTGGTGCATCGATTAAATACTGCTACGGCGACGAAATCACAACGTGGTCTGCGGATATGTTTGAAATGCTCAAATCACGTTTAGATAAGCCGTACTCGATGTTTGAGGGAACAACAAACCCGAAAAGCCCGACGCATTGGTTGAAGAAGTTTATGGATTCTGACGCCGATGTGTATGAGCAACATTACAGCATCGATGACAACCCTTTCCTTGATGACCGCGTTAAAGATGATATGAAGCGCGAATATCAAGGCGTATACTACGAACGCTATATCAACGGAAATTGGGTGCTTGCCGAGGGTCTTATTTATCCCAAGTTTGCAGATGCAATCGGTGCAACGGATGCCCCCGCAGAGGACTTTGTGATATCTTTGGACTATGGAACGCAGAACCCTTTTGCCGCTATAGGTTGGAAACTTGTTAAAGGCATTTGGTATGCGTATAAAGGCTATTACTACGGCGGGCGTGATGCGGGTGTTCAGAAAACCGACAACGAATACGGTGATGCAATGGACAGCTTTTTTGCTGATGAAATAAAACGCTTTGCAACAGCATCACGAAAAATAAAAGTAATCGTTGACCCGTCTGCCGCTTCGTTCATCGCGCTGATGAAGCGTAAATCGTGGTGTAAGGTAGTACCCGCCGACAACGCAGTCTTTGATGGTATCAGAGAAACGGCAACAGCAATGAACGTGGGCATCATCAAGATAAGCCCCGCTCTTAAAGAGTGGAAAGCGGAAGCTGAGGGGTATATGTGGGAGGATGGTTCAGATGATAAACCTGTGAAAGAGGATGACCATTACATGGACGCTACAAGATATTTCGTCAAAACTATGTGCATTGTGCCGAAATACTTCAAAGCTCAATCACGAATAGTTGTTCATCAAAAAACCATAGGTTTAATATAAAAAACCATAGGTTTTTAATTTTGCAAAAAATAAAAACCATAGGTTTTTAAAAACGACATAAATAAAAACCATTGGTTATGAAATTGCGTGCAAATTAAAAACCTAATGTAAATGTAAATGTAAATGTAAATGTAAATGTAAATGTATAATATATATGTTCGGCAGAGCCGAACCGAAGAAAACAGAAACGGAGGTTAAAATGAAAACATATCAAGACTTACTGAACGTTCCAAAGGATGAAGAGCATCGAATGGACTTTGTTAAAAGAGTCATTGAAGAGCATCGTTCATCACAAGAATATTCAATGGCATCGATAGCGAGTCTATACAACAAACACCTCAACGTAACCATTAGAGAATTCCAAAAGCTACTTTACAAGGTTACAGGTGAAGTTGTTGCCGATAACTTTTCGGCAAATTGGAAAATGTCCACAGGCTTTTACCATCGGTTTGTAACGCAGACTGTTCAGTTTCTTCTTGGCAATGGTGTCACTTGGAACAATGCCGACACCGAAGAAAAGCTCGGAAAGGATTTTGACACCAAGCTACAGGATGCGGGTAAGAAAGCAAGATGGGGAGGTGTATCATTTGGCTTTTACAACATTGACCATATTGACGTATTCAGTTTACTTGAATTTGCCCCGCTGTACGACGAAGACAATGGGGCTTTGATGGCGGGAGTTCGCTTTTGGCAAGTTGCATCCGACAAGCCTTTACGTGCGACATTCTTTGAGGTTGATGGCGTCACTGATTACGTATGGCGAAAAGGACAGGGAGAGGTTCTTAAACCTAAAAGACCTTACAAGCTTAAAACAGAAACGACCGAAGCAGACGGTACGACTATTTATGACGGTGAAAACTATCCCTCATTTCCGATAGTTCCGTTATGGGCAAATCCCGAACGGCAGTCAACGCTTGTCGGACTCAGAGAACAGATTGATTGTTATGACCTTATCAAGTCGGGGTTTGCCAATGATGTTGATGATGCAATGATGTATTGGGTCATGCAAAATGCGGGCGGTATGGATGACGTCGACCTTGCAAAGTTTGTTCAGCAGATTAAAACCGTTCACGCGGCGACTGTTGATGATTCGGGGGCTACTGCCGAAGCACATACCGTTGACGTACCATATGCAAGCCGTGAAGCTTTGCTCAACAGACTACGCTCTGACCTGTATGAAGACGCAATGGCACTCGACACAAAAGAGATATCAAGCGGTGCGGCAACTGCAACGCAGATTAAAGCCGCATATGAACCGCTCAACAGCAAGGCAGATGACTTTGAGTATTGCGTGAACGAATTTATTCAAGGCTTGTTAAGCCTTGCGGGTATTGAGGATGAAAACCCGTCATTTACTCGTTCAATCATCATCAACAAACAGGAAGAAGTATCGGTCGTATTACAGGCGGGCGAATATCTTCCACAGGATTACATGACGCGTAAAATCCTCACCATCCTCGGCGATGGAGATAAAGCAGACAGCATCCTCGAAGAAATGGATGGCGAAGAAATGTCACGAATCGACATGGGAGAACCCGAAGAGGATGAAGAACTCGACGATGAAGACGAACCCGATGATACAGACAGCAAGCTCGACGAACTTCTCAAGGAACTTGACGAACTGTAAAGCGTGGAGGTGAACAGATGGCATACTCGAGTAAATATTATGACCCCGCTAAAGCGCATGAGTATTACATGAAGCATAGACAGCTCAAAAGCAGAACATCAACAGCGGGTTTGAATGACAACGGTAAAGCCGCCGCGCGACAGGTTAAAGAAAACATCAAGCAAGAAAAAAAAGAGTACATGGAAAAGGTTAAAGCTGTGCTTGATAAAAATATCGCAAGAGTTCGGGAACTCATGGCGCAAAAGCGTGAAGAGATAAAACGCGAAAAGGAACGAATCAAAAAGCTCCCGAAAGCGCAGAGGGATGCGGCAATGAAAAAACTGAATGATGAAAAGGCAAAGTTCATCGACAGATGCAAGGCGGATATAGCATCAATGCGCGAGAGTACGGCAAAGTATAAGCAAGAAGTGAAAGAATATTTTGACGAAAAGTATAAACAGGAACTTGATTCGATTAAAGCGGATAAAACTTTGCAAAGTCAAAAGAAAGGTAAAAAGAAAGGCAAGGATAAAGGCAAGAAATAATTTGCCTTTATTTCCCGCCTAACAGGCGCGAGGTTGAATAGAAAAGGTTTGGGTGATGACTTATGCCTAAAGAGAAAAAGAACGTCAAAATAAAGCCAATAGGTGGCAAAAAAAAGAAACCCATTGATGAAGCCCATGAATACGTCGACGGGTTACTTGATGACGAAAAAAAACGCCTTGAGAAAGAGTACGCAAGAGCGGCGCGGGAAATGAACAAAAAGGTACAGGCGCAATTATCCGACTTGGCTGTTGAGGAAATAAAGCGAAGAAAACAGGTTGAGAATGGAATCATAACCGAAGAAGAGTTTGACCAATGGAAAACCAACAAGCTTGCAGTCGGAAGACGATACACGGCTATGCGTAACACTATCGTCAACGATTTAGCAAAGCTCAATCAAAAGTCAGCGTTAAGGCTTGAAGATAAAATGGTTGATGCTTATGCGTTCAGCCACAACTTCGGTACTTGGGAAATGGAAACTTCGAGCCTTACAGATACGCTTTACACGCTTTACAACAAAGACGCTGTTTATGACCTTATCAAAAACGACCCCGATGTAATGAGGACGCCAAAATTCAACGTCGCAAAAGATAAGGCGTGGAACGCTCGAAAAGTCAATTCCGAAATTTTACAAAGCATCGTACAGGGAGAATCTATTCCCGAGCTTGCCGACCGCATTGCAAAGATAACTGATGCGAACAAGACGCAAGCATTTCGCGCCGCGCGAACTATGTTAAGTAGCGCAGAGAATAAAGGAAAGCACGACAGCTTCAAACGCGCAGAGGGAAAAGGTCTTATCGTTGACAAGCAATGGATATCAACCATTGACGGAAGAACGCGTGACTCTCACAAATTTGCGCCACCTCACGGAGTAAGCGGGGAAATAAAGCCGCTTGATGAACCATTCAGCAATGGTTTGATGTACCCCGCAGACCGTTCAGTTAATAAGCCCGAGGAAATATATAACTGTCGTTGCACAGAAGTCGGAAGTGCAAGAAGAAAAGCGACTTGCAGATATAACCTGTCGGACGAGTTGGATGATATGCCCTATGAAGAGTGGGAGAAAAAACACAAATGAGCAATAAAAAATCAATTCAAATAAACATAAACGATTATTCTGAAGAAGTGATGGAAGCGTTAGACGACGTGCTTGAAAGAGCTTGCGAAGATGCGGGTATGTCGGCTCAAAAATTCGCAGTATCACATATAAGCGGGCATTATGACGCGGCGATGAAAGCTGTTGATACAGGCACGCTCAGACGTAGCATCACATATGCGACAGCAAAGGTTGACGATGATTATAAAGTATTCGTGGGAACAAACGTTAACTACGCTTACTACGTCGAAATGGGTACAGGCGATATGGGAAAGGGAACGGGGAAGCCGTGGATATATTACGACAAGACCAAAGGTGTTTTCAGAAAGACGTCGGGATTCCGCGCACGACCTTTTATCAGACCGTCAATCGAAAAGCATACGCGATATTACAAAGAGCTTTTCAAAATGTATTTGAACGGCGATGCTTGACCGTTTACATAATTGACAACGCATTTTACAAATGCTTATAATCGATAATGAATGAAGCCGTGGCAAGCAACGCCACCAAAGCAAAGGAGGACTTCTTAAAATGGCATTAACACGTAAATTTTTAACAGCACTCGGAATTGAAGACGCAAAGGTTGATGAAATTATATCAGCCCATGCAGAAACAGTTGACGCGCTCAAGGAACAGCGCGACGCCTACAAAGACGATGCAGAAAAGTTGGCGGCAGTCACAAAGGAACGTGACAGCTTGAAAAAAGAACTTGAAGCAAAGTCAAGCGATGAAGACTTTAAGGAAAAATACAATTCTTTAAAGTCAGAGTTTGAAACCTACAAAACCGAACAGGACAACAAGTCCAAAGCGGCGAAGAGAGAAAAGGCTTACCGTGAACTCTTAAAGGATGCGGGCGTTTCCGAGAAAAGGATTGATGCCGTAATAAAGGTATCAGACCTTAACAGCCTTGAATTTGATGAAGAGGGAAATTTGAAAGATTCAGACAAGCTCACCGAGTCAATAAAGACAGAGTGGTCAGACTTCATTGTTTCAAAAGGTGTAAAGGGTGTTGATACCGCAACACCGCCCAAGAACATCGGCGGGAAAATGACCAAAGACGAAATAATGAAAATCGCCGACACAACCGAAAGGCAGAAAGCAATGGCTGAAAACCATGAGTTGTTCGGCATCTAACCAAAAAGGAGGAAATTAAAATGGCTAAAGCCAATCTTACAACCACAAATGACATCAACGTTTCAGTCAGAGAGCTTGACTTTGTAACAAGATTCACAAAGAATTGGGATGCTCTCCGTGAAGTTCTCGGAATCATGCGCCCTATCAGAAAGACAGCGGGAACACAGCTCAAGAGCTATACAACATCCGTTACATTACAGAGCGGTGCTGTTGCAGAGGGTGACGAAATCCCTTACAGCAAGGCAACAATCAATCCTGTTGCATTTTCTGACATTTCAATCGAGAAGTATGCAAAGGGTGTATCAATCGAAGCTGTTAACAAGTACGGCGCGGCTGTAGCTGTTCAGAGAACAGATGACGAGTTCCTTAACGAGTTACAGGGAAACGTTATGACACGTTTCTACGACTTCTTAAAGACAGGTCGTCTTCGTGGTTCTTCCACAACTTTTCAGATGGCTGTTTCAATGGCAATCGGAAGAGTAAGAAATAAGTTTCAGCAGATGCACAGGGATGTTTCCAATATCGTTGTATTTGCAAATACTCTTGATATTGCCGCATACCTCGGAAGCGCATCAATTACGATGCAGACAACAAGCGGTATCACATACCTCAAGAACTTCCTCGGCGCATCTGTTCTCATTTCTTCATCCGAAATTGAACAGGGCAAGGTAATTGCTGTGCCTGTTGGAAACATCGACCTTTACTACGTTGACCCGTCTGATTCAGAGTTTGCACAGCTCGGACTCAACTATACCGTCGAGGGTGAAACAAATCTCATCGGATTCCATGTTGAGGGCGATTACAAGCACGCTGTAGGTGATACCTACGCTCTTATGGGTATGACCCTTTGGGCTGAGTATCTTGATGCTATTGCTATCGAGTTCATCGGAACTGCAACTGCTGTAACAACCGCAGAAACAATCACAGCCGATGCAAGTGATACATCACTTTACAAGACCGCTCACAGCCCTATCGTATCAGTTGAAATGCTGAAAGACGGAAGCACAGCAATCGCTACTGATAAGTACATCATCGAGGATAACGGCGTTCGTCTTCTTGATACACCGAGCGGAACTGTTACTATCAAGTACACTTACGTAGCATAAGGAGAACGAAGATGATAACACTGACCGAGCTTTGCAAAGAACTGAATAATTATTTTGATGATGCGCGTTATTTCGGCAATTATACCGTTACAAACGGCGTTATTGATTTAAGCGAGTTTGTCGCTGATGGCTCTTTACAGGTCGGTCAGTATTTTCGTATCGCGGGTTCTATATTCAACGACGGAGTGTATCAATACACATCGGAACTCAACACATTGACCGATGAAAACATTCACGGCGTTATATGGACAATGCGCGTACCGAAAGAAGTCTTCGGCTTGCTTGCTGATATCAACGCGTGGATTGCAAAGTATTCTGCATCCGATGAACATAGCGATTCTCCATATCAGTCTGAATCGTTTGGGGGCTATTCCTACTCGAAGTCGACGGGGAATAGTTCCTCAGATGGTTCTGCCGCTGATGTTGGAACTTGGCAGAACGCGTTCAGAAGTCGTTTGAATAAGTGGAGGAAAATTAGACCATGAGTTTACTGTCCGAAGCGATGGAAAGTTGCACGATGCTCGATAAAGTCACAGAGGGGGATGGTTACGGCGGCACTATGACAACTTGGCGCGATGGTGCTTCGTTTGATGCCGCTATTACTTTCAATTCTTCGATGGAAGCAAGAAGAGCAGAAGCGGCGGGCGTTAAAAGCCTTTACACTATCACGACACGGAAAGCGGTAACGCTTGAGTATCACGACGTCTTACGACGCAACGCTGATAATAAAATTTTCCGCGTGACTTCTGATGGCGATGATAACAAGACTCCCGCGAGTGCGAGTTTAAATATGCGACAGGTCACAGCGGAAGAATGGAGTCTGCCCAATGGATAAAGCACAGTCGATACAATCTTTTTGGAGTAGCTTCGGTATACCCGCGTATGACGAAAACAGCGTTCCCGATGATGCGGTAAAACCTTATATCACGTATAATTGCTCGATAGACGAAATGGGTTCGGTCACAACCATGTATGCTTCGCTATGGTACTATAGCTCTGATTGGCGGGCTATAATGGCAAAGGCACTTGAAATTGAAAAGAAGCTTTCACATGGCGGCGTATTGATACCGATAGATGGTCGAGGTTATACTTGGATTGTAAAAGGTCATCCGTTTGCACAGAAAATGCGTGAAGAATCAGACGATATGATTCGGCGCGTATATATAAATTTACAAGTTGAATATTTATCAAACTAAAAGGAGGTTTGAACATGGGAAGATTTACTGCAATACCGCAGGACACTTTTGAGGGATTACAGATTGATGCGGGCGTACTGCTTCGCAATTTCAATCCCGACCATCCCGTAGCTCCCGCGGATGAAGATATCATTTGCGCTACTACAGGTGGCATCAAGGCATCATGCACTCCCGAATTTACTGATTTGGGTGAAGATGTCGATAACTGCCCTGTTAACATGAAAGAGCTGAAAGTCTTAAAGGGTTGGACTTGCACTCTTGAATTTACATCACTCGGAACAAGCCCCGCGGGAATAAAGCTTGCTCTTGGATGCGCTGACATTGACGGAAGCGATTCAACAAAGATTGTTCCTCGTAAGGACTTAAAGCAGACTGATTTCTCTGATGTGTGGTGGGTTGGTGATAGAGCTGATGGTGGCTTTGTTGCTATACAGCTCAAGAACGCACTTTCAACAGGCGGCTTTTCTTTACAGACAACCAAGGCGGGCAAGGGCAACACAAGCGTAACTCTCACAGGTCACGTTTCTATCAATGCTCAGAATGAAATGCCTATGAAGTTTTGGTCATCTGACGTTCTCGGTGCTACCGATGAATTTGTCGGTGACGGAACTGAAACGGATTTTGTTCTTTCACATACGCCCGCAACAGGTGGCATAGATGTTTACGTTGATGGAACAAAGCTTACAGAAACTACCGACTTTACAGTTACAACATCAAGCGGTACGTCTACATTACAGCTTACTACAGCTCCCACAGCGGGCAAGGTTGTAAAGGCTAACTACATTTATGCGGAGGGATAAAGATGAAATTATCAGAGTTCAAAGGCGAGGAAGCAATGCTGATTTTAGCAGAGCTGATAGACCCCGCATCCGAAATTATTAAGGATGAAAGAATCAAGCAAATAAAGGCAAACAATGGTCAAATGAGTGATGTTATAAAGATACTCTTGAAAGACCATGCGAAGCCTGTGTTAAAAATATTAGCGTTGCTGAATCGGGAAAACCCCGAAACGTATTCTCCCTCGCTAATTGAACTCCCTACGATGCTGATTGAGCTGTTGAAAGACGAAGATTTTATGGCGGTTTTTCATTTGCGCAGTCTGAAAGAAGTAGGCGAACCTTTAACCTCTGCTTCGGAGAATACCGAAATTGGAACAGCGGAATAAAACCCTTTATACGATACGTCAAGGCGAAACACGAACAAGATTCGGAAACCTTGACGTATCGTGTATATGTAGGAGAAGCGTTGAAGTGTATTTCCTTAAATACGTCTAAGCCTTACGGCGGGGCTGAAATGAAGAAGTCGATTGTTGAGTTATTACTTGGCGAAACGAACCAGGAAGATACACGTTCAGAGGATGACGTTAAAGCGCATATGAAAAATCGCCTTGATATTTTGGGGAGAGTAAACAATGACATTATTTGAACTTGAAGCGGTCTTATCGCTCTCAACAAGTGCATATGAAAAAGGCTTGGATGACGCTAAAGCCAAAGCCGAGGGCTTCGGAAGTAGCGTTGGTTCATCTATTGGCAAAGGATTCGCGGCGGTTGGTGCGGCGAGTCTTGCGACTGTTGGCGCAATCGGCGCGGGCATGGTTAAACTTGGTGAAGATTCCCTTGAAACGGGAATGGCTTTTGACCAAGCAATGTCACAGGTTGCGGCAACTACAGGCGTAACGATGGATGAGTTCAATAAGACACAGGTTGCGGTTGACGGATTCAACGGTACGTTGCGTGAGTTTGCGCTTGAACAGGGCGCAAAAACCGTCTTTTCTGCTACAGAGTGTGCGGAAGCCTTAAATTATATGGCTCTTGCGGGTTATGATGCACAAACACAGGCAGAAATGCTTACGCCTTTGTTGAATCTTGCCGCCGCGGGTAGCATGGATTTAGCTAACGCATCGGATATGGTAACGGATGCACAAACCGCACTTGGATTGTCGCTTGAACAGACCAACTTGATGGTTGACCAAATGGCAAAAGGCGCGTCAACCACAAATACAAGCGTATCACAGTTAGGTGACGCCCTTTTGACCGTTGGCGGTACTGCTAAAGATATGAAAGGCGGTACGGAAGAAATGATACAGGTTCTCGGCATCCTTGCCGATAACGGTATCAAAGGCGCGGAAGCGGGTACGCATCTTCGTAATATGATTTTGTCACTCAGTAGCCCGTCATCCGATGCGGCGGCTGATGCCATTGATAAACTCGGAATCAGCCTGTATGACTCCGAGGGAAAGATGCGCGATTTTGAGGATGTATTCCTTGAAATGCAAGGCGCAATGGCGGGTATGACTGACGAAGAAAAGACAAACATTATATCCGACATTTTCAATAAAACCGATTTAAAGGCTGTAAACGCACTTGTAAATACCAACGCTGAAAGATGGGCAGAGGTTGAAACTGCCTTGGAGGGATGCGAGGGTGCGGCTCAACAGATGGCTGATACTCAGCTTGATAACCTTTCGGGTGACGTTGAACAGTTAGGCGGTGCTTTTGACTCTCTGAAAATCGGTATTTCAGACCAATTAACACCAACGTTGCGTGACTTTACACAGCTTGCAACTTCGGGAGTTGATGCTATTACAGAGGGAATAAATACAGGTGGATTAGAGGGCGCACTTTCGGGCATAGACACTTTTCTTTCGAGTGCTATGGAAAAGGTTGCGGGCTTGCTTCCTCCGCTTCTTGAAGCGGCATCGAGCGTCTTTGGCAGTTTGTTAAATGCTGTAGTTTCTAATGTACCGACTGTTATAAACGCGGTTGTCAAAGTCTTACCCGATATAGCAAACGCTTTAATTTCTGCTGTAGGAACTTTGTTTTCTAACGCGGGAGCTATTGTTGAACCTATCTTGAAAGCAATTCCCGAACTTCTTAACGCGATTGTTACGGGCATCACAAATAATGGCGGGACTATTATTAACGGCATTATCGGACTTGTTGATGTGATTGTTAAGACATTGCCGAGTGTAATTTCACAGCTTATAAAGACCATAGTTAAAGCGTTACCCGATTTTATTAAAGGCATTGCTACGCTTGTATCGGGCATCGTGAAAGAACTTCCTGTTTTATGGCAGTCAATCTTCACCGAACTTCCGTCATTGATTGAGGGGATATCGGCGGCGTTGGTTGATTTGTTGCCCGCGTTGTTAGATGCAATAACGATGATTTTAGAGTCTGTTGTACAGGCACAGGATATGATGATTGACATATTGATACCAATGCTTCCTCCGATAATAGACGCATTGGTACAGGCTTTAGTCGCTTTATATCCCGTCATTTTGCAGAGTTTGGTAACACTTGCTGAAATGCTTGTTACGTTCGGAATTGAAATGTTTTCGAACGCTATACAGGCTATAAAGACTCTTGACCCGATACTTGCTACTGCTGTTAAGTCAAGCATTGCTACTTTGTGGAATGCCGTTACAACAGAACTGTCAACCATAGGTTCAAAGCTTATTACTAAAATCGGCGAGATTTGGAACGCCTTTACTGCATGGTGGCTTTCAAACTTTGAAACTGCAAAAACGTTTGTAGCAAACTACGTCGAAACGTTGGTGGCATTTTGGTCAAGTCTTCCGTCAAAAATCGGTGAGTTCATTGGCGCGGCAGTTGCAACGGTTCTCAACTTCGGAATTGATGTTGGTAATTGGATTAAAGACGATTTGCCGACGCTTATTGATGACCTTTTGGAGTGGTTCAAAGGACTGCCCGAAAAGATATGGACTCACTTAAAGGAAATAATAACCAAGTTAGGCGAATGGCTTACCAATGCGAAAGATTGGGTAGTGAACGATTTGCCCGAAGTAATAACTGATATCGTTGACAAGTTTGCAGAACTTCCCGATGATATTATGGAAGTTGGCGAGAATCTTGTTAAGGGCTTGTGGGATGGCATCATATCCATGAAAGATTGGCTTCTCGGTAAAATCGGCGAATTTTCCGATGGTGTCATTGAGGGCTTTACAAGTAAGTTTGATATCAACTCACCGTCAAAGGTTATGCGTGACCAAGTAGGCAGATACATTGCCGAGGGTGTCGGAGTTGGTATTGCCGAGAACGTACCGCTCGATGATGTTGATTCGATGGTAAACGATATCATTGATGAAGCGGGAAACTTTACCGTTCCTGTAAGTCAAGACGCTTTATCGTTTAGAAGTAATGCGCTTGCTAATGCTCTTGATAGTTCGGTGCAAAAGGGCGACACATATCTGAACTTAACGCTTGAGGTTGACCGCGAAGCGTTCGGAAAGATGGTTTACAAGCTCAACAACGAACAAAGTCAAATCGCGGGCGTGAATATGGTGGAGGGCTTTGCATGAGTACATTGATTATTGATGGCGTAGACTATAGCGATATAACCGTTGCTTCGGTATCACGTAAAGCAACGGTTAAAGATACGGCGTTGTCGGGCGAAATGTTCGACGGTTCGTATCATAGGGATATCAAGGGAACGTATATCGACTATACGATGAAAATAGTTTGCAAGGTTGCGGATAGGGAAACGTATACACAGATATATGAACTCTTGACTTCACCTGTTGCATCGCACGAAATAACCGTTCCGTATAACAATACGACAATCACGTTTGAAGCATACATTCAGACTGTCGGCGATGACTTGTTTATTTGTGATTCGGACGGCGCATTATGGCGCAATCTAACCTGTACCTTTAAAGCGGTAGCCCCGCAGAAAGTAGCCGTATGAGTATTAAGGTTTTAATTGGTTCAACTGAATACAGTGAAAGCGATATTAGGTCTATATCGCTTTCAAATAAAGTTAATCCCATAACAACTGAACTGCCTATAAATCAGTTACAGCTTGTTATGGAGATTAGCGCGGCAACGCCTGTCGGCACATGGCTCACGCTTACTGTAGACAATACAGTGTGGTGTAAGTATTGGGTGTTGTCATGTAATAGAGCAAGTGCGAATACATACAAGGTTGTAGCTCAAAGCGCAATCTTGCTACTCGATAGAATTACCGTTCCCGCGAAGATGTACTCTTCAATGACCGTTGAGGATGCGCTTGCTGAGTTTATGCCCGCCAATATCCCGTATTCAATCAGCGCGGATGTTAAGGATTTAACTATATCGGGCTATTGCCCCGAACAAAGCGCACGTAACAGGATTCAGCAGATATGCTTCGCTGTCGGCGCGATGGTTAAATCGTTTTTCTCAACCAATCCAATAGACATTGTTTCCCTTGATGCGGATGCTGAATATATACCGATGAATAAAGTGTATAGTAGCCCGCGCATTGAGTATGAAGACGTAGTAACAGCCATTGAGGTTACGGCGTATTCATACACATTGGGAACACCAAGCACGACTGATGAATATGTGCAGATAGGTAATGATTATTACATCGTTTCAAAACAGGTAGTAACAGTCAACAATTCAGATGCTACAGCGAACGACCCTACAAACGTTATCAAAGTCAATTCATGTACGCTGATAAACACAAACAACGCAAGTTCTATCGCTACCCGCATTGCGACGTATTATTTCAATCGCATCAAATGGACAGGCAAGATAATCCATGATGGTCAGTATATTGCGGGAAATAAATTTTCTGTAAACACATATGCAGATAATGAAATTATAAGTGGGTACGCCACAAATATGACTTTTAGTTTTGGCGTAGGTCAAAGTGCAGACGTTACACTTGAACAAGCGGAAGCAGTCGAAGCGGGAAACCTTGTCATCACTTATAAATACCAAACTACGGCGATAGATACTCAACAGTACGTACTTCCTGTAGGCTATGTTTATAACATATCAAATCCCGCTTTATGGTTCACCGATTCATCAACGCGCGGCGTATATTCTCCAATAAATGAATATACAACGGGAACTATTGTTAGCGGGCTTAACACATCCGAAGCATCTTATTTTCAGTCGGTTATTCAGAACTTGAATAACAAGCGGGTTACTATCTATAATGTTGACGAAGCTGAGCAAAAGGGCGATGGAAAGGTGGTATTCAAATGAGTAAGAATATATCTATAAAAGTTGGGGGAGTATCGAGAAATTTTTCGAACGTTCCGAAAATCCAAACCGAAGAAGCTGTCACGGGTGACAATATAAATTGGATTCCCGAAGATGAAGCGAATGATTATGCGATTACCGAATCCGCGCGTATTACTCAGAACGGAACATATCATCCGTCATCGGGGAAGTGCGGCTTTAATGAGGTTGTGGTCAACGTTTCGGGAGGTGGTGGCGGTACGCTTGTTGAAAAGACCATCACTGAAAACGGTGACTATTACGCCATAGATGATGAAGCTGACGGTTATAGCAAGGTAACTGTTAATGTGGGTGGCGGTTGTGGCACTCCAATTTCTTTTGCTGATTACTTAAATCTTACACTTGAACAGCGAATCGCTACGCCTTATTTAATTGGGGACAATAAGTTTGGAATAAGGGTGGATAACTCACCGCTAAAGACCGCGTGGTGGGATTTCGTCAATGGAATTGGGCAGAACATGAGTGTATCACCGTTGACAGATAAGAATCAGTTTTCGGCATTATTTGACAGCGCGATGCAAGGCGGTTTTGAGCTGACCATTGAATCGCGCCAATATATAGAGAGAAATGATGAATACCTCGCCAACTTTGGCTTTAATGATTTAGACGGTCAGGCTTATTCTTGTGATGCTTTTTTTATAAAAGGTAACGTAGCATCGATATGGTGCAAAGGATATCAAAGATGGGCGAGTGAAAGCCTTGCTCAATATTTCGCGGCGCATAAAACCTTTGAATGGGCTGTAAGTTTTGTTTACAACCCGTATGAGTGTTATGCTGTTGCAAAAATATATATAAATACGATTCTCATTGGAACATGGAATGAAACGAATTTCACCAATTTCGAAGCATTTGATTGGTTTATTGATATATTCAAAAACGTTTCAAGTTCATTTCCCTTTTTCATAAATGGCGCATTAAACGCGGGAACTGATGAACACAGATATATATATTCAAAACCGCGCTTTGTAGCCATTACGAATATGGAGTTGGATGCAAACCACCTAATTTTAAGACATTCTCCGATACAGCTTGCGGCATTTATTTGGAGAGTTGATGGCTACATGGAGTTTGCAAACTCGGGCATAGAATATAATCAATGGGGATTTATTGTACAGGGTTCGAATGATAACGCTGTAAGATACATAAAGGTGAATGGAGAAGATGCCCATTCGGGTAATGTCGAGCAATACGGTGATTATTCCTACGACCATTTGCTTTATCCCGCAAATAGCGATATACGAACCGTTTCTATCAATAGCGGTGACGGTGGTTCATACTATACCGCGCTAATTGAAGCAACGTCTGCAACTCAGTTTACTGATGCTGATTTCTTTAAGGTTGAATTAACGGCATCGGGAAGTATCACCTTGCCGAAAGCATATCAGCGCGTAATGTTAGTGCTTGTATTGACCGCAACCGCTCCGTTTACTTCGAATGAGATTAGCCTTAATAATGTTGCGTTACCAAACATGACTGATGCCGAAGCGACTTGGGCGCATTATAATTTTGATTTCTATAGAGAGTACGACAATCTGCCGAGCGGAACGACATTTTCTGTGAGTATGCAGACACCTGTTTATGGTGGTAGCTTAATGGTTGTCGGATGTAACGTATAAGGAGGAACGATGGGCGCGAAAGTATTTACTAAAAATGATTCTACTTTTTACGGCTATTCGATGCTTGAGATTATAAACGCGCTGAATGAAACGCTTGTGGAGTGCAACAACATTTCCGAGAATCCTGTGTTCAGCGCGGGCGTTGAGTGGGCATATAGACGGATGTGCAAGAAGTTAGGGCTTGAGGATGAAAAAGAAGTAGAAGAATAAACTTATATGTGGTAAGGTTGATAAAAAGGAGTAATGCTTATGATATCTGTACGTGACGTTATATCAATTATATTAGCCTGTTGCGGTAGCATCATTACAATCGGCGGGGCTTTGTCTGTAATTATCGGGTGGCTTGCGAAGCTTAAATCCCCCGAACGCCGACAGGATGATGCGATTAAAGGGCTTGAATGTCGCGTTGAGAAGTTGGAGAAAGGGCAAGCTGATGCGGAGAACCGAATGAAGAAGATTGAGGAACTTCTAAACGCCCTTGTGGGCGGTCAGTTTGCACTAATCAATCATGCTATAAACGGTAACAACGTAGAACAGTTAAAAGAAGCACAGCTTGAAATGCAAAAATTTATCAAAGTATAAAGGAGGTTAACAATGAATAAGATTGATTGGGTAAGAAAACTTACATCAAGAAAACTGTGGCTTGCCATTGCTTCCGAGGTTGGAATGATAATGGCATACTGTGGCGCATCCGAGAGCGAAGTGACGCAGATAACCGCAATGATTATTGGCGGTGCTACTGTTATCGCGTACATAATCGGCGAGGGGCTTGCTGATTCAGCAAAGACCTATCATGTAATCGGGCTTGAAGCCGAGGGAGAGAGCGATGAAGAGTAGGAAAGCTATTGCAGACCTTGCGCTCTCTTGGGTTGGCTTGAATGAGAAAGACGGTTCATTCAAGCCAATTATTGATATATACAACAAGGGAACAAAAGGCTATGACTTAAAGTATACCGATGCTTGGTGTGCCGCTACTGTATCAGCCCTTGCGGTTGTTCTCAATTATACCGATATTATCCCTGTTGAATGTTCGTGCGCCCGCATGGTGAAAAAAGCACAGGATATGGGCATATGGGTTGAAGATGATGCTTTTGTTCCTCAGATGGGCGATATCATCATGTACGATTGGCAGGATAACGGCAAAGGTGACGACAAAGGCAATCCCGACCATGTGGGCATCGTTACAAGCGTTGCAGACGGTAAAATAAATATTGTCGAGGGGAATAAATCCGAGAGAGTCGGAACGCGAAAACTCAGCCCCAATGCGAAGTATATTCGCGGTTATATCACTCCAAAGTATGATGCAGAAAATGCTGAACCCGTTACACCTGTCACACCTGTTACACCTGTCAAGGAAACAGGCTATAAAGGAATCGTAACTGCTTGGGCATTAAATGTGAGAACAGGCGCGGGAACAAATCATTCAATCATTAAGACTCTAAAGCGTAACACTACTGTTACCATTCTCGAAGAAAAGAACGGATGGGGCAGAATAGATTCGAAAGGATGGGTTAGCCTAAAATGGATAAAGATTGCTTAACCGTACCGCACAGGGTTTATGAGTTAGAACAGGCGCGAAGCGAACGCCGAGAAAAAAGGTTTCTCGGCGTTATATGTGCGCTTATTGCCGTTGTGATTCTAACAAATGCGGCGTGGCTGTATTGTTGGATGCAGTACGACTATTCAAGCGAACAGACCGTAAGCCTTGATTGTGCTGATGGTGTAGCAACATTTGTTGGAGGGGATGGTTCAATAAATTATGGCGAAGATTACTGTAACAAATAAGCGTTCACGTAAAAAGAAAAACGGGAACTCAAAAGGAACAAGGCGGCGCAAATGATACATCATATTGATATTTCACGTTCTGAACTCGAAAACGTCATAGACGAATGGGTGTTTAACGAACGTAATAGAAAAATAATAAAGCGTCGGTTGCTCGATGGTATTTGTTACGAACCGCTTGCAGAAGAGTTTAATCTTTCGGTTCGTCAAATCAAAAACATCGTTTATAAAACCGAAAGTATAATCATCCGTCATATATAAATAAATTGCACTTTAATTGCCCTGTGGCTTCATCGTCACAGGGCTTTTTTATTGCTATGATTTTTTTGAGGTTAAAGATATGGCATATATATACTTCAATCCAAATCCGCATAAACTTCAAACGGGTGACTGCACTGTACGCGCGTTGTGCGGTGCTTTAGATATGGATTGGAATAGCGCATACTGTGAATTGTGCGCTACAGGTTTATCAATATGCGATATGCCATCATCAAATAATACATGGGGCAGAATGTTATTAAACAAAGGCTTTAGATATTCGGCAATTCCTAACACTTGCCCTTTTTGTTATACCGTTTCTGATTTTTGCCGTGATAATCCGCGCGGTGTTTTTGTTCTCGGTACGGGAACGCACGTTATATGCGTAAAAGACGGGAATTATTACGATGCGTACGATTCGGGCGATAAAGTTCCCATATATTATTTTTCAAAGGAGGAATAGACCATGTATCAGCCTTATCCATTCATTCAGAATTATCAACCGTCATTTAATCCCGCAAGTACACCACAGCCACAGTATCAGCCGCAAAACAACGGCATCGTGTGGGTACAGGGGGAAAGCGGCGCAAAGGGCTATCTTGTCGGCGCGGGTCAGAGTGTTTTGCTGATGGATTCAGAAGCAAGCACTTTTTATATAAAATCCACAGACCAAAGCGGGATGCCGTTACCGTTAAGAATTTTCGATTACAAGGAACGCGTAGAAGTTGATAAAAGCGAAGCTCCCGCTGTAATTGATACAAGTAGTTTTGTAACAAGGGAAGAACTCGAAAAACGTCTTAATGAATTTAAGGAGGTAAACGCTTGTGGCTAATCCATTATTTAATCTTTTGAATAAAAACAACATGGCGAACAACAACATGATGAACATGATTAACAGCTTTAAGGCTTTCAGCGCAAACTTTCAAGGCGACCCCCGCGCAAGGGTTCAGCACTTGCTGAATACAGGTCAGATGTCACAGGCTCAGTTTAATCAGTTGCGTGATATGGCAAATCAGTTTCAGAACATTCTGAATCATTAAACGTTTACATTCTTGCAAGGTGTATATAAACAAATCAAACGAAAGGAGAAAAAGGTATGTCTTTAACAAGTAGTGAAATGACCCCCGCTGACATTGCGGCAGTTACAGGAAACGGCAATGATTGGGGCGGTGGTAACGGTTCATGGTGGATTATAGTCTTATTCCTGTTTGCGATGATGGGCAACGGATGGGGCAACGGCTTCGGAGGTTTCGGAGGAAACGGCGGCGCAGTTCCTTATATCGGCGCAACCGCTGATGTACAGCGTGGTTTCGACCAATCTGCCGTTATGTCATCGCTTAACAGCCTTGCTACAGGACAGTGTAATCAGACTGCAACATTACAGAACGCAATCACACAGGGTCAGATAGCATCAATGCAGGGCTTCAACGGCGTTCAGAATCAGCTTTGCAACTCTTGCTTTGATATGTCAAACGCAATCAACAACGGCTTTGCATCCATGCAGAACACCATGATGCAGAACGAAATGGCAAGACAGAACTGTTGCTGTGAAACAAAACAGGCGATTGCTGACCTCAAATATTCCGTTGCGACGGAGAACTGTGCCGACAGACAGGCGTTATCCGACGGTGTGCGTGATATCATCGCAAGCAATACAGCTCAGACACAGGCTATCCTCGATAAGCTTTGTCAGCAGGAGATTGACGCGAAGAATGAAACAATCGCAAACCTCCGCACTCAGCTTAATATGCAGAACCTTGCGGCTTCACAGACTGCACAGACTGCGGCAATCCTTGCGAACAACGCGGCACAGACACAGGCACTTGAACAGTACCTCAACCCCGCTCCTATTCCCGCGTATGTGGTGCAGAATCCGAACTGCTGTGTAAATAACGGTTGCGGATGCGGCATAGCATAAGGAGGTAGATTATGGCTGAGTATGTAGCAAATGCCCTACAGGAAGTTGAAAGCGGGCAGAATATTTTGTTTACTGAGGATTCCATCCCTTGCAATCGCGGGTATGTAATACATCGCGGAGGTTCGGGAATCTTCACCTTACGCGGCATTACTCCGAACTGCTTTGCGCGTTACCTCGTTTTCTTTGGCGGAAATATAGCAATTCCTACAGGCGGCACAGTTGGCGAACCCATTTCCGTTTCGGTTGCCATTGATGGAGAAGTAATACAGACTTCACAGGCAATCGTTACTCCTGCCGCTGTTGGAGATTTTTGGAATGTAAACGTATTTGCATATGTGACCGTTCCTAAGGGTTGTTGCTTTACTGTAGCTATCGAAAACTCAAGCGCGGAAGCGATTGAAGTACAGAACGCAAATCTCGTAATTAACCGCGTGGCATAGGAGGAAGAACAATGACAAAGAACGCATATTATGATTTAAAGGATATGCTTTGCAGAGAACTCGAACAGGTTACAAGCAAGGGAGAGCTGTCTGCGGGCGAACTTGATGTGGTTGATAAACTTACACATTCAATCAAATCCATCGAAACGATTATGGCTATGGAAGATAGCGGATATTCTAACGATGGTATGCAGAGCGGCAACAGTTACGCGCGAAAGCGTGATAGTCGCGGTCGCTATAGTCGCGATTATTATTCTCGCGATGGTCGCAGTATGGGATATAGTCGTGACAGTAAGACGCGTATGATTGAACAGCTTGAAGATATGATGCACGAAGCAGAAACCGATACGGAAAGAGATTTGCTTCGTAATTGCATCAATCAGATGCGTTGATGATTTCAGAGAGTGAATTATTAGACGCAATAGCAGAATGTGAAAGAGCGAAGCCGAGTTATCAAGCTTGTGAAAAATTGGCGACCTTTTACACCGTATATGACCACATACACCCCGTCAAATCGGCTCAAAATGACCTCGAATTGATTGCGTTGGGGGATTATGGCACAAGCGACTTTTTGAACGCTATACGGGGCAAAAACGCGCGTGAAATATGCCTTAAAATTGATGACTTGTTGCAAGCTTTATCCGTTCTTAATCCGAAGTTATACGCGGCTTTCATGGAAAAAGTGCAATAAAAAAAGTGAGGGGTCTTAAAACCCCTCATTTTTTATCCCTCAGCATCTTCAATCCATTGAACAAGCAAATAATCTCCGTATTCGTGAACCCAATCATAACATCGGCTTAATGACGTTCGGTATACATCAACTGACCCCTCTTTTCTGATGCGATAAGCCCCGCCTGTATCTTCACACTCGAATATACCTATGAATTGATGGTCAAGTGTATAAAGTATGCAAGTATCGCCGATATGCTCTTTTGCGGCGGCAACGTAGCCCTCACGCACTCTTTTACCCGATGCGGTTGTTGTTCCTTGATAATAACAGGTGACGCGAACCCTCGGTAAATCTTCAAGTGTTTGAATTGTTTGCGTTGGTAGTTGTGAATCCGCTTCAAATGCGTTGACGCTTACCGTTTCTGTTTCTTCAATCGGTGGCGGTGTATCTTCGCATAGCGATACAATGAAAACTGACACTAATAAAAACCGTAAAATGTTTTTCATGTTTTCTTTTCCTCTTCAAATATTCGCTTGATTTGACGTGCTATTTTGTTTTTCATTTTTTTTGTGACACTCGGAGAACCTACGAGTATCTTTAACTGTTCAACCATGATTGAAACGTCGGCAATTTCCTCAATCAAATTGTCGGTGTAATCATCTTGGAAGCCGTAACGCTGAATTTTACAAATCGCTTGGGTAAGTTCAGCCATTTCTTCTATCGCTTGTCTTGCCTGTACCTTGTAACCATAGTGACGGGCAATCATTGAAAGCTGTTCTTCGAAAGAATTTTCAAACCCTCCCATGTTTGCGTAAGCATCCGCACCGTATTTTTGCAATTCAAAATCATCCCTCGGCACATTGCCTTTTTCATCAACGACAAAGCGATAATCCCCGTATAAAGACCCATCGCCGTTTTGCATATTTTCATATGACAACGTTCTCCCGTCGTCGGATATGCGGAGCGCATCGTGACAATCTGAACCGTATTTTCTTATGTTTCCACCTTGTAAGTCTTTAATCCACATTTAAAAACCTCCCTCAAACTTTTTTCATAAACTTTGATTCATAGTATTCTTTCCAACAGCTATCGTTTGTTTTTTCCTCAGCTTTCGGAAGATTTATTGGCTTCCATTCAATAATAGGTACGCGAGGGTCAAACCTGTTATCGGTGCTATGCCATCCATTAACGCCGTACCATGCAAAGAAAGCATCTGCGCCATCGTATGCTATCACTTCATCGGCGGTTTCGGGTGGTCTTTCGCTAACAGGAATCCACCTTGTCAGCTCTCTTAACCGCTTTAATTCTTTCAACCATTCTGCAAGCTGTCTGTGTTCCGCGCCACACTCGTCACACTTGCTATCAGCAACCTCTTCACAATGCTTTATTGCTTCGTCAAGAGTCATTTTTGAAGTCTGTTTTGGAGTCCAATAATAACTACCATCACAATATACACATTTTTTTAAATCTTGCAGAGTATGACCACCGTATTTACAGGTATCGCAGTTCCGTTTCTGCTTTTCCTCATACTCTTTGATTTCGGCTATTGCCTCGGAAGGTGAAATTGTGCATATAAATTCATTAAAGTTCATGTCAAATAACTCTTCGCACAACTGTTTGTTATTGACAGGGTTATACTGATACATCTTTCTTGCAAGTTCCCAAGCATCATTCAGACCGCGCTCGTATGCGGTTGAATCATCGATTTGCACAGATTCCTTGCCATCCTTTAGACCATCCTCATATCCCATTACATAAGCATTTTCTACCAATTCATGTATTTTATTTTTAATATCCTTAATATTCTGAAATCTCATTCTTCTACCTCACTTTCCTGTGACCCAACCATTCTTGCTCCACAGTTTGGGCAATACTTACTTTTTTTGAATTCTACCAACTTACATTCAGAACATTCACATGGTGAAAAACCCTCATCCGTATCTATCCAATACCCTGTCTTTGGCTGTGGTGTGACGGATTTTAATGCTTTGATTGCGTTAATGCTCTCTTGCATAGCGTCATTGGCATCTGAAAACATATTCCACTTGTCTTTTAATACATCAAGCACTTCCCGTCTTCTTACGCAGTCATCACAAGGCTCTTGCTCTAATGCTTTGATAGCCATTTTGAATGCAGTGTCATAATCGGAATTGCGACTATCTTCTATCATTCCGTTAAGATTATCTAATAATTCTATTGCTTCTTCTCTTGTCATTTCTCATTCTCCTTTCCTTTTAAAGTTTTGACAGTTGGTTTATCTGCTCGATATTGGCAACATGTTATTTCGACCCTAAACCACGGATATTCAGCGGCTTTTGCTTTAGCTTCTTTATAAAGGTTTACAGCATCTTCATAGTGTTCCTCATAAGCACAAACGATGTTGTGAATACAGGATTTACATTGATTGTTCATACTTCCTCACTTTCTGCCTGTGGCTCAAATCTCGCCAAATCCTCAAAGTATTCATCAAGATTGCGTTTTGTGGCTCTTAATGTTTCAAGCCGAACTTCCTCTTTGATAATTAAGATTTCCACTCTTTTGATTTCTTCGTTCAATCTGTTGTAAAGTCTTTCCTTTGTTACTATTTCTCTGCAAGGAGTATCTTTCATATTGGTTTCACTCATTACTTAACCTCACTTTCTGCCTAAAATACTATATGAACATCTGAATTATTAATATTATATTTTTTCATTACCTCATATATGGAATCTGTTGTATAAAACAAAAGATTTCCATTCTTTGAATAAATTGCTATATCTTTATTTGTCATAGAGTATACTGCTATCATACTTTATCCTCACTTTCTTCCCTTGTTACGATATACATTGTTTTTAAATCCTTGCGTATGATTGTTTCAAGGCTTGGCTGTGTAAACTCTTTAAACAGCTCTTCCCGTTCCATTCCCAAAGTTTCTGAAATCTTTCTTTGCCATTTGTTATAGCAAGGTGATTTTCCGTCAAGCATTGCTTTGAAATCGCAATATCCGCAATTTAAAACCTTGCATAATTGGGTCGTTGTAACGTCTGTAATCTTCATTGCTTTGAATAATCGGTTAACCATTACTTTCGTCATGTAGTGATTCATTTTTTACCTCCTATAAATTTCGTGTCGCCCGTCATTGCGCTCAACAACAATCGGGCATCCCGCTTCCCATAGTTCCTTGTTAACTATAGTCACGTTATCGCTTGCCATAGCGGGTCTGTAAAGGATATTAGCAAGTCGCCTTGCGGTATAGTATTCTTCCGTGTATAACTTAAATTCATTCATTCTCAACACCTCCACACCTTAAATCGCACATTTCTTCAAGACTGTTTATTGTCATTTCGCGCTCAAGCTTTTTTCTCGCCCTGTATTTTCTCTGCTGTTGGTTCTTCTTCTCGCAGTATTCGAAATGCTCCTGTGGAGTCATCTCGCTTGCAAGTGGATGATGCGATTTTCCGTTTTTACTATTTCTTCCAATGCCATTCTTAACTCTTTTCATAAGTAAAGCCCCCTGTTCTGCATCATTGCAAATTCTCTTTCAGCCCTGTCGTAATCGTCTAATGTTTTTGGGATGAATGTTTTTGGCGTTGCATTAGCAAGGCTTTCGCCATCTGAAAGCTTCTGCAACGCTGAAAGCTTCTGCAACGCTAAAAGCGTTGCCCTCATGCCAACTGCAAAATGTGCGCTGTTATACCTGTCAATTATCTTGTAGCTTTCAAACTGAATACAGGCTTTACCGTATATTCCGCTATAAACTTCTGACGGGTCTGTTATAAGATTCAAATTTTCATCATATATATCGGGCTTTGATTCGGATGCGGCGTTGATGAAATAACAATTTTTGTATTCGTTAAAATAGGGTTTTTCTATGTCACCATCATGTAAAGGATGATTTTTCATTTCTTCAATCGGAACATAATAATTATTTATATCTAAATTCCACACTTCCTGTATGGCGTCTTTAATTTCCTGTATTACAGGGGATTCTTTCGGTATAATCAATCGAACTGAATAGCGCACACGTTCTGATTTGTCGCGCCATAATCGGGGCTTAAATACTGTAACATATGACCATCGTGTATCAGCGGGGGTTATTATTCTCCCAATAATTCGTGCCATGTTATTTTCTCCTTATCTTTTTAATGCAACCCGCCTTTTATTGACGGGTTGCGCCCGTGAAATATTTTTATCCAAAATTCAGCATACTGTTTATATGGGAGGTGGTCTTGCATCCATAATGCGTCATACCTCCGTTAGTGTTACGTCTACTCTTGGAAGAAATTGCGTATAATGCTTTCTGACTATCAGCGATACAACCTGTTTGTCGTCGTTGTACGCAATTCCATTGAGTGCATCTAAAATGATTTTTGCAATATTGTCGCAGTCGGGTTTCTTTGTTGCTCCTTTAAGAAGCATTTCCCGTATGTTCTTTTTCGGTGTGCTTTTGGGAATGATAAAAAACGCATCTATTTCAGCCTGTATTGCCCCCTGTAGCATTTCTCTGTTTGAATAGCTGTGTAAATAAGCGGCTTTAACGTCACGCTCATATTCGGTGGTTGCTTTCGTTGAATACGTTCTTGCTATACCTCGGAACGTTGTAAAGCGTGGGCGGTCTTTGCCTTTCGGATTGCCTGTAACCGTAAAACCTCTCCTGTTCATTTCTGTTCAATTCTCCTTTCACTTGGTATAAAGCACGATACCTTATCTGACATTTCCAATTCATCGCGAATCATCGCGTCATTAAAGCCGAGTCCTTTTAGCATTTCAATATGTTCCAATGTTTTCAAATACTCTTTGGTTGAATCAATGACTTGACCACATGACGGAGGAAAGCCCGCTTTGTCTTGGGCTATATAGTTATATAGCCCGCGTGATACTTGCTCATATGTGAAAGGTTGAAGTTCAAATACCGAACCCCATAAAGCAAGCATTGCGTCTAAATCGGATTTGGTATAGTTCTTATATATGGCGGGATAAGCTGTTTTAATTATCATTACGATTTTTGCAATATCCGCTTTATTCATTGCTTCCCTCCATCAATTCTTTTAAGTATTCGTTACTATCAAATCCCCTGTTATTATTGCTGTTGTAAGTATTGGCTGAAGTGCATCTTGATAACCAACCATTCAAAAATCTGTTTATCCCTTTTGTGGTTTTCCTGTTCTTCGGATTTGAACGACACCAAGAAGCGGCTTTCATCAATTCACTTTCAACGCTGATATTTGGGTATGCTTTTTTAAAGCTCTCAATATCAGCAATAGGAACGTTATACAAATCGCCCGATGCAAGTATTATGTTTATTGCTGATTCTTCCTGTATATCATTTACATTATCATTTACATTATCATTAACATTAACATTATCATTAGGTTTTTCAATTTCATCATTTTTCAAAACCATAGGTTCTTTTATTTCTTCGTTTTCAATAACCATAGGTTTTTCTTTTTTAGGTCTTCCCCCTCTTCTTCCGTTGATTCTTCTTTCAGCATTTGCATCAATTTGCGGCTTTGCCATTACGAATATTACGCGGGCAATACCATCAGCAGATGCTTCATTTCCATCGAAAGCATATGACATGATTGCGTCATATGCTTTTCCCTGTTCTTCATAATCGAGATTTTTAATTGCTTCGTAAAAACTTCGATAAAAAACAAAGCTGTCTGTCATCACTATTCTCCTTTAACAAATATGAACGGGGCATCCTGTAAGCTCTTGAATTGCCTTTTTGACCACGGCTTCATTCGAGTGTCTATCGGAAAGGTGCATTGCCCATACTTCCCGCAAATACTTTTTATCAAGCTCTCCGATAAAGTTCAAAAGGTCATTTAATCCCGTGTGGCTTATTCTGATTCGGTCTGCTTCGTTCTTGCTCAGCCTATGCTTCATAACTGCATCATTCAGTATATCGTCGCAAAAATTGCACTCAGCCATTAGATAATGGACTTTGGGGAATGTGTAATTAACGTGCGCCGTATCGGTGAAGAAAAGCACGTTTTCATTATCGGCGGTCGACCGTATATAAAACCCCAAAGGTTCAATCGCATCGTGTATGACGTCAAACGGCAGTATTTCAAAACTGCCAAGCGTAAACCAATGCAACGCTTTTATAATATGATGTGGCATACCTTTTAGACTGCAAGCGTTGAACGTACCCTGTGATGTATAAAGTTCAATCCCGCGCTTGATAAAGTCTGCAATATACTTTGAATGGTCTGAATGTTCATGTGAAACGAGAAGCCCGCTTGCATCTGATATTTTCACGCCGCTTTGATGAAAGCGTTCTGCGCTTACTCCCGCTTCAATGAGTATCTTCGTTTTACTATCGCTTAACAGGTAGCCGTTGCCATGACTACCCGAAGCGATAGCTTTTATATCAATCAAAACGGAAAATTCTCTTCTGATTCTTCTTCTGATTCAGTCGGCGACTCTGATTCGGAAGATTCCTTTGATGTGTCTGATGCCGTTTTCGCTTTCTCTCGACCGCGTGACGGGGTTTTAATGGCTTCGGCGGGGGTTTTATCGTTTTCGACATTATCATCGCTCTGAGAAGCTGTTTCGGGGGTTATGGCGGGGGAATCAACTATCTCGCTTATATCAACACGGTTGGCGGTTTTTTCTTCCTCCACCTTTTCGTAAATACCTCCCTCATGGATGATAGCGTCGTCGGCATCCATCGCGGTCTGCATATCAATGCTCATTATGCCCCATTTCGAAAGCAAGTTTCGAATAACAGTCTTTAATGCCATCGCTTCGTAATTAGCCGCCCAAACGTTCTTCGATTTTGCAAATTTGTTCTTGTGCGCTTCCATCTTCGCGGCTGACCAATAAACGCATTTTCTGAATCCGTTGGTATATTCAAACATTCCGTAGTAACCAATCGTCTTTGCTTTTTCCCTTGCTTCGGGGTCATCTATCAGCTTTACGACAATATCCTCGTTGAGCGGGTCGTAAGATATCAATTCGCCCTCTTTGATAGCAAGTGCGTTGATTTTCTTGTAATAGCCCGAGCGAATTGCAAGCTGAATCAGACCTCTGTAGCCGAGTTGAAACTGTGCTTCTAATATTCCTTTGTTCTGATACGGAACGAAGTAATACTGACCCAACTGCGGAGAGTGTGACAGCTTTAAGCTGTAGCCAAGAAGTGCGGCGTTCAAGATGCTACCGTTGGAGCATCTTGCCAAGTTCGGATTTGCATTAACCGCGCTGATGATTGCGGAAACGAATCTATCCTTTTCGTTCGGTGCTACGCAACGCGCTATGTTTGCCTGTACGTTCGCATTGGTCATAAAGGAAGTGATGTTCAACTGTCTTTCCTGTGACTTCTCTGCAACTGCTTCCTTGTTCATCTTTACAACTTCGTTTGCCATTTCTTTTTCCTCCTATAATGGTTTTTAATATTCAACTCTTAATGTTTCATCATCGCCCGATACAATCAGCTCGATTATCTGCTGATTGTCATAGACATTAAGTTTTGTTATTGCTTCGGCGTTGTCAACGAATACAGGAATATCAACAGCCCAAGCTTTTGAAAGCGTGCTGATTATTTCGATTCCCGCATTGATTCGCGATGCGTTGTTTGCGTATGAGTACGGAACAAATACATCGTGGCAAGGAATAAGAACCTCACAGGTATCTTTGATTCCTCCGTTGACCTGTTCCTCAAACAGCCTAAACTTGACCGTATCAAAACGCCCGTTGATTCTTTCATCGAGCATTGCAACCTTTTTGCGCGTGAACTTCTCTGCAAGGTTTACGGCAAGCTCTGCCGCTTCGTATCTCATTGAAAGTTCCTTGAACTCGTCTTTCAATTCTTCAACGCGGTGTTTCTGCTTGTCGGTTAAATCAATCGCCGCAATATAGCCGTTATAAGTTTCGAGTTCTGCTTTAAGTGATGCAATTTCCGCGTCTGCATCGGATGATACCTTAACGGGGTTTATAGCTTCGATTTTTGCCATCGTTTCTTTGTACTCTGCGGTATCTTCGAACTTGGGAATCGGTTCAACATTGAGCGGGGATTCTAACAGTTCATTTTCTGCCTTGTCTATTTCAACGTGCTTTTCTGCAAGCTCCGCTTCCTTTTCAGCTATATCCGATTCGAGCTTCTTCATCAATTCGCTTGATTCCTTGCCAACCTTTATGATGTGTTCAAGCTTCTCGGCTTTGTCGTTATTGAAGTTTTTAATGGCAGTTTCAATCATATCAGCGGGCAACTTCTGACCACACGTAGGGCATACGTCAGAACCGTCATATTTTGAAGCCTTGACCTTCTTGTATTCGTTGCGATACTGTTCGACCTGCACCTTGCTACTCTGCAATGCTGTTTTCATTACGCTGATAAACTGTTCGATGCTTTTAACTTCGTCTTGAAGCTTTTTGATTTCGTTAAGTTTCGCTGTGCGTTCGGAATCAGCTTTGACTTTTGCCTTTAATACTTTCCCGTCATGCTCAACACGTAATAAATCAAGATGCGCTTTAAGCTTTGCCTGTTCGCTTAACGCGGCATTATATCCATCATCCCCTGCGTTCCTCGTTGCGGTGAGTTCTTCAATTTTCTTTGAGAGTTCATCGCGGTGTTTAACAATGTCATCGCGTGACATATCGGGCAGTTCAAATGTTGCCGCCTTTTCAGCTTCGTCAATGCGGGCGGGAATCCCGTCAAGCTGTTTGTTCAGCTCTGACTTCTCGGTCTTCTTGATTTTAATGAACTCTTCAACACTATGACCGCCTAACATATCGGAAAGCGGCTTGAGTTCATCGCTTGAATTGATGACGTCTTCATCCGATACATCCCCGCATATATCAAGAAGTATTTTGCGACGGTCTGACCAATTCATAATCTCTGCAAAGTATGTGGGCATCGTCAACGCCTTTACCTGTTCGGCATCCCCTGTTATTTCTTCAACGAATGAAGTAAAGTCTTTCTCTTTCGTCAGAACTCCGTCAATGTAATAATCGGTAGCGTGACCCGAAAACTCTTCTTTAAGACTCCCGCGCTTCTTCGTATATACTTCATGGAATACGCGCTTAATAGTGCGGCTCTTTCCGTTGACGTCAATCGTCGCGGTTACGCTGTGGTTTAATCCGTGGGTGTTTTCTGTTTTAGGCGTGAAGTTCTTTGCGCCTGTGCTTGCCTTGCCTGTCAACAGCCAAGTAAACGCGTTGTAAAGAGTTGTCTTGCCTGTTCCGTTATTGCCGAAGATGCGGGTTCTGTGTGCGTCAAAATCAATGGTTAGATTCTTAATGCCTGCGAAGTTTTCAAGAACAATATTTTTCACTATCATTTTTTTCTCCTATCTGTGTTATTATTAACACGTAACAAATCAATGTTTCTCCTGTTTCTGAAAACCGTCGCTCTTTACTTTGCCGAGTATGAGGGGCGGTTTTCTTTTACGCTTCGGGAAAGAGGTCTTCACGACTTACGCCGAGAATATCTGCGATTTTTTCAGCGTATGAAATGCGAATCTTTGACGGGTCGCGTTCCCAAGCAATATACGTGGGCTTTGAAACGCCGAGTCGGTTTGCCATTTCAAGAACTGTTATCTCGCGAACTCTTCGCCATTGTCTGAGTGTTAAGTTTGGCATTTTCAATTCTCCTTTCTTTTAGTTTCATAAATCAAACCAAGAGTATCACAAATAATTCACGAGGTAAAGTTATTTTTTCTTCGAGTCTATTAGCTTATACTTTGCGAAGCAATACATTTCACCGTCTGCGTCGTCTTCATAACACATGGTTGTTATTATATTCATTCCCTCTTTTCTGAGTCTATGAATTACAGCGGATAACCTGTGACAATGGAATTTATTCTCCGCTATTATCGGGGTTATCGAGTGACCCTCAAGTAAAAAACTTTTGATGTTCTGCTGATGTTTCGGGCGCATACTTAATCCTCCTTTTCATTGAATACATACCTAACAGCATCCTCAACGCTCATGCCCGCGTCTATCATATCCTTGATTTTATCAGCGCGTACCGTAGCGTTGATTGTTTGCGTTAAATTCTTCGACCAATTCATCTGCAATCCATTAAGTTTTCTCATAAGCTTTCCCGCAGTTGAAATATCCTTGCGGTCAATAGCGGCGTACCCGCCCATATATTCAACTATGATATAGCTTGACCGTGATGTTATAAGTGTTGTTATCTTTTTCATCTTCCAAGCCCTCCCTTGTAATCGCGCTTTCTGAACGAGATATAAATTATTTTTTTATTTTTGGTGCATCGCTTGATGTTGTATGCGATGATATCGCCTTTGTCATTTCTCTCGACTTCAACGGTGTTTGCTTCCCCGTAGCTATTACTCAGCCATGACTGCGCCAATATTTCTGCCAACTTGTTTGAATCAACGTGGCGTTTGTATTTCAAAACGCCCTCGATATATGTCAACTGTTTGTAAACGTCTGCTTCAGCCATTCCTTACACCTCCATTGTTATTGTTATTTCCTCGTTACCATCCCTGTCATAAACGACTATTACATCCCAAGCATTGATATGCTTTTCAAGCCATTCTTCGGGAATCAAGCGCATATCTTTGCGGCAAGCCATATATTGCGGGGCTTCATCGTTCGGACTTCCACAATAACTTATGGTCACTTTATCCCAAGGCATCTGACAGGTATTCAAAAACTCTCTGATTGTCATTTTCTCACCCCCTTTCACTGTTCGTAATCTACATCGTCATATTCCATTGAACCATCGGGGTCATAATCCCCACGGTCGTTGTAGTTGCAAGGCGCGTCTGTCGGGTCAACCACATGACACGATGGATATTTTTCACCGTCATCGCACCAACAATAACCACAGTTAAAACAAAGACTTTTATCACTCAGCATTTTTCTCACCTCCTTAAATATCAACGCCGCATTTATGGAAAGCCATGAAGCGACCGTTTCGCTTGAAAATCTTGTACCATCTTGTGAAGTGCTGACCTGTGCAGTCATACTGTGACGGTCTGCAAGTCATAAACTCTTCTTCTTTGAAGTATTCATCCGCATCCTCATAATTTGTTATGTATTCGGGGAGCGTGATAATAACGGTGTAATATGACTCGTCGCTGATGTTCGCCAAATAGCGGCGGTCTGATTTGCGGTGCGCGTACTCGCGAATAGTTCTTTTTAAATCAATGATGTTTTCGTTACGGTTCAGATAATGCTTGTAATCTGCGGGGCGCAGTTCCTTAACGCTCTTTTTGATGAAGTACAGCGTTTCGTACTTCATCCTGTATTCATGGTTGCTGAAAATTCTGAAATCTTCCATCGCTTTTTCTTCCTCCATATCTTCATCGTCATCTTCATATACGCCGTAATCCGCGATATCTTCATTGGGTTCAAGCTGTGCCATTATTTCCTCATACGGGTTATCCCCGTCTATATCAAGCGTTGCGCCGTACTGTGTTCCAAATTGATTGTATAAAGAAACCCATGCTTTCATATACTCACCTCCGTTAATGTTTCCTCCACCACCAAATATCGTCCGTGTCATAGTTCAGCGATTTCTCAATCCCGTCTTTGTTGCTTGCTGTACAAACAATAACCCTAACAACTTTATCCAATACGGCATCATATAACTCATAGACCGCGCCGAGTTCTGCTTCTATCCATTCACGCGGGGGTTCTCCCCCGCAATGAAAGCTGTCGCGCCATGCTTCAAAATCACGTTCCCATCCCATATTCACACCTCCGCTTTTACTCTGTATATTTCATATGTTCGCTTCTTGTTTTCAATGGCGTCTGCGTATATCCGCTTGTATGTTTCCATAGCTTCCACAGCTTCCTTTTTTGTGGGGTATGATTCAAAGTCGCTTGTCCATCCGCAGATATAGCTGTAAACCCAAGACCTTAAAATCCAATTCATTTTTATTACCTCCTGTCTTATTCTTCCTCTGCATACCAAACGCTGACGCAATCCTGTTCGATGATGTTCATAACGTCGACCAACCTGTATTCCGCATTTATTTCTTCCGATGAGTGCTTGAGAATATCCCGTGCAATCGCTTCGATTCTCTTGGGCGTCGGGGTTCTGTGGTCGACGCTTAACATCGCTGAGTATTCTGCGTTTGTTCCGCAAGTATAAAAACCGTATTCATCGCACATATCGCGAAGCCCGCAACCTGTAAACATTCTGAACTGTTTAATCATTTTTAGTTCCTCCTTTGGTTAATTGTCGGGGAGGCTTTACACCTCCCCTACGTTTCA
>Ga0256407_10002628_pt1 | contig 33866 bp, 25 predicted proteins | sample RumenRJG_04DNA_FD_193489 | JGI IMG/M metagenome (GOLD analysis project Ga0256407, IMG submission 193489) | Bovine rumen microbial communities from Lethbridge, Alberta, Canada - RJG_04 | ecosystem: Host-associated > Mammals > Digestive system > Stomach > Rumen | place: Canada: Alberta...
AAAATAGCAGAGGAATATATTAGAGATAATGGTGCCATTCCTGGATGTAAGGATTATGAAGGGTTTCCAAATACTTTATGTTTGTCTGTGAATGATAAGGTAGTGCATGGGATCCCAAATGACTATATATTAAAAGATGGGGATATAGTGTCTATTGATAGTTGTGTTTTGTATAAAGGTTTTTATAGTGATGCAACGTATACAGCCATGATTGGGAATGTTCCATCTGATGTGCAGAAGATGGTACAAACTACAAAGGAGAGTTTATATTGCGGTATAGAAAATTGCCGTGCAGGGAAATATCTTGGAGATATTGGTCACGCTATCGAGCAGAAGGTAACTTCCGAGGGTTTTCATATCGTGAGGAAATATTCTGGACATGGCATAGGAAAACATATGCATGAGGATCCTTTAGTTTTAAACTATGGGAAGCCAGGCGAAGGAATGAAAATAAGAAATGGTTTTGTTTTAGCCATAGAGCCTATTGTTGGTTTTTCAACTGGCGAAACCGAAACTTTAGATAATGGTTGGGATGTCGTCATGAAGGATGGATGTATGTCTGCACATTTTGAGCATACCGTAGCGGTATATGATGATGCCACTCATGTTTTAACAACATTTAAATATTGTGAAGAATGATTTTTTATGACGGTAGATGATTCAGGAGATGTTTTTAAAAAGGGGATTGTTATTGATTCTTTTTGTGGGCGTGATTTTAAAATACAGCTTGAAGAGGGTATATGTGTTGGGGCTGTTTTAGCTGGGAAGCTTCGTAAACACACGAAAGTTATAAAAGGAGATGAGGTGATGGTCAGATTAACGCATTATAACAATTTTACAAATGGTATGATAACTGAGAGGTTGACTAAAATACCTGTTGAGAATGTTGTGCATAAAAAAAGATTTACACAAAGGAAGAGAATTAAAGGCAGAAAGTAGGTTAAAGAAATTATAGATCTATTAGTGATATAATTATAGGTTGTGTAAAGTTAATATTAAAACGCCAATATTCAGCTATTTTTATTTCAATTGACATAAAATTAAAAAGGCTAACAAGTGGTAACACGTCTATATAAGTCCCTTTTATTATTTCCCTATTTGCTGTGTAAGGTTCCTCAAAATATTCGTCGTCTTGTGAGTCACTATTTAAGTCTTCGGTTATATTTAGAATAGCTTTCTTATTTGTTTTCATCGTTATATGTTTTTTGGAAGAGGTTTTACCTTCATTCCCATCTTTGTTTTTATGGAAGTAAAAACTCGCATAAGATATAAGTATGGGCTCCAGTAAGTTTAATCCAATAATTCTAATTAAGAGTGAATCGTTTATCCTCAACCCTAAACCTAAATTCGCTATACCCCAATAGAGTCCTAGTTTTAAATCCCATTTTTCAAAGAATATATACTCCCAATCGATATTATTAAAATTTAGTAAACCAGTGGTTATGTAAAAATTCCCTAAAAAAAAATAAAACGTACTTTCATATTTATGTTTCTCTGTTTTTGTTTGTAAAGATTTTATTTTTTGTAATAAAGATTCTATTTTTGTATTATCGTTTATGCTAGATGCATATGTTTCTTTACACATAAAAACGCATACGAGGAAATAAAAGAGTGATATTTTTTTAAACATGTTTATTATAGAATAATAAAAATTTTTCAAGTTTTGTATTTCCCACTAAAGTTTTCTTAACGGTTACAAATGGTTAATCATAAGAAGATAATTAGGAGCGTATTTTTTGTTTTACAATTTCAGATTATTATAATCATTTACACGGGGTGTTTAGGGCAGTTTATTGGTATTTGTAATACGAGCGCGAAATCTGAAGGAGGCTGTAATGTATACTACAGTACTCAATGTTCTTGTAATGGGATATCTTTGATTGAAATGTATGAGGATGGTAATAATTACAAGTTCATATTTGATGATTCTTATGTACAAGAAAAGGACAAATTACGAATTGGATTTAAAAATACGAAAGGCGAAACTTTAGATGGTGTTTTCCTTACTTGGGGAAGTCAGAAGATGCCCCCTCGAGAGGTCAAGAATGGTGATTTATTAACATCAATAAAAAGGACTCTTTTTATGTGTAAGAATAAAGGTGTTTATTCGATGTGTTTTAAAAGGAATAATGACTATGATTGTAATGACATTGACGAAGTAATTATTACTATATATATTGAAAATGAAAGTGACTGTAAGGCAAGTTTTATAATTGACGATAAAGGTGTAAATGTGTATAATAATAAATGTTCTCAAGGGTCTAGTAAGTTAGTTGATCCTAAAAACACTGGAGAAACTAATTCCAAGATTAACAATATAAAGAAAGAATCGAATTCTAAGATTAAAAATTGCGACCAAACACAAGGAAATCAAAATAAGGAACTTGAGGTAGAGAATAGTTTTCAGTTTAGTGATGATGATAAAAAGATAGAGTCAATAATGGCTGACGAGAGGATTCTTAAAATATTTGAGAATGATGAAAGTATAGAACCTAGAAATCATGGAGAGGAGTGTGAGTGGAGACTAAAACATTTGGAAAACACTGTTGACAATAATAAAAATAAAAAAAAAGAAGGTAATAAAGAAAATGAAAATGTTGATAAAAAAGAAAACAAGGACAGTCCTTTAGAGGAATTTAAAGATAAGTTTATATATTCTGATAAAAAAGTGTCGGTAAGCGACAGCCTAGACAAAATCTCGCTAGCAAGGCTTAAGTCTATTGTTGGTAGTTTGCAGATCTATTTTGAAACGGAGGATGGTGAAGTCATAAAAGAGCCAATATTTAAATCTTGGAAGGGGAATGTATTGAGTGGCGCTTTTATAAGCGATATAAAAAAGACATTTTTAAAGGGCAAAAGGAATAACTCATTTTCTATGTGTCCTATTAATAATGGAGGCACGAGAAAATGCAGAATTAAAATACTACATAAAGGGACTGGCGATTTTTTTTATTTAATAAACGCAGATAATAAAGAACAGCCCGATATCTTTTTTTATTAGCGATTAATAATATTTTCATTATTACCTATACGCCACAAGAGGCCTTTTGTTTCTTTATTATTATTATTATCATTATCTATATTAGAATTTTCATTTATTTTGGTATCTATTATTTCCTCATTATTTATATTTATATTTTTAAAGTGTTCATTGTAAAAACCTCTTACGAACTCGTTTTTATCTATAAAATTAAACGTTACTGGAAGCAAATCAAAAAATGATTTTTCTTCGCCGGAATCTTTTTTGTCTCCTTCCCCATTTTCGTAGATATTTTTTATTATAGGCTCTATTTTTTCTAAAAGAGGTTTCAGGACTTCACTATAAAAATTTTTGTTAAAAGCACCTCTTTCTTCTTCTTCTATAATGTATGATAGCATATTGTTTTTTAGTTGTAATATGTAGCTAAGCACCCAGGTATATATAATAATTTTATTTGTTACAAGAAGTTGCTCTTGGGTTGCTGAGGTACTAATGTTTCTATGGAGGTTTGTTGGACAGTATATTGGTATATGAGTAAATTTTTTATTATCTGTTTTGTAAAGTGGTTCTATAAAATCAAAATCAATGTTAAACGTTACACTATTAAATATGGAATTTAGCTTTTCAATCTCTACGTCTATTTCTGTTTTAAAGCTGTCATCATTAAATCCATTAAGTAATTTAGCTACAGTATCTTTGTAATTTTCTAAGAGTGCTTTTATGGAACCTACTGAACTTCTTATGTCTGAGATGTATAGTTCTTTGTTTTTTTTGTACGCTGTTTTGTCCTCTTTTTCATCACATTCTGTGAATATTATTGACCAACATGCACTTATGAATAAAGGGAAAGAAAACAAGAAAAATCTCATACATAGATTCTTATAAAATTTCTTGGAATAAAAAATTTTTTACACTAAAAGTAAAAGCAATTTTTTATTTTATATAGTAAAAGTATACTAGGATTTTTTATCCTAGATGTTTATGAATAAGATTTCTTACTTTTTTCTTTTTACTTTTTTTTCTAATAATTTGTTAGCTTCCCCTTTTGATAAATTTAAGAGTGGTTTTGATAGTATGAAGGGGAAATATGACAAGGCGAAATCTAAGGTTGACGAAGCAAAAGCTAAGGTTGATGAAGCAAAAGGTAAGGTTGATGAAGTAAAAGCTGAAGTTGAGGATGCAAAGGCGAAAATAAATGAGGTAAAAGATGACGTAAGAGGGGTTATAAGAGATGTTGACAATAAGTATAAGGAGATTACAGGTGGAGGTGCTAACAACGAGGAGTATAAAGGTGGTACGAATACTAATAAAGAACAGACGCTAGGACAAAATGATAAGGAATATGTAGAGTGGGTAAAACGTCTCCAGAATCTTTCCCCTGCAGGTCTTAAGCAACTAGTAAATGAAAGGAATTTTTATATGTTAAAAACGCGTGAGCTTGAGGAGTGTGTAAAAACAAGTAGGAATAGTAAGAAATTCGTTTTAATTACCGACGTGTCAATTGATAAGAAATAGAGAAATATGCTTTTAAAAAGAATAATTATATCGTTATTTTTATTTAGCTTTACTGCTAGTATATATGCTGTTGAAGATCCGTATTCTAGTCAAATAGGAATATATGACAAGAAGATAGATATTAATAATACTGCAGCATTACGTTATCCTGCTGAGGAAAGTTTTATCTCAAAAATATGGACTATCATAAAGAAACAGCTTGCAGAATCAAGAGTTTTTTTAGTGATAACTATTTTATTTTTGCTTTTGTGTTTAGTTTTGATATTGGTTTGTTTATTCTTTGCACATACTGGGAAAAAGATAAACCGTTTGATGATATTAATAGGTATTAATTTGGCGATACTAGGTTTTATAAATTGGATTTTTATTCTTACTTCTGGGTTAGGATATTCACAGAAGCTCATATTCCTTTTGAAAGATTCTATAGTTTTATTTTCAGTTTATCTTCTTGGTATAAAAGTAGGGCAATTGATATTAAGGTATAAAATTAACGCCGAAAAGGTTCCGTAGAAATAATAAATCTTATGTGCATGATGATATACATATATTATTATGCAAGAAGATATCATTAATTATTTCCTTTCTCGTAAAAGAAAATATGGTCAGCAATATGGTCTTGAGCATATATCATTTCTTCTTTCATATTTTGGTAATGTCCATCAATCGTTAAGGGTAATACATATTTCTGGAACCAACGGTAAGGGGTCAGTACTATCTTTTCTTTCTTCTATAATAAGTAAGAGTGGTTTTAAGGTTGGTTCTTTTTCTTCTCCTTTTTATAGGACAATCAGCGACATGTATAAAATAAACTGTCGTGAGATGCCTCTTCCAAAATTTTATAAGTATTTTTGTGAGGTGAGGAGAACTGTTGACAACATTGAGAAATCTAACGACATATATTTCACGGAGTTTGAGATTGAGGTTGCTCTTGCTTTTTTTATTTTTCATAAAGAGAAATGTGGAGTTGTAGTGATGGAGACAGGCTGTGGAGGTTTATTTGACGCCACGAACATAATAACTAAGCCGCTTATTTCTGTTTTAACGTCTATAGATTATGATCATATTGAGCTTTTGGGTCATACTTTAGAGGAAATAGCTTATCATAAATGTGGGATAATAAAACAAGGATGTGATGCTATTACGCTGTCGACTAATGATACCGTAGTTCTTAGTAAAATAAAAGCGGAATGTGCGAAGAAACATGCACATATCCATATTGCTAATATTGACGAAATAACACGTGTGAAATACAGTTCTCACTCGCAGTATTTTATATATGGAAAACAAAAATACGCAATGAAGATGTTGGGGAAGTATCAAATTGATAATGCTTTTTTAGCAGTTAAAGTATGTGAAATTTTAACAAGCCGAGGGGTATTAGATATACACATAAAAAACATAAAGAAGGGGTTGTTGTCTGCGCATAATGAAGGGCGTTTTGAAATAATACATCATGGAATAACATTCATTCTTGATGGTGCACATAATGTTAGTGCGGCAGTAAAGCTAAAACAATCCCTAAAGACATTTTATAGAAGTCGTAAATATATATTTGTTTTTGGGATGTTTCGTGACAAACAAGCGGAAGAGTTTATAAAGATACTTTTAGGTGATGCTTTTAAGATATTTCTCACCCCTCTACCTGATACCAGCAGGAGTCTTACTACTGCTGAGTTATTTAATATTGTCTTTAAATTTAATGAAAACGTATATGAATGTGCAGATGTAGATGAGGCAATAAGAAGAGCACGTGATAGTGCCACACGCGGTGCTATAGTAATAGTGTGTGGGTCTATATCTTTTTTATCATTAGCTCATAAAGCAATAAAAAGTATAAAATCTCTTTGTGTCGATGCAGCTCCCTAGAGGTTTTATAAAACTTTATACAGCTCTTTGGAAAAGATATATTAGTTTGATTTTTATGTGTTTGATGCTGTGTAGATAGATTTATAGTATGCTTTTTATTTAAAGTGCGAAGAACAGGACTCGAACCTGCACGAAAAGAGTTTCATATGGTCCTGAACCATACGCGTCTACCAATTCCGCCATAATCGCAAGAAGATATTCATTAACGTGTTGTGGGAAGTTATTTATTTTCTTCTCTATCTTCTATTATTATAAAAAAACATCAAATTATTAATAAATAAAGTCGAAGGATCTATTGTAACTTTTTTTTCGCTTTTTATTTTAATCATAATCTTGTTCGTTTGTTACTTTTAGCATTTTTTTAGCTAACAGTGCTATGTGGGCAGGTATGATTTTTTCTTTATAACTATATCTTTTATTTTGGGTGTGTTATGTCCTGTCTTATACTCTGTTACTGTCCGCAAGGAGGATCTTTCCTTTTTTGTCGTGCTAATGATCATTCTTCCTCGCCTTCCTTATAAGTCTTTCTTTCAACTACTAAATTCATTTAATATTTATTTTATTTTTTTTCTTCTTGGGGCGTATATATGCACTGGCAAATATAGTTTTAAATGTGGAGAGGAATTAAAAGATGTAAAGTCATACTATGTTATGAGTCTATGCACAAAGGACTTAAGTAAAAAATGGAATAGGATTGAAGCTCTATTTATATGTTATCATGCTGAAGATGGTGTTATAAAAAACCCTCGAGATAAAGTTAAAATAGAGTTGTTTTTATACAAAAATGATGGGATGAAGGATATACAGTATGGTGACATTTTAAGAGTTAATAGCGCACCCAAAGATATTGCCCCTGCTGGAGAATACGTTGACTATAAAAAGAAACTTATTGCTGATGGTATTCTCTTCCAGGATTTTGTTTATCCTAAGTCAGTATCATATGTATGTAACGAACCTGTTAATAGACTGGCATGTTGGTTTTCAGTATTAAATTTTAAATTAAACCGTCGGTTAAGGACATTTATAAAAAACACTGATGATGCTTCTTTAGCTTCTGCTATTATTTTGGGCAGGAAAGAAGGTAGCAATTCAAATATATTAAGGGCTTATAATAAGGCTGGGGTTTCGCATTTTATAGCCATCTCTGGATTACATATAAACTTCCTGTTAGTTATTATTAACATGCTTTTATCTTTATTCCTTCGTTCTAATCGTGGATGCATGAAGCTTATGCGGCGAATGATAACGTTAATTCTGCTATGGTTTTATACAGCCTTGATAGGTGCACCTCCTTCTGCTCTTCGAGCAACTACGATGACTTCTTTTTTTATTTTATTTAACTATTCAGGTATAAAGTGCGTATTATTACGCCAAATATTTATTTCCATGTTTGTGTTAGTATTATTCTCCCCGAGGATATTGTTTTCTATTGGTGCTCAGTTGTCTTATTGTGCAATGTTTGGTATATCTCTTATATATTTCAATATCATTCGGTGGTTTAAAATTCGTATTTCTATTCTTAGATACATACTCACAACAATAATCCTTTCTTTTTCTATACACATTTTTACTCTCCCTCTATTAATTTATTATTTTAGGCAGATATCATCATATTCTCTACTTTCCAATCTATTTATTGTTCCTTTTGGAGTTTTTATCTATGCCTTAGGGTTGTTAACAATAGCAACTAGTTTTTTAAATGACTATATAAATCACATTGTAGCATTTTTCTTTGCATTATTGTTACGTTTTGTTAATTGCTTTATTGTATATGTCAGCGAACTCCCGGGTAGTGTTATTTACTTTTAACAAAATGAGTTATATTTTCCAGAAAAAAATTAATATTTTTTTTCTGGTATATTTATTGCACGAAGATTAAGATAGGTATATAGGAAAATTTTTGTAAAATGGCAGATAAAATATTTTATGGTGACCTTATGTCAGCATTCGATTTCATTAAGACTATAATGAACAGCGATAGAAATTATAGTGATAACGATCAAGATAATGTTGACAAGGATGTGGACATACACTTGTTTGGAATTGATACTGTGTTGTATCCTCATATACTTCTTTCTATGCCGATTTTTTCTAGCAAGGATGTGAAGGTCCTACGACAATGTTATGAGGAAAATAAGAAAATAGGTCTTGTGATGAAGAGGAATGATGGATCCTTCTCTAATATTGGAACATTAACGTCAATAATAAAGATTATTAAGAATGAAGGAGAGGGAGAAGTACCGGTTCTTTTTCTTTTTCATGGAGATGGACGCATAAGGATAAATAGTACATTTGAAAGCGAAGGGGTTTTAATGGCTAATGCACACATACTACGCGAGGAGGAGGTTGATGAGAATGACCCTAGTAATATAGCCACAGTTCAGGTTTTTCGTGATTTAATTTTGCAGTTGGTAAATAGTCATCCTGCACTATCTACAGATATCAAGAATTTTCTTGTGAATAATAAAAACATATCATTATTAACATATCTATTAGCTTCGGGGTTGGATATACCTCTTGAGAGGAAACAGGATATACTTGAATCTTCAGATTATATAGCACGCTCCAGAATATTGATAGATTTTCTGAAACGGGAGATTGAAGTAATAGAAATAAAAAAACAACTAGCAGAGGAAGCCCAAGCACATTTTACTCAAAAACAGAAAGATTCTATAATAAGAGAACAGATAAATATTTTAAGGAGTAAACTTGGAGGTGCTAATGGCTCCGCTGAAGAAGTTGAGGACGATGAAATAGCTAAACTGAGAAAAAAAGCTAAGAAAAAGAAGTTTAGTAAGGAGGCTAAGGCTTTTTTTGAAGGTATTTTGAGTAAGGCTGAGAGGATGCAGAATATGAATTCTGATTATATGGTTTTAATAAACCAGGCAGAGTTTATGCTCTCTTTACCATGGTTATCTTATAATACAGAACCCATAGATATAACAAAGGCTAAGAGGATACTGGAAGCTAATCATTATGGAATGGAGAAGGTTAAAGAACGTATTATTGAGTATCTTGCTATATTGAAATTAAATGAAGGGAAGAAAGATGCGAACAATAATAGTGATGCTGCTGCTAATGATGGTAAAGCCAAGGGAAATAAAAAGAATTTTTCTAAATGTGAAGGTGTCACAGGCCAGATTCTATGTTTGCTTGGCCCATATGGTGTTGGGAAAACGTCTTTATGTCGAGATATAGCTAAAGCTCTTGGTAGGGATTATGTGAAGATATCTTTAGGAGGTATTTCTGATGAGGCTGTAATACGGGGGCATGTGAAAACATATGTTGGGGCTATGGCTGGACGTATAATGCGTGCTATGCAACATTTGGAGAATTCAAATCCTGTTATTCTTTTAGATGAGATAGACAAGCTTGACTCTCGCCATGGAGATCCTTCTGCAGCATTACTTGAAGTGTTGGACCCTAACCAAAATAATTCTTTTGTTGATAACTATCTAGAAGTGCCTTATGACTTGTCGCAGGTTATCTTTATAGCTACAGCAAATAAATTGTCGACTATAGCTAAGCCTCTTCGTGATAGGTTGGAGATAATTGATGTTGAAGGGTATTCTCTTGAAGAGAAAATTGAAATAGCTAACAGGTATATTATCCCTGCGATTATACAGGAACATGGTCTCAAAGACGATGATATATCTTTTGACAGTTCAGCTTTAGAAACTATAATAGGTAGATATACATATGAATCAGGTGTGCGTGAGCTTCGTAGGCAGATATCTACTATAGTTAGAAAAATATGTCTTAAGAAAGTTCAAGGTGTTAAATATACACATGAAATAACAAATAAAGATTTACATAAATATCTCGGCTGTGAGAAGTATGATCTTGACATCGCTGAGAGGATAAAGATCCCAGGCGTAGCTATAGGTCTTGCTTGGACAGAGAATGGGGGAGATATACTTTTCATAGAATCTAGATTAATACCTGGAGGGAGTGGGAAGCTTACATTGTCTGGTTCTCTTGGTGATGTGATGAAGGAGTCGGCACAGGTAGCTTTTATTTATTTAAAATCTCATTGTAAGGACTTTGGGATCGCTGAGTCTATGTTTAAGAAAAATGATTTTCATATTCACGTTCCAGATGGCGCAACGCCTAAGGAAGGACCTTCTGCTGGTATAACATTATTTACAGCCTTGTTCTCTCTTTGTACTGGTCGTAAGTTGAAGGATAATGTTGCAATGACTGGGGAAATATCATTACGAGGTGCGGTACTCCCTGTTGGAGGAATAAAAGAGAAGGTCTTGGCTGCAAAGCGTGCTGGAATAACTAAAATAATAATGAGTGAGAAGAATAAAAATGATGTTGCAGAAATAAAAAAACAATATATAAAAGGTGTTGATTTTGTTTTTGTTAAAGACATTAACGATGTCATAAAAAATGTTTTATCTCCTGAAAAAAAATAGTAAATATTATTTATGCGTTGGTATAGGAATTTATTTTGTGTTTTTTTTATCTTTATTTTACTTGATGTTCAATATGCTGATGGTAAGGCTGATGAGGATATAAGTAAACATCTTGCTAATAAAGAGAAATGCAGTAATGAGAGTGTTACAAAACCTGTAGATGTAGATAAGCAGGAAGACGAGGAAGAAAAACGAAAGGAATTGTATAGGCGTAGTTTATTAGAAGAATTTTCGAAGGATTTTCAACTAAAAGAACCGACAACAGCTATAAAGGAAAATTATAATTCTTTTATCAATAGCATAAAGAACAATAGAGAGAAGTCTTTTGGCTCTTTTCCCATCGCAAATATCTTATCTATTTTTATGCCTGGGCTTTATTCTCTTTCATTGAATTATAAAATAAAAGAGGCTTTAAAAAAAGTTAGTCCTTATCGTGATGATGACCATTATAAAGAAAATCAAAAGAAGATAGATGAATACGATAGGTCTGTAGCCATCAAGGTTCTTTTAGAAGTTTTCCTATCTTTCTATATTCAAGGATCTTCTGCAAAGGATTTCAGTAAGGCTTTTCAAAAGCTTGATAGGAAGATACTTTCTGACGCAGGTTATGAAGGTGGTTCTACATTTTCTGAAATGGGATTGAAGTTGTATTTGTATGAATGTATGTCTAAAATGCGCATATCCCCACAGGAAGCATATGATAAAATAGGGGGAATTCCTGAGGATGTATTGAAACGTATAGTGGAACTTTTAGACGAGATAGAGGCAGGTCAAGATGACTTCTTGAGAAGTATTTATAATCACACATCTACCTTACAGCAATATGGACTTGAGGATAATGCTAATTATGAGGAAGGTGACAGGTGGAAGCTTGAGACCATGCTCTTTACAAGTCACGGTAGTGAAAAGGGTAAAGACGAAGAACACTTTTCTGTGAAAGATCTAAGTGGTTTTAATTTTAAATCTACTATTAGTACTATTTTGATGATTGCTCTCTTTGTTTGTTGTATGTACTTTATATCTTCAGATAAATATTTTGCACATATGATTAGTAGTGTTATACTTTTTATACAAAGTATAACACTACTTTTTGCTGTTTTTGTGTGTCTTAAGGATCCAATATGTTTTGCTTCGTTTGAATTGACAATTTTTTTATGGTTCATTTATTTTGGTTATAGTTTATTCAGGAAAGGGGAAGAAGTGCAGTTGCTCAAGGAGAACGGGAAGGGTATTCATGGCGCAGCTTTAACATGTCTTATAGTTTTTACTCTTATTTCAGTTATAGTAGAGTTAAAAAAGGGCGTGTTTTTGGGTACTCTTTTTAATTTTATGCGTTATGATCCCGATACTCTCATAACTGAAGCTTTAGTAGCAAAGCATAATGTTAAAATATCCGGGTATATTAAGGCTTTACTTTCTTTGCATAATATAATTTATAGTAATAAAACTCTACGGGAGATATTCTTACCAGAGGCATGCATTTTCGAGTATTTTCTTATACATCCAGATGACACCGATGCGAGTGAGTCAAAAAAGTGTATTGGTAGACTTAACTATTTATTAGGGAAATGTAAAGATGTTTCTTTGTTAGATGTATTAAGTGACTATTTTTTTTATATTTCGTCAAATTTTGTTTTTGCGAGAGTTCTTTATCATGACGTAAGCATTTTAGGTATGCTTGCCTTAAACGCTGCAAAAATTAGAGCAAATATTAGATTATTTAAAAATGAAGATTTACGTGCGACAGTAATCTCTGCGATTAAATAGCATCCTTACTTATTATGTTTTGTTTATGTCGTCTTATTATATCCCTTGCTTTATTGTTTCATTTTACGTGTAATTGTTATGCGGATAAAATAACAAAAAAAGATATAATAAGACAGATAGTTGGATACGATAAATGTACTCGACCAACAAAAGAGATAGATGAAAATATTTTAATATTTAAAGATAATGTTAGAAAGCGCAATGGTAGCGGAGAAATCGTATATTTTTTTTTGAAGAAGTTATTGTTTGTTTTTTTTGGACCCTATTTGAATTACTTTTACTACAAGTTCATTAAGGAGATGCCTTTTTATGAAAATGAGGATTATATAAAAAATCAAAAGAAGATAGGTGAATATAACAAGAAGTACGTACTTTATGATTTTATATCTAGCTTTATCGATGAGAATGGTTATGATAATATATCTGCAGAAGATATAGCTAAATTTACAAATGAGAAGAAAAAGTTTTCTGAAGGTGTTGACAAAATAGGCTTGTCTTTGAATTTACTTGAATGGATAAAGGGAGAAAAGAAGTCTGTGGATGATATATGTAGAGATTTGTCAACTGTGGAGAAAAAGGATATTTATAAACTTTATAGTAAACTTCAAGGTGTATTATCGTGCGAAAATGATTGTTTGAGTTTCTTCTTCCCTGAGTTTTTATTCCCTATTAGTGAAGAAATAGAAAACTTTGTTTTTTGTGATGAAGATGGTAATTGTAAGATTGATTATTCTTTTTCTCTTCCTGAGGGAAATGAACAATATAAGATTTCGAAAGAGAGAGCTCGTACAATTATAATTGGGAATATTGTTTCTCTTTGCTTGCTTGGGTTAGTTGTGTTTTTATTATTTTTTTTCAAACAGGTTCGTTTTATATATTTTGCAATTCAGGTTTTGTCTATTTTGTGTCTTTTGTTATTCCAAGAGAAGGATGTGATTCTTTTTTTCACTAGCCTAATTTGTTTGTTTTTTTGGTGGCTGACTAAATACACAGGGGATAAAAATAAATTTTTTTCTGGTGTTTCCATTTTTTGTCTTGTGTTATTACTTTTTGAGCTTGTTTTTTATGAAAAAGATATTTTATTATTTATTATCCTTGCTTTAACTGGTTTTCCAGAGGAAATAGTGATATTTTCTAGAATAGGTCACAGAGACAGTATTGTGCGAGACTATATTAAAAAGACATGGAAGATTTATAAAATAATAAAAGCTAACGATGTTCTTAAAATAGCATTTAAAAATGAATTTAAGGAACTTGATTCTGTATTTGGCTTGGAGAATATCGACTTTAATAAGGAAGTAAAATTATCACAATATGATATGGCAAGAAATGCTATGTTAGAACACTCATGCAAGTTGCTTACGCATAGGTATTCTTCTGAAAAACCCCTTGTTGATTTAAGTAAATATATGGTGGATAAGGATTTTAAAACTCTCGTGAAAACATGTAAAAGAGACATAGTTAAAATGTTTGTTGTTGCAAAGAAGCTTAGTGCATACTTGTCTATATTTCTGCGTAAGAAAGGTAATAATAAGAAATAAAAATTTGAAGTAGAACAAATTAAAATTAAAAATGTAAGGGAATCTTAGAACAAAAAGTTGATATATATATGTATTATGAAATATAAAGGTTTTGTATTATCTGTCTTATTGTTTTTTATTTTTCTTGGTTTATATTTTCTGCCATTTACGTGGATGGATATACAGGTTCAAAGGCGTGCTGATAAGCATGCTATGAATGAGCATGGTATTGTTGACTTGAAGAAGAAGCAGGAATATTTAAATAGCATTTGGGATAAGGAGGCGTATAGAATCTTTAGGTTTAAGTTTACATATGAGGAGATAAAAAGAAGGTCTTTGGCTTTTGGACTTGATCTTCAGGGTGGAATGAGCGTTGTTGTTGATGTTGACATAGATGAGGCGCTAGTACAGCTTGCAGCTAAGAATTATAAAACCAAAATGAAGTCTATACTATCAGGAATAAGTGATAAAGAAAAGAATGATATTAAGCTCCTCATTGAAATTATAGAAATAAAAATAAAAAATATAGATCCGCAAGAAACACTGGTAGATTATTTTGAGGATGTTAAGAATAATATTGAAGTGGGGAAGTCTACAGTTGAAGAAGTGAAGAGATATTTGCTAGACAAGCTCACAGGTATTTTGAAGAAGACTTTTGATGTTGTCAAGGCACGTATAGACAGGAATGGGACATTGCAGGCTAACATTCAACGACTTAAGAACAGTAGGAAGATACAGATAGAAATCCCAGGTGTTAATGATCCTGAGCGTGTCAAGTCTATGTTAAAGGGTGTTGCGAGGTTGCAATTCTGGTTGGACTATGAACAAAGTAAAAAGAAGGAAATAATAAAGCTCATAAATGATAAGTTGAATATAACTTTTGATGGGAAGCCTATAAAACTAGAAGAAGGCAAGCTTTATACTGAAAGAGAAGCAAGGGCAATTAAGAACTCGTTGCGTAGTGATAATGCTATATCTTACCTTCCTGAAAATCTTTATGTTTTTTATGCGCGAGAAGATGAAGGTACTAAGAAGGGTGTGAAGATATACTTTTTCTCTTGTGATGAGGATGGTGAGGCGGCTTTATATGGTGATGTTATAACCGATGCGCGCCCTTCTCGTGACCAGTTTGGCAATGTTATTGTACAAATACAGATGAATAAACAAGGAGCGAAGGTGTGGAAGCAAATAACAGAGAAAAATCGTGGGAAGTCTGTGGCTGCAACACTTGATGATAAGATTGTAATACATGCTACAATAAATGACGTTATCCCTGATGGACATACGTCTATTTCTGGGAATTATACTCCCGAGAGTGCTAGAGACTTGTCTTTGATGTTGAAGAGTGGATCTCTGCCTGTTCCTGTGAATATAGTTGAAGAGACAATAATAGGACCGGCGCTTAGCTCTATAGCGAAGGGAAAGGGCCTTAAGGCTCTACTTATAGCTCTTTTAGTTATATTGGTGTTAATGCTCCTTCTTTATAGCAGATGTGGAATCATAGTTAACGTAGCATTATTCTTAAATTTTATTTTCATTTTAACAGGGTTTGTTGCTATTAACTCTGTGTTAACATTAACAGGACTTGTGGGACTCGTTTTGACGCTAAGTATGGCTATAGATGCTAACGTTCTCATTAATGAAAGAATAAAGGAGGAGATATCTATAGGACGAGGGGTAAGAGAAGCCGTGAAGAATGGTTATGCTTTTGCAAGCAGTTCTATATTCGACTCTAACATGACTACATTATTAACTGCTATGGTCTTGTTCTTTTTTGGAAGTGGGTCTATACGAGGATTTGCAACAACGTTAATAATTGGTATATTATCATCGTTCTTTACTGCCGTATATGTGTCTAGATATTTCCTTTATTTAAAAGAGCAAAATAAGACACTCAGGAATATGAGCTTTTCATGGCCATTTACTAGAAACATATTCAGGAATTCTAATTTTGATTTTGTTAAATTTAGGTATGTTGCCTATGTTTTCTCTTTTTTGATTCTAATTTTTGGTTCTATAGCTTTATATAAAAAAGGATTTCAATATGGTTTAGATTTTTCTGGTGGGTATAGTTATGTTGTGAAAGCTAACATAGACATAGATTCTGCAGAAATAAAAGACAAGCTACATGAGAAAGTCGGGCAGAATATAGATGTGAAGACATATGGGTCAAATGATACTTTCAAGATATCTATAGGATCTATGGAGAAGAATGTTGAAAAGGATGTCTATGCCAATATCGTCAAAGATGTTGTTCGACAGATAGTCGATAGTAAGAAAGCAAGAATGACAGATCAGATAGGCGGCAATGGCTCTTTAGATGTAACCAACTCAAGTATTAATGTCGATGCAGGGCAAATGTTCGATGAGGAGAAGAAAAATACTATGGAAGGGTCTTCTACACCATTTAGTGCAAAGCAAAGCGTGATTATAAGTGATAATAAATCAGATGAGAAGAGTAAAGAAGATAACAAGGGGACAAAAACGCTTGATTCTTCTTTTGACTTAAATAAAAAGGCTCCACAACAAGGTGGTAAGTCTGTAGAGATTATAAGCACAGAGAGGATAGAGTCTGACATGGTTGATGAGATAAAGAATAATGCTCGATATTCAATATTGTTTGTTCTTCTAATAATCTTCCTTTACATCTTGTTAAGATTTAAACGTTGGCAATATGCTCTTGCAGCTATAATATCCTTATTCCACGATATAGTAGGCGTCGTTGCTTTATGTGGTATCTTTAACTTTTTAGGTTATACTGTGGAATTCGATTTCATATTCATAACAGCTATTTTAACTATACTTGGATACTCTATAAACAACACAGTCATAATCTTTGATAGAATACGTGAGAATGTTAGATTGCTGAAGGAAACTAAGAATCAGGACTTTCCTCCTATTGCAGAGCTTATAAACAATTCAATAAATAAAACTCTTAGCAGGACGATAATAACGTCCATTACGACAATTATAGCTGTAGTTATAATATTCTTATATGGTGGGTTTGCTATAGAGAAATTCGCCTTCATATTACTATTAGGCTTTTCTTTTGGAATGTATTCATCAATATTTATTTCTGCACCAATATTGAAAGATCTAAAGGCTAAAATAGAGTAAGGTATTTGTAAAAGCTACTTTTGAAAAGTTTTTTGCAAGAGATATTTTTGAGCCTTGAATGAATTGTATAAAGAATATTTTGATAATGTTTTGTGCATTAAAATGTGAGAATATGTTTTTATCGAAAATTTTTTATTGTATTTAATATGCATACTAATATTTTTGCTTACATAGAGGATCAAAGGGAGCGTATAATCGATGATTTTAGGAAGTTAATATCTTATAAGACTGTTTCTTCTCGTCATGACAATGCTGTAGAATTTAAGGAAGCTAGTGAGTGTATAATATCTTATTTGCGCGAAGCAGGCCTTGATAATGTGACGTCTATTTCTGATTTTGGCAATCCTATAATCTATGCAGAGAAATTTACTGATTCGAGTCTTAAAACTTTATTATTCTATGCGCATTATGATGTGCAACCCGCAGAACCTTTAGATCTATGGAAAACTGATCCCTATGAATTAAAGGTTGAAGCTGGGGAGATGTACGGTCGTGGAGTGTCTGACGATAAGGGCATGTTGATAGCTGTTATAAAAGCTATAGATTGTATATTGAAGAATGGAATGCAACTTAAATATAATGTTAAGATACTTTTTGAACCTTGTGAGGAGGCATGTTCACGTGAGATTGTATCTATGTTCTCTGACGATAATGTTAACATACAAAGGTACAGAGATCTATTTAAATGTGATGCTATAGTAGCTTGTGATAGTGCTATGAGCTTTGAGGAAAAACCTACACTCACGATAGGTATACGTGGTTGTGTTAGCTGTGAGCTTGTAATCACCGGTCCTAACAGAGACATTCACTCTGGGCAGTTCGGAGGGTGCGTAGGTAACCCTATACATGAATTATGTAGGATTTTGAGTTTGATGAGAGATGATGACAATCATATAACGATAGAGCATTTTTATGATAAAGTTAACACAACATCTGAGGACATGAGATCATGTGATAAGTATAATATAGATGAAGAGGAGATGAAAAGGGACCTTGGTGTCGGTAGCCTATTGTATGAAAAAGGGTTCACTCCACGACAAGCAAACAGAATACGTCCTACTATAGAAGTTAATGGTATTTATGGTGGACATACAGGTGAAGGTGGCAAGACAATAATACCAAGCAAGGCTACGGCTAAGATATCAATACGTCTTGTTGACGAGCAAGATCCTGTGGAAATAATGAACTATGTAAGGTCTTTTATAACGAATAATATACATCCCGCTTTTAGATATGAAATAAAACAGGAAGATGAAGGTAGTGGTGCAACAAACACTGACACTTCTTGTGAAGTTTACAGGGAGCTATTCAAATGTACTGGAGAAGAATATCAAATGCCCGTTACAGAAGTGAAGATGGGTGGGAGCATACCTATAATGAATACATTAAATAAAAACCTAGGATGTAATATAGTTTTCTTTGGCACTGGTAGTCCTAATTCTAATTGTCATGGACCAAATGAGCATTTAAGCATCGACTCATTCTTTAAAGCTATAAGGATAATAGTAAGATTATTATTAGCAGAGTAGTAGTTATACGAATAGATTTATTTAAAAGAGGATGCTTTACTTTTTTTTTATTAATATTTTTTATATTGGGATTTATACCAAAGAGGATGGTTAGCTCAGTTGGTAGAGCGTTTCCTTGACGTGGAAAAGGTCGTTGGTTCGAGTCCAACACTATTCACAGGCCTTCTTAGCTTAGCTGGTAGAGCAATTGTTTTGTAAACAGTAGGTCATTGGTTCGAATCCGATAGAAGGCTCTTCATCAAAAATGAGATTTTATTTTAGAATCTTATTTTTGTGGTGTAAGTTATATTATGGATACATAGCTCAGCTGGTTAGAGCATTACACTGATAATGTAAAGGTCCTTGGTTCGAATCCAAGTGGATCCACGTAAATATGATCTCTGAGGAATTTAAAATAAGAATATCTCGTACTCATATTCGTACTCTTATTTTAGTCAATTATTATAGCTGCTATATGTCGCAGGGGAGTGAGAATTCCCTTTGCGAAGGGTTCGACGTTTTCCTTCGTGAATCTTCGTACCATTTCCTCAATGTATTATCATATGTTCTTGCTGTTTTGAATAAAGAAACATCTATAGATCATATTAAAACAAATGATTTTTATAAATGTGTAGAGGAATATGCTATAGATACTTCACTTGATGATTTAATATTAGCGCGTATAAAAGAATTATGTGCTGTGGAAATATCCTCGCAAGAAGATATTAATGTAAAAGGTAGAAATATATTCTTGAAGACAATTGCAAATGATAATATCATTGATTTGTTTAAGATTAAGGATGTAATGTTCCTTTATGATAACATTTTACAACAGCTTGGAAGGAATATTGGCAATGAATATCTTTTCTCTTTTCTTTGTGATATAAAGAATCAGTTTCGTAGAGAGCGTGATTTTTATGTTAACATATGTAGAGAGCTGTACCATGAGTTTGATAATACATGTCGTCAGATTCTCAGTGATGTGAAGAACTGGCGTTTAGAGAGAATATATATACTTGATAAAATAATAATATGCACTGCTTTCATCGAGGAAAGGATATATAATACTCCTAAACCTGTACTTATAAATGAATATGTAGAGCTAGCAAAAGGTTTTAGTACTGCAAAGTCAGGCTCTTTTGTGAATGGCATTTTGGATAATATTATAAAAATAAATTCATGACAGAAGGTGTACTTGTACCATTATATCTCGCACCAATGGATGAGATATCAGACTACCCTTTCCGTGTTTTGTGCAAGCGTCATGGTGCGGATTTCGTTTATACAGATTTTATTGCTGCAGATAGTTTAATTAGGAATGTTGACAAGAGCATAAGGACTCTGCAAGATACATTGCGAGAAGAGAATGTAGGAGTGCAGATATTTGGGAATAATGTTGAGGCATTACAGGAAGCTGCTAAGATAGTTGAGAAGTATAAACCTCAGGAGATAAATATAAACTGTGGTTGTCCAATTCATAAGATTGTTAGTCATGGTTCTGGTGCGGCATTATTGAAAGATCCTGAAAGGATGGTAAAGATAGTTAAAGCTATAGTGGATGTTGTTGACATACCAGTGTCGGTTAAAACGCGCCTAGGGTTGGATAGTAAGTCTATAATCATTGAGGAGTTGGTATATGAACTACAGAAAGTAGGGGTTGCTAAGGTCATAGTACATGCCAGAACACGCGCACAGATGTACAGTGGAGATGCACAGTGGGAATATCTAAAGCGCATAAAAGATAACAAGAGTATTACAATACCAATTATAGGGAATGGAGATGTTGTTGATTATAATTCAGCAATGAAAATGCAGGAAACGGGCGTGGATGGTATAATGATCGGCAGAGGTGCTGTAGGTAATCCTTGGATTTTTAATGATATAAAAAACAATAACACAACACAGCGTGATTTAAAAACAATAATAGAGACTGTGAAGGAACATCTCTCTTTATATATGAGTATTTATGATGAGATGAAGGCATTGATGTTGTTGAAGAAACATTATCATGGGTATTTTAGGGATATGTATAATGCTAAGAATATACGTACAAGATTATACTCTGCAACAACAATAAATGAGGTTTTAAGATTGCTAGATAGTGTTTGTAATTTATAATATATATATTAGATATGAGAAGGAAGTTGTGGTTGTTGCTAATTTTATTCTTGTTTCTAGTTGGTAGAGAGAGCTATTGTGCATCAAATATAAATATACCGCTACCTAAACCACTACAGAGAGGCTTTGATTTTGTGCGTAATTTTAGGGAGGAACATTGGATTTTATCTTATATCCTACTAGATGTGCCGTGTATTTCTCTCTGGTATTGGTATTTTGATCTTCATCAAAAGAAGGAGGGGTGGTATACTTGTAAATTCTATTATGCTGGTGGATATAGAACGAAATTGTTTTACAATAGGATTTACTTAGATTTTTATTATTCACTTTTCAAAATTGATGCGCTTTTTTTTGCGGTGAATATAAATGTAAGAATATACCGTGACTTTTATATTGTTCTTCCTATAAATGTTATACCCATATTATTTTTTGTAGTTATGATACTATTTTTATTAACACAATAAGACTTTTTTTATAATATATATTAGATATGAGAAGGAAGTTGTGGTTGTTGGTAATTTTATTCTTGTTTCTAGTGGGTAGAGAGAGCTGTTGTGCATCACAAGAAGAAAAAAAAGAACAAGATATAGAACAAACTGCGGTAGGAGCCATTGTTGGAGTTTCGTTTATACTTTATAATATCTCGTATTGGTATTTTGATCTTCATCAAAAGGAGGAGGGGTGGTATAATTGTAAATTCTATTATGCTTCTGGATATAGGACGAAATTGTTTTTCAACAGGATTTACTTAGATTTTTATTATTCATATTTCTGGTTGGCATATGGTTTTATTGAGAAAAAACCTTTTTCTTATTTGTTTATTATGAATATAAATGTAAGAATATACCGTGACATTTATATTGTTATTCCTATAACTGTTCTAAATTTCTTATTTTCTATGGTAGGTATATAGCATCTTTATTAACACAATAAGACTCATTCTTTTTTATATTTTATAATCAAGTTTGTGACATAAATAGGTTTCTCCATCCATGGGAGTTGTATTTTGTCAATGACCCAAGGGATAGTAGCAATCTCTTTATCATAAATTTTTGTAGATAGTTCGATGATGTATGAAAAAAATGAATCTTTACCATTAGTCATCTTATATACTTTGATTATTGCTGCACGAGTTAGAAAATATTCTTTAAAGCTTTTTATTGTAACTCCCCGCGTAAAACCCTTAAAGTTTTTTAATTTTTGTAACTCCCCCCATTGCTTTATACATGTTCTAATAATCTCCGCACTTAACTTCTTTAGTTTTAGGATTTGTTGTTTTTCTTTTTCCTTATCATCATCAAAGATATATCCCGAATATATATTTTCATTGTATTCACCACCACATAAGAGCTTGTTCAATATCACACGCCATTCGACATTATCAGTTCTAGAGTTTATTATATATTGCAAGGAATGTATGGCGTTGTTTTTAGAATATTCATCTACAAATTTATGTTTTTCGATGTCCCATAGAGATAATTCACTCAGGTATTTGACAAAAAAAGGATACAAGAATATCAGACCACCATTACGTACATACACTTCCTTCACTAGCTCAGCATTATATTCGTCTTCTTTTACATCGTCACTCTGATTGTTGCTTTCTGTCTTTTTATCTGTATTATCTTTAACATCATTCTTTAAAAGTTTTTGTTCTAAGGCATCTATATCTTCTTTGTTAGGTTCATATGTATTCACACTAGAATCATTTAAGTTAATAATCTTATGTAAATATAGAGCTGCTAGTATATCTTTTGATGTATTCATTCCAACACTCTCCACATGTTCATAGAGTTTACATTCTTGTTTTATAAAGTTAGTAAGTAGATTGTCGTTATACTTACGATCATTATGCAATATTGCTAGAATATTTCTTACATATTCAGAATACGAATCCTCATCTAATTTAGAATTTATAGATGTATTATTATTAATGTTCTTCTCCGGTTCATATTGTTGATTTTTACTATATATTGTCTCTTTGCTATTTAGCAAGTATAATAATATTGGTAAAAGTAAATTCACATGTTCATTCTCATTTCTATTCTTTCTTTTTTTAATGAAATCATATAATAGCATGGATGTGGGTGTCGCTCTCTTCCCAACGATGACAATATCTACAATCTTGTTATATTCAGTATTGAACAAGATTTTGAAGAAGGAACTTTGTTTTTCTATATTTAAACTACTTACAATAGACATTACTTCATCAACAATATGCACATCATTATTTTTTACTGTTAGATGTAATACTTTACTTAGTTTACAATTGTAAGGATCTTGTAGAAAGATATCAATATCATCAATGCCAATATTTAGTGTTAAATTTTTATTTAAATGGTCATCCCCTGATATATTTTTATATGTTTCTGGAATATTTTTCTCTGTGTTATTAAAAAGTCTTTTAAAATTTTTTAGGTATGTTTTATTCTTATTTTTTATTTTCAGCTTTCCAATAATAAGTGTTTGTGATGTATTAAATATTTCCTCTTTGAGCACATCAGTTAAACATTTATCTAGAGTGTTAATATTTTCTTTTTTTTTTATATCCTTCAGTAAAATTACTGGATCGATAACTTTCTTATTATTTATCGTGCTTAAAAAACTGTAGATGTTAGCGAATGCGTGTCCCACTTTCTGCTTGTCATTTACAATTGCAAACATAAATTTATTATAGACCTTGAAAGATAATTGTAAGACAGTTATATTAAGCCCCAGGAAAGAAGTGGCAGTGCCTATAGATGTTGGTATTTGTTCTTCTAGAGTTTCCTCTTTTATGTCATGTATGATTGTAGTAAGGTGATGTATTTCATCTTTAAGTTTATCTAATATGTTGTGATCATAATCTTGTACGTATTCTTTTTTGTCTAGGAAGTCATAAAACAACGACACGAGAGAAAGACCATTTTTAAATTGTAAGAGCAGAGTTATAGCACAACTTGAAAGTGGTGAGAAGTATGTATTGTTATCATCGGTCATCTTGATGTCAGTTTTTTGTAATGATACTCCATGCTGCTCAAGAAATTGTGAAACAATATTAGTACATAGATCTAGAGAGTTTTTATCCATCTCTTTTTCATTTTCTATCGAACTATTGTCATTTGTATTTTCTAAAAATGTGTTGCTAATGTTATCATCTTTTAAAGAATCTTTTTTTTTCTCTTCTTTTTGTTGTAAAGTGTTAGTTGCCTCGCTAATAACCTTTTCGTTGTCTTTGTTGTTTACATTTATTTCCACCATTTTTTCATTAATGATTGAGGTTAACAATCTACTTTCTTCATACTCCTCATACTGTTCCTCTATCATTTTAAGCTGATCTTTTGCTTCTATTAGAGAGTTTACTACTGAAAGAAAATATGATTTTTTTATATCATCCGCATTATGATCTTTACTGTAACCGTGAGTGTATATAAACTTGACTGTATGTTTATTTACATGTTCTTCTTTCCCCTTAAAAATATTTCGCAGGAGAGTATATGAGTCTATTATATCTTCGTTTGTGAAAAGTATAAGAGGGCTTATGTCTATATCCTTAAAGTCTACTTCTTTTAGAAGGGTTATTATGTTTTCAGTGTTGCAGTACAGGATACTGTCTTTAAGTCTGTCGTTGTTATATTCCAAAAACGTGAGGAGAGTGCGTATATCATGACTATCCCCACTACGAGTATTACTTATGATATTATAAAGCTCCTGGCTAAGGGACTCTCGCCTGTCTTCTGTTTTTTCTTTTTGCTCATTTTCTTCCTGCTTTATAACTACAATATTGTCATCTTTTATAGAGAGATTAAAATCATTTTTACTTTTCACGTTTATTATGTTGATGAGAGAAGATAGGAATTCCTTTCTTTTTACATACCCAAAGCTTTCATAATGTTCGAATATGGATGCATATATTTCATTCTTTAAATCTTCACTTATGTTTATATTTTCTAGTGAGGAAGCTGTAGATGTTTCTGCTGCTGAGAAGATATCCTCAGTTTTAAATGTGTAATTTATAGTTTCCTTTTTTTTTATATAAACGATTATTTTATTTACTTCATCTACGACGTTATAGAATATTAGCGAATCATCTTTGAAAAGGAAAGATATTGTCTTCTCTATAATATTCTTTGGGAAGACTCTTATGAACCTTCTGTAAGCATTAGGGAGAGAAAAACAAAGGGCTAGGAAGTCTTTAAAACCAAACGATGATTTTATTTTATTATTGTTATTCTGAAGGTGAATGTCCAGGATTGATTCATAGTGTTTTATTAGGGACCTATATTCTTTTTCATTTTCTATGCACCCATCAAAAAGAAAATCCTTTAGGTCTTTACATGTTCTTTCAATATATAACTGCGAATTAATATTATGTTGTTCTTCCAATTCTTTTTTAATATTATTGTTAAATTCTTCAGAAAGTTTCGCAGCCAATTGGCGCGAGAATGATTCTAGGAAATGTTTCCCGAGAGGGATACGATCTAAGTTTATTTTTATTTCTTTTATTACAATGTTTATAGAAGATTTCTGGAGTCCACTTTCAGTAAAATTACTGTAGAAAGCGTCAATTTTTTTTTTTAGTTCTTCTTCTACAACCCTGCATATTTTACTATAGAGACATGTGTTGAGGCTATTTTTATTATTTTTATAACACTCTACATTCGTGTCAATAGATAAACGTAAATGCTTTACTATTATATCTTCCAAAAACAATTTTTTTTTTATTCTTTTATAGACTCCACGTTAGATTTTTTAAACATCTCTCCAAGGAGTATGTCAGCATTCTTAAGCAAGCCCCTTCTACCCATATCTGCTGCTAGTGCTAAGGCTATCTGCTGTTTTATGATCCCTCGTTCTATTTTATAATAATATTTAAGTTCGTTTATATCATCCTTAACCTTCATGTGATAATTGACGAAATAGACATTAGGAAACCTTTCCGCGAATTCTGTTATCCCTTCATCATGTGTCGCGTAGATGCCAACAATGTTTCTATTGGCGCACATATGACATATGAAGTTCGTTGCGAAGAAATTAGAGTCACTAGGGTTAGTACCACAGAATAGCTCATCACATATCAAGAAACCAAAATTACTGCCCTTAAGTATTTTATTATCCTCTATTATATTGTCACAGGCAATTAACTCTGACATGAATTTACTTTGGTTTTTCTCTATGTCTGTTGTTACGTCTATTACTATAAATATTTTTTTGAATGGTGTTAGAGTGCATTTTTCTGCTGGGCAAATGCCATATACATGTGCTAACAATAGGGAACTAGCTATTGATTGTATGAGCGTTGTTTTTCCCCCAGCATTCATCCCAAAGAGTATAGCCATACGTATTTTGTCATTCACATCTTCACTAAAATGTATATCGTTGTTTATGGCCTTGTCATTGTCGATAACTGGTGCCCAAACTTTATCTAGCTTTAAGAAGGGATGTGATGCCTTGTCTTTAATTCTGACAATAGACCATTTGTTCTTCTTTTTATCACTGTCCTTTAGTAGTCTTGCACTACAGAGGTAGCTTTCGAAATTAGACACCTCCATCATTGGGTTTATGAATAGTGACTTGTTGTTCTCGAAAAGGAGGAAGAAGCGGCAGAAATATTTCGCACGCGCAGATCCCCATTGCAGCCAGTAATTCCACTTGTATGGTATTATGTTGATTAACGCAAGCATCTCTTTTTGCGCTTCTGATAGTTTTGGATTTTTCCCAAATATCATCTCACATGCCTTAAAGCGCCCTTTAAAAAGGGGCCATAGTTTCTTATTGTTTCCAACATAGTTATATACCTTTATCAATGATCCTACATAAGCTTTTATAACATCAAACTTATGAGAAAGGGTGGAATAAAAATTACTTGGTGAAAGGAGGTTTATCAGAATATATAATGTAGTGCCAACAGAGCCAAGAATAGAAAATAAGATAATGCCCTTGCCAATATAACCTAGGAAGGAATTCTCTTTCCCAAAATTTTCTAAATAATTCATCATATCCCAGAAGTTTGCTTCATCGCTGGAAGTGTTGTTTGGAATTTTACGATTAATATCAATATTCTTATTAAGATTTTGTAGATTTTGATCTTTTATCGCGTCAGTGTTTACTTCATATTTGTGTAATAGTGATATCCAGATAACAAATAACGAGATAATAAATCCTATAACAAAAGCTATTATCTTATTTGTCTTTTTACGTTTAAGTATATTGTCTGCTAATTCTATGTATATGTTATAATCACTTATACCATAACGACGTTTAGTGTTATTGTCGGAAAAAAGTTTTACGAACTCTTTTTCATTATACGCCATCTCTTTGAAATAGTTCATCAATACTTCATCATCAATGACTTCTAATAAAGCCTCCATACGTTTTATTTGCTTTTTCATATTATGCTCCACGAGGAAGTTAAGAGCCGTATAAATAGAGCCCAGTTGTGTTTTTGAATCTGTGATCCTTGTAAGAAGTTTATTGTTGTGTTTTGTACCTGCTAATAAACAATTACGTATCATCGATGAGTCATACGGCAGGTCAGCTTTGCGTGCATCGTCAATAAAGTCTGATTTCTCAATGATACAATAAAATAGTGTGTTTAATATAGATGAATGCTCTATCTTTAATTTTATTTTTTCATATAGACTTCGTTCTTCATCTGATACTATTTTTGCTTCACGTATTTTCCTTTCTATAACCTTATATTTGTTATACTCGTCATTGGTGACATTATCTGCAGTCATGAAATGGTCCTTCACCATTTTATACCTTTCTATGAAGTCGTCTGCTTTTGTATGTGTGTCTAAAACGTGAGCCTTTATTCCATTAGCTATGTTAATATTATTGTTGAGAAGAAAGAAAACAAATAATAGTAGAAGATTATATCTTAACTTCAGCATAAAGGCTAAATATGATATTTTTTATATAGTAAATATTTACTATTATTTTTTTTCGTACAAGAAATTTATTTCTCGTTATTCCTCTGGTGTGATTAAAACGTACTTATGCCGTTTTTATAGTTTTCTAAAAATTTTTTTATAATATAAGACATATGCTGCCTGCAAAGAAAAGATTTAAACTCTTGTTATTAGCTAGTTTCTTTCTGTCATTTGGCATCGAAGAGAATTATTGTTCTGCGGCACCAGTACAAGGAGTGCCAACAAATAATCAAGGCGAAAACCTCCAAGCTCAGGAAGTGGATGTCCGAGGAGGAGTTATTCGAGATTATATTAGATATGAGGGATTTGCTAATATTCTTTATTGGCTTTTTGATTGGTACCAGAAGAAACCAGGTCTGTACTGGTATAAACATTATCGTAGTTTTGGTTATAGAACATGTTTGTTAAGGAACCGTTTTTATTTTGATTTTTATATGAGAACATGGATAAACATTCTAGTTGCTTTGAGTGTTTTGGTTTATTACAGAGCAATGAAATCGGTACGCCGCAGTCCTGGGTATGACACAGATATATCCAAACAAAAAGAATATGACTCTCTATCAAATATGATGAAATTCTGCTTATGTTTTATGTTTGTACCAGCTGTAGATTTAAATATACGCTTTGGAGATAAATTTTATTTAGTTATAGGATTCCGTGATATAATTATATCGTATTTTTCTGCTAAACTACCGCCCTTAAGCCAACAGATAATGTTAATACAAGCTGTCTCTAATCGCGCTTCCTAATAATTAAAATTCATGCAATAATGTCTGTAGTGAAAAATTTTAACCTGATATTGCTATTTTTGGTTTTGTCATTTGGAATCGAAGAGAATTATTGTTCTGATAATGTTGGTGTAAATGAAAATTTTGATGGTCAGCATGTAGGACAAGATGCAGTCCAAAAAAAAATAATTTCTTGGTCCCTATCTTTTTTTTCATTATTTATTTTCCCTAATGTTGCTTATTGGTTTTTTGATCGGTATCAGAAGAAACGTGGATGGTATTTTTATAAATATTATTATTGTGGTGGTTATAGGACACGATTATACCACAAGATTTTTTATTTAGACATTTATTTGAGGTTCTTTATTCTAAGACTAGTATGTCCATTAATAAGTTTTTTTGTTTGGCTACTGATAAATAAAAGTTGCCCACCTTTTAATGATGAACGAGTATATACAGCAGTATTCATAGACCTTTTCCCTGAAATAGATTTAAATATAAGGTTAGGTAAAAAGTTTTATTTAGTTATAGGATTTAAGGATATTTTTGCTATGCCGTTATATTCTGAATTAATAAAAATACTTTTTTAATCATGAAGATGGTAGAAACTCTATTTAGTTTATGTATCATGCCATATTATCCTGTTGCAGAAAATAAGCAGCACTCATTCCTGCGGTATAGCCATTTCCAACTGCTATAGATGCTTGCTTGTATGTTCCTGCTTGTACATCACCACAAGCTAACACTCCTGGAATGTTCGTTCTACATAACATGTCTGTTATAATATAGCCCTTTTCATCAACTTTTATATATTCTTTAAAGATGTCTGTGTTAGGTCCTGAGCCTATAAGAATAAACAGTCCATCAATCTTCAATTTATATTCCTGTTTATTATCCTTTACTATTATATCCTCCATTTCGTTATTGTCCCCTTCTATGCTTTCTACAATCGTATTGTATTTTATGTCAATATTATTTTTCTCTTTTATGATCTCCGAAAGTTTAGTAGAGCACTTAAGACTTCCTCCTCTTATTATAACAAAAACATTTGTAGCTATGTCGGAAAGGAAGAGTGCCCCTTTAATTGCTGAATCTCCACTCCCTACAACCGCCACGGTCTTATTCCTGAAAAAGTGCCCATCGCAGGAAACACACGTTGAAACACCATGCCCATAATATTTATCGATGTTCCTTATTGTTGGGGCATTTTTACATTTCCCCGTGCTAATGACCACTGCCTCATATTCTTTTGTTGTTCCGTCGTCAAAATGTAGAATAAAAGGTCTTACGCTAAAGTCAACGGCTTGTATTTCTTTTTTTATGAAGTTCGCTCCAGAATTTATAGCTTGAGTCTTTATTCTTTCAATTATATTTTCGCCAGAGACAACATCAGGAATACCAACATAATTGCTAACTTTTACAGCTTCATTTAACTGCCCACCAATGCGATCAACGTAATATATATCACTTTGAACGTTTAATTGAGATAATGCTATAGATGCAGCCATTCCTGCAGGACCTGCACCAATGATTGCTATTTTAGTTCCCGTAGCCACAACAATAAATTAGAAATCTTGCTGCATGTTCTCATTTAAATACCTCCTTAACCTATTAGCTTCTGGGGAGTTTTTAATCTTCGTCAATGCTTGTTTGTGTAGTTGTGATATTCTAGTGAGAGGGAGATTGAGTTTTCTTGCAATATCGTCTAGTGTTTCATTATGAACATATAAGGAAGTGACTACAGCAAGCTCTGTTTTGCTTAGTTCTTTAAAGAACGTTTTAAATTCTTTTCTGAAGTGTGAACATAATATACTATTATCAACGCTAGCATCATTCTTATCAACCATAGTGTCAAGCATGGTAGTCGCATTTTTATCATCTGTGCGCTTATCGTCCATATGAAACGTTTTTTTGCTAAAAGCCATTGCTTCACTGACTTTAGCTGTGCTTATTTTAAGCTCTTCTGCTATTTCTTCTATGCTAGGATTACGCCCAAGCTTCTGGTTTAGTCTATTACGTACAGTGTTTATCTTTGCCATTCTACACTGCATGTTTAGAGGGATATGAAAAGAACATTTCTGCTCGCTTATAGCCTTAAGGGCAGCTTGTCGTACCCACCATACAGCATAAGAAATGAATCTACATTCTTTAGAACCATCATATCTTTTCATTGCCTCTAAAAGACCATTGTTTCCCTCGTTTATTAAATCTTCAATAGGTAAACCTCCTAGCCTTCTGACCATAAGGAAGACGAAACGTAGATTTCCTCGTATGAGCTTGTCTCTTGCTCTCATGTCTCCTCTTTTATATCTTTCAAAGAGCCTATTCTCCTCTTCTTTGCTTAATCCTTCTTCGTTATTTATGTCGCTTAAATAACTACTCAGCAAAGAAGACGATGAAAAGGAATTCGTTTTTTTTTCTGCTGCTGATAATGGATCCACAGTGTTTGTAGAGACTTTTTTTTTGTCTACTGGTTTTTTTACTGGCATTTTTTAAAAAAGAAAAAAAATATAAGATACTTCTAATATACTATATTACAAATATAATGAAAATTTTTAAATATACTTTTGTTTTCTTTTTGTTAACATTGAATCTAAGGTTATACTCTGCTAACAACGTTACTAATTATATTCATATAACAAACAACATTTATCCAGGTAACCAAAACGTGATTATTGACAAAATTTTTGACCCAAATGATGCAAATATTTGGAAGCATGAGGCATCTAAAGATGATGATACTTATTCCTTTTGGTATTGGTTAAGTAATGTGTCAGTTCTAGGAACTGGCTTATGTTGTATTTTAAGTTATTTTTTATTTCCTGAATGGTTTTTATTACTTGCTACTATTTTGGGATTATTGTATTTTTTACATTTTTTTGTACAAATCATCTCGCCTACAGCTCAGTGTTTATTTAATTTTGAGACGAAAAGAAACTTTGAAAGTTATTTTCCTAATGATTCCCAAAAAAAACCCGAGATTGAGTTTGTTATTACCTATGAACACGAGTATACAGAAAAAAATAGTAAAGGAGAGGATGAAACTAAAACAGAATTAATCACAAGAGTAACAGAAAAAATTTCTAATTATTTTACTTTTGATAGAAATATCGATTATCTTTTTGAAGAAAATAATAAACCTTTAATAAAATACAAGATTGATCTATTTATAAATAAAGGAGATTATTCCCCTGTATTTAATCAACTATTAACAAATATATTAGAAAAAGAAAAGAGAAAATTCATTCATTACTGTGCGGATAAAAAACATAAGATAAAAAGAAATGTAACTTGGAGTGTTCCTGCTGTAAGAAATTATATGTTAATTGCTACTAATATATCTGATAAGCCTTGGCATGTAAGCTTTGGGTGGTTTTTACTTTTTACAATACTCCCTTTTTCGCAGTTATATAAGTTATGGGTGAATAGATATTGTGATGAGGGTGCTGCGAAGATAACATACACCATCAACCGTTATAATCCACCGCATTTTTAGTCATAAAATATGGGTAAAACAGGTCTTTGATAGTAATATGCTATTATTTTTTTTAAAAAGAAAATCTAAAAAAATGTATATAGCTTTTAAGCATGTTTTATCTCATTTAAACCTATGATTACATTACCATTTTTTTCAAACACGTGATTACAAGATAAAATATATTATTAATAAAAATATTGTTACAAAATTTTTATTATGACTGTTACGAGGTTGCAAAGACGAAGAAAACGTGTAAGGTTAAAGCAAACATTACGTGTGAAGGCTTTTAAAAGATCTATGTTGAAACCTAGTTGTAAGAAGGTTTCCTTATCCGAAATAGAAGCTAGTTTTTCAAATAAATAAAACCCAGATTTTTTTATGGGTAAGAATTTTAGAAGGAAGAATAATAAAACTAGACTTACATCAATATTCAGAAGATTTTTTGGTGGTGTAGGCAGATTCTTTAGCAGGCTTTGGGGAAGGAAAGGAAGGACAAAGACCTGCGTTGGCTTTGTTGATCATTTCAACTGTGATTTTGCATATGTAGCAATAAACAACCGCTCGAAAAATGTCCTTGTAGCTAGTTCTGATATGCTCACAGCCATAGATGGTGACAAGGTATTGGTTGCTGTGAAAGAAATAAAAGGGAAAGAACCACGAGGGGTTATAGTTAAGGTATTAGAACGTAAACACAAGTCATTTTTCGGAGTGTTAAAGAGTGATAATAAAGGTATTTTATATCTTGACATAAGAGCGAAGAATATTTATTGTAAAGTTAACATTGATAAGAATAGTGTAAATGAAGATTTAAATGTTGATACGCGCGTTAAGGCTCTTATAATTCGTTACCCTGATAAGAATAATAGAACATTCACTTGTAGAGTAACGGAGGTTTTTGGTCCTGTTGGAGATCATGAAAGCGAGATTAAAGCTATAGTAAATACATATGGTCTTCCGGAACGTTTTGAACAGAAGGTTATCGATGAGGCCGAGAAAATGACAATAGACGTAAATGAAGAGTTACAACATCGGAAGGATTTTAGAGATGTTTTCACTGTCACCATTGACCCTACGACAGCAAAAGATTTTGATGATGCAATATCTTTTAGGGAAATCGATAATAACAGATATGAAATAGGGGTTCATATTGCTGACGTAAGTCATTTTGTGAAGCCAAAAACAGATTTAGATAGAGAAGCGTATAAAAGGAATACTTCTGTATATCTTATCGATAGGGTTATTCCTATGCTTCCAGAAAGGTTATGTAATGATCTCTGCTCGTTGGTTGAGAGAGAAGACAGGCTTACAATGTCTATAGTCTTTGAGATGTCTTCACAAGGAGAGGTATTAAACGAGTGGATAGGTGAGACTATAATAAATTCCAATTACAGGATGACGTATGAACAAGCCCAGGAAGCGATAATGAACAGCTCTCATGAGTTGCATGAGCAGTTATCTGCGTTGTTTGGCATATCATCAAAATTACGTCAGAAGAGGTTTGAGAATGGTGCTATAAACTTTAACTTTGACGATGTAGAGTTTGGAGTGGATCAGGATAACTTATTACAAGTGACAAGGACGGAATGTCGTGAAAGCCATAACATGGTAGAGGAGTTTATGCTCTTAGCAAATGAACATGTTGCAACGTACGTTTACAATATTACCACTGGGAAGAAAAGAAAACATCCTGTTTTCATATACAGAACCCACGAAGCCCCTCAGCCAGAGAAGATAAATGACTTTTGTAACTTGATGCGTAATTTTAAAATAAATATAGATAAAGATCCACAGAAGTTCCCACAACAACTAAATAAGTTTCTGGAGAAGATACGTGGACAAGAGAATGAGGGTGTCTTTTCCACCTTAGCTGTGAGGACTATGGCTCGTGCACTATATTCTACGAAGCCTCAGGGGCATTTTGGATTAGCATTTAA
>Ga0256407_10002629_pt1 | contig 33853 bp, 28 predicted proteins | sample RumenRJG_04DNA_FD_193489 | JGI IMG/M metagenome (GOLD analysis project Ga0256407, IMG submission 193489) | Bovine rumen microbial communities from Lethbridge, Alberta, Canada - RJG_04 | ecosystem: Host-associated > Mammals > Digestive system > Stomach > Rumen | place: Canada: Alberta...
TAAGGCAACACCGCACACCTGAATTGTGCGGTATTGCCTCCATGCCTCGGTTGCAGGGGGCAAGCCAGTAATCCACCTTCAAGGGGTTGCGCAAACCACCCTTTCAAAGGGTGGTTTTGATTTGAAATCAAAAGGACACAGAATGTTTTTTCGTGAACATTCTGTGTCCTTTTTTATTTTTGATTCATATTTTTCAGCAAAAGAAGAGCTGCATCGCGCTGCTTCTCAGACAAACCGGACCAGCAATCTATCAGCTCTCTGGTTTTAGGCGTGACCTCTATCAGTTTGCCTGAATAACAGCCATTCGTCGCAGTAATCGGAAAAGCGTTTTGAACGATCCGAGCTCTTTGTTCCCGTCGGCGGCATTTGCCGGTACTTTTCCAGCTTTTCTTTTGTTTCACGATATGTTTTTCCGTAGCATGAGCCGTAGATGGTTCTGCCGTTGGCTGCAACGCCCTTTTTGTAGCGCCCTTCCCATCGACCGTCTTTTCTTTTGTAGATGTTTTCTCCTTTTCTTGACATAGTGTTCTCCTTGTATTTTGACAATTTATTTGACGGCGATAGTTATCCCAAAACATCCATAATCAAGATGAAGCACCTCAATATTATTCTGTATCGGAACAATAAACACCTCGCAGTTGACTTTAATTCTAAAATCCAAATTAAAAACCTTCAAAAATATGTTGCAATTGAAAAAATGGTATGATATAATAGTATCGTATAGTAATGTACTCTGCGAAAGTATCACTTTTTGCAGATTTGTGAAGGGAGCTTCGTTGTGAACAGTGAATTTGAATTGATTCGGTACAACGAAAACCTTCCGGCGCGCATCGAGTTGAAGCAGGGTGCGTTCGACACACCGTACCATTGGCACAAGGAGATCGAGCTGGTCTATGTGATGGACGGCGCGGTGACGATCAAAATCAACACGCAAGACCGGAGCCTTCACGCGGATGAGTTTGTGCTGATGAATTCGGCAGAAAATCACAGCCTTTCATCCGAGGATGCAAAATGCCTGATCCTCGATATTTCCTACGAATTCGCGGAGCAGTTTGACAGCTCGCTATACAGCAGCTCTTTCAAAATCGTCAGCGGCAGCGGAGCGGAGGAGGAGATCCACAATCTTCTCTGGCAGCTTTCGCGGACGCCGAACGAGCCGAAGCTTCCGGACTTGCGGCAGTATGCGCTCATCACGGAGCTCCTTCATGTGCTGTTCGTCCAGTGCAAGCACCAAAACCCCAACGCTGTGATCAATGAAGAACAGGCGCGGTCGCGCCATATCAAGCTGGCAATGGAGTATCTTCAACAGCATTTTCGGGAGGAGATCACCGAGATCGAGGTCGCAAAGCTGCTCGGTCTGACCCCGATCTATCTGAGCGCACTGTTCAGCGAAACGGCCGGCATGCCGTTTCGGGAGTATCTTTTGAAGATCCGGCTGGAGCATGCCATGGATGCGCTGCTCAACAAGCACATGTCCATCGAGGAGGCTGCCAAGGCAGGCGGATTCCCGAGCAAGCGCACCTTTATCGCAAAATGCAAAAGAGCGTATCACATCACTCCTTTTCAGCTTTTGAAGCAAAAAAAGGGGAACGGGAGGTGAATAGAGTCAATGTTTAAACACGAAACGATCCAATATGACAGCATCCTCCCTGCAAAAATCACGCTGAGCGACAGTTCGGTGGACAGGTGCAGGGGAGAGCCTCACTGGCATGAGGAAATGCAGCTGATCTATGTTGATGAAGGCAGCCTGAGCCTCACCGTCGGAAATCGGTCGGCGGAGCTCCATGCCGGTGATATGCAGGTGATCAACTCTTGTGAGGTCCACGCATACAACAGGGGAGACGCCCAATATCTCAGTGTGCATTTCTCGCGGGTTTTTGTCCGGTCGTTCTTCGATTCGGCAGAAAGCTTCGGTTACATGCCGGCGGAGGGCTCACAGGAACGGCGCGAGATGGTGCTTTTGATGCAAAAGCTGCTGGCGGTGGAGCGGAACACCTTTGACGAATACAGCGCACTTGTCAAGTATGCGCTCCTGCTCAAAATGCTGCGGCTGCTGCTGACGCGCTGCAGAACAGAAAAGCCCGTCAGTGTGTACGGCACGGACAGAAGCCTTGACGACGACGTGACCGCGGTGAAGCAATACATCGAATCCAACTACCGCCAAAAGATCACGACGGCGGATCTGGAAAAGCTGATGCACTTCAAGCCCACTTATGTGATGACGCACTTCAAAAAGCAGACGGGCATGACCATCATGAGCTACGCCATCCGCGAACGCGCCAGACACGCGCTGGACGATTACATCACGCACGACGTTCCCGTTTGTGAGGCGGCTTTGAAGAACGGCTTTTGTCATTACAACCACTTCACCAAAGCCTGTCACAAATACTACGGCGCCAGCCCGACGGAGATCAAAAAACAGAAGCGTGCCGCTTCGGTCAGCACACCTCTGGTAAGGTCGGCGTAACGGCAGCGCCGGCAAAACGGCGCGTCATAACGCGGAAAGAATGGCAAGGCTTCAAAAATCAATTATTGCGCGGCGTGGGTCAGACGTTACGCCTGCGCTCGAGATCCCGGCATAAGGATTTCGAAAAAGACAATCAGATACCTTTTTGGGTATTTGTTTATATAAATAAATATATATAAAAACATATATATAAAAGAAAGAGAGGTAAAAACAAAATGAAAACAAAAATAAAACGGCATTATCGTTCAGTTGTATCTGTTTTGCTTTCGGTCTGCATGCTCGTTTCGTGCATTGCGGTAGGTCTGATAGGCACCGACGCGGCGAAGGTGACGGACAGCGACAATGTCGCGGCGGCGTCCACCGATGAAGCGGTCGGTGCGAGCGTAGACGTGGACGCAAGAGTCGGAAGCGGCGCGGGCTACATTTTGAAGAGTGATAATGATAACCCTTCGCGCGCTACTGATACGGGCGCGACAGTTACCAGGAGCGGTTCCAAATACACCGCAACACTTCCGATCAGCCTTTTCAGCGCCAACAGGAACTACTATATCATGCTGTCCTCGTCTGACAGCTACACAAATTCATTTTACCAAGGGGAGAATATCACGGTCACCAAGACCAGCGCCAGCACCCAGATTTCCGGTTACGGCTCGCAGTCACGAGATGCCTACAGAATGGCACGTTTTTCTCTGAGCAAAACGGAGGGGATTTCCGGCATTAAGGTAGAGGTGTCCAGTAACACCTATACCCTTAGTACCGTTTCGAGCGCGACGACCACTTATTCGGTCACCGTGGACGCGGGCGCCAACGGTTCTGTTGTCGCGGGCAGTACAGCGATCACGGCGGGCAACTCCGCTACCGTGTCAGTGGCTCAGAATTCTAACATCTCTTTGGTTGCGACGCCTGTGCAGGGCTACAGCTTCAAAGAATGGACGGTTTCCGGATGCTCCGTGGGCAGCACCACCTCCGCTTCCACTACCCTGTCGGCAACAGCAAACGGCGGTACCGTCACGGCAACCTACATCAAGAACGCGACGGCGAAGAGAAGAATTTATTACGATAATTCCTCAACCAACTGGACGACGCCCTATGCTTACGCGGAGCTGAGCGACGGCACACCCTGTCTCGGTACCGACCCGGGAACGGCAATGTCGCATGATTCCACCGATGATGTTTGGTATATCGACGTCAACGCGGAAGTTGCAAAGATTCAGTTTTCCAATAATGGTGCCAACGCCTCGGGATTAAGAACCGATATTCCCGATTATCTCAATCCCGAGTTTTATGATTATACCGGCTCAGGCTCGGGCGGTTCATGGAAGCCGCATTCGGCAAAGCTTCAATCGAATGAAAAAAATGCAGTATTGGGCGACACTATTACAGGAAACGAGAAGCTTTATTCAAATATTAGTGCGACCTTTTACGATTATTTTACGGATCATGAAGTTGGTGATACATGGTATTCATCCATTAATGCGGCAAGCGACGGATGGATTGATACCGTTAACAGTCCGTTAGCGGATGACAATAAGGCTGAATCGTACTGGACGACGATAAACCGAAACCCGTACAAAGCACTGAACAAGGCGCTTTCCGCTTATGCAAAGCAAAACAGTATTGCACATCCCTTGTATTTTGGCGCGTTCAATGAGGGTGGTTACCACAATCCCGGATACTATAAGAGCAGTGTGGTGACCAAAGGTCAGAAGGTAAATGACTCCAACTTCTTATCTCCTGATGCCAGAACAGATACCGCTACAGATTCTAACAGATGGTACAGAGCTTTGCCCGGACTGGCAGGAACATCGATTTTCGACGGAACGATTTATTATGCAAATGCGTCGGGTGAAAATGGTGTACCGATGGTGCTGTTTGACAAGCAATGGCTGTTGAGCAGAACGTCCACAGGTTCTAACGATGCGCCGTCACATACAATCTATTTTGATCCCGGTTATTTTGAATATACAGCAGAAGGCGTGCAACATCATGCCTCATGGGCAAATGATAATGCAGATATTTGGGCAGCACAGCAGGATGGAAAACGTGACTGGTGGGGTCTGGAAAAGCTTTCTGTCAATGACAGCGGAGTATATGAATATAGTTTTGATAATTCTGCTGATAGAATCAAATTTTACCGTGTATCTCACAATGGAAACATCACAATAGATCATGACGGTAAAGCGAGTGGTGACATATGGGATACCAGTAATAACGTTGAAGGCACTAACGGTAGCTTTAACGGAAAACTGGCACGAATGGTTGGCTGGAAATTAGTGGATTCTACCGCGAATTATTACGGTCAGGATAGTGTTTATCCATATGAAGGCAGCTTGGCGGAAATCGTCAATTCAAACTTCCCTGTCCGCAAAACCACACAGGAAAACGCAACTTACTATGAGTTCAATAGTAATAACGGAACGGACAATGTCTACTTTAATAACTTGACGGATGAAACGCTTACCATGCAGTACGCGGGTCAAGCAAACAATCAAGTCAGTACAGGCAGAATAATGAACGGCTATAATGCAGGGTATGGCTTCTTCCCGTTTGATAAGCAAGCTAATAACAGCGGTTACGGTAAGGATCTTGCCTTTGGTATGAAGCTGGAAATCGAGTTTACACTTGGTCCGGACGGTCAGATTTATGGTTCGGATAATCAATGGCATGACCAGAAGTTCAATTTCTCCGGTGACGATGACTTGTGGGTTTATGTTGACGATCATTTAGTTCTTGATCTCGGCGGCGACCATAAAATGACTGAGGCAACAATTAATTTCCATGAAATGAAAGTTACGACGACGCACTCAGTTGACCCGAATATCAATAGCTCACGCAACGGATCGTTTGGTAGTTGGTTCAATAATGATGATACCTCAAAAATCCATAAAATGACTATTTACTACATGGAGCGCGGTATGCAGGAATCCAACCTCAAGTTCGGATTCAGCTTCTATCCCGTTGACAACAAGTTCGTGACAACTGAGGAAATGAGCTATGACGGCGTCAATCCTGCGCTTGCAAGTGATGTTGAAACTCTGGCGGCGACCGACAGCATTGTCGTGACGCATTATGCCGACACAAATGAGACGCCTTCCACGCTTGCGACGAATAAGCCCTACAGACTGAACGCGGCAACAACTGACTCTAACACAGGCGACGCCGGTACCTACACGCTGGGAGACGGAGACAAAGCCACCTTCCTGAAACAATTCCACGACGGTGAGGCGGGTTACGTTGCGTCGATATCGGATAAACCTCAAAACTTTAAGCTGTCAACCGCTGACGGTGCGTCTAACGTTTTCACCTATAATACGATTGTGAAGGGCGTTACCGATGTCAAGAATGACAGAGTTATTCCCGTTACCGGAACGGATAAGAACATATTCACCTTCCGCACGCTGAAAGATCCAAAGTATGATACCGACCCCACGGACATTCAGGCGGATCTGCTCAGTACCATCAAGACCAAAAATCTGATGATCACCAAGGATCTTGTCGGTGCGGAGGATACAACGAATACCTTTAAGATTAAGATAGAGATCGACCTCGACGGCGCCGGTTCAAAAAAGGGCTATCAGGTGTATGAGCTGCCCTATCTCCTTAATGGCACTTCGGGTACCTTGCTCAATACGGGCTTGATTAATATCAAGAAGGACGACGTCATCATTATTACGGGCATTCCGGTGAACGCTAAGGTCAGAGTGAGTGAAGATACCTCTTCAATTAACTCTGTTTATGAGTATAATACGACCGAGGTATTCCCGCAGAGCGGTGTTGGAACGACTGCTTATGACGCGTATAGCGAAGGGAATTTTAAGGGAGCAGAATTCACGGTTCTGACCGATGACTTTGTGACCGTTATTAACAAGAAAAAGCCGACGTACAGCCTGAACGTCAAGAAAGAAACAGATACTGACGATACAACGGGCAGCTATGATTTCTACGTAATGAAGCTGACAGGCACATCGCCGGTTACGTTGACTCCGATTGCAGACGGAAGCTATGAGCTGATAAACTCGGACGGCACCAGCGGAACGGTCACTGCAACTGCCGGCAAGATTTCTTTGACCAAAAACCAGCAATTTGTTATTTCTAATATTCATAGCAATGACGTCTATCTTGTTTATGAAGACACAACACATCTGCCGGATAATTATGTTTACGATACTACTGTAGTCACTGGTACGAGCACGAGCACAATCAATCCGACTGTTAATTCAACCGCATACAAGGGTGCACAGGTGACATTTGCTGCAACTGATATACATGTTGTTGTAACGAACAAAACCAAGGGTTATGATGTCACCATCAAAAAGAAGCTTGTCAGCGGTACTTCCGCAAAGCTTTATACGGTCAATGTCAAAGCAGGCGAAGCTGCATATAGCGGTGAGTATGAGATTTATGACAAAAACGGCACACAAATCACAACAAGAACCATGACGGACGGCGCTGTTGACCTCGGCGTTGATGAGTATGTCGTTCTCAAAGCGGTTGCGGAAAACACTGAATTGGAAGTCACCGAAGAGAAACTCAGCTCCACTTATGTCAGAGCGTTCCACTACGGATATACGAGTGTAAAAGTCGGCGACAGCACATTGACAACACAGGATAATGGCGGTATCACGGCAACTACCAATCCTAAAAAGATTGACAACGGCGTTAGCCTGACTGTGACAGCAGCCACAAGTGTAGAAGTCTATAACAAGCCCTGGACGTATTTCATCAAATACCAGTACCCCGGCTATCTGCAAAGATATTATCCGAATGTAACGGCGAACCAGTGGTACGACTATAAAGGCGCGTTTACCGACTCCGACTTTGAGGAAGAGGGACTTATGACCATCGGTACGGAAAAGGCTACCGGCTCAGAAACTTATCCCTGTCCGAAATTCAAGGGCTATGATGACAGCTATAACACAACCGAAACAGATGTTAAAGACTTTATCACAGCCAGAGCGCCCTATCAGGACAACTTCATGACGACAATGACATGGGATCCTGTTTTGAGCGGCAATAAACCTAACACGAATATTCATTACTATCCCTTGCAGGATACTCAGAATGTTTATGTTGAAGTGACTGCCGACGCAGACGCTCAAAAGGGTATTCAGGTTTATTTCAAATTGCCTTATGAGTTTGAAAGCTGGGTTGAGCAGGAGGATACCAGCTTGGATCCCAAAGCGGGAACAGACGGAAAGGTTATGCGAAAGACCGATCCTTATTATTACAGAGTCGATACGCAGTATGGTCTGTGGGTGACGAAAAACAGATCGCAGGACCGCAACACCGCTAAGTGGGTTGAAGCCGCTCCCGAAATATATGACGCAGCCGGAAACAGATATGTGTTCCGCCATTGGGAGATGAAGTCAGTCGGTAAGAATTTGCGGACGAATGTTGAGTCTCAGTATATTGGACAGAATCCGCGTCAGCATGCGTTAAAGGACGAATATGAGTACAAAAGATGCTACAGCCGCGCGTTCAATATGACTTTGTATCAGGACTCCTATGTAGAACCGATCTATATCTTGGATTCTGACTCTGACGCAAGCTTGACTCCCAAAGAGCGCGAAACCAAGGATACCGGAATTTCCACACAGTACGGCGGCGCTTTCATCAACTTCCTTGAGAACTCCCGCAACCAGTGGAATGATCAGGGCGGTATTCTGTATGGCAATAATGGCGAAAATAATTCCGATCGTGTCAATCAGGGCGACAGAGTGTTCTCGGATTTCCTTTTCTCCTTCAACTACAACGACGTCATGCTGCAATCCTCGCTCGGTAAGTATAAGACCGAAACGGTAACAGTTGACGGCGAAGAAGTCACCAAAAGGGTGTTTGAGCCTTATAAATACAACGGACAGGAAATCAAATTCAAGTATGGCTTTGTGCTGGAAAAAGCCGACAACATTACGGATACGAATGCAAACGGCGACCTTTCCGATGATATCAAAACGCAGGCAGATTACCGCGCTCTCTACAATTCAGCAAAGACCGATAGCGCTGTTGAGGGACAAACGCAAATGCAAGCCGCGATTGCTTATATCACCAATAACACCAACTCCTCCGGAAACTTCCTCCTCAAGGAGGAATACAGCGCGGGGGCTCTCGATAACAAAAACGAGATCGAGTATTCCACCAGTATTCCGGTCATCTCACATAGCACAGGTGCTGCATTACCCTACAAAAACTATGTGTACAGAGCCTATGCATATCTGAAGGACTATACGATCGCCGGAGGACAATTAGATTACACATGGAACGGTGAACCTATCAGCGACGAGGATTGGACAGCTATCAGAAGCGGAAGCCACAATGGTTCTGTTCTTGAAATCAGCGCACCTGTTTATTTCACGATTTACAACATTGCGTCTGTCGACAACGGAACTCCGTTTCATGACAAAGGAGGTCAGTCATAATGAAAAAAATCTATACGGAACCTGAATTTGAATTGCACAGATTTCAATTTGGTTCCATGATGAGCGACGATCCCGATTTTCAAGGTTTGACTCCCAGTGATCCGCAAGGTCAAGCCGAAGGTCACGGCGGCGGCTTGTGATCCTTCATTGGTGAGTTAATAAACTGCTGTGGGCAGTACAGGGATTGTGCTGTCCGCAGCAGGATTAAGGTGATAAATATGAAAAGTATAAAGAAGTGTATAGCGCTTATCGTTGTATCGGTTCTGATTTCGTTATCAATGGTTTCATCCCATGCCGTAACACGTTATTTTGAGAATGGATACTACTATTCATTTCTGAATAACAATGCGGTCGAGCTTGTAGGCTGGGATTACCGAACCTCTGAGCTTCCCGTGCCCAGCGCATTGAATGGCAGACCGGTAACGGCAATCGCAAACAACGCGTTTTTTGGCGATCAAAACCTGACCGGAATCGATTTTTCAAGCGCCTCAAATCTTGGCTCAATCGGATTGTACAGCTTTGCGAACTGTACGAATATTTCCGAAAAACTCATTTTGCCTGAAAATATTTTTTTCGTGGATATCTGCGCCTTTGAGGGTTGTTCTTCTATTTCCGAAATAGAAATCAATGCGGATTTGCATACCATATCCGCACAATGCTTTAACGCTTGTTCTTCACTTAATTATGTGAAGCTAAACAGCGGATTGGAAGAAATTATGAGTTATGCTTTTGCCAACTGCTTTGAGTTGACAAGAATCGATATTCCCGAATCTGTTAGCTACATCGCGGAATCGGCGTTTGCGAACGATTCTAACCTCACCCTCGGCGTGTATTACGGCTCCTATGGCTATGAATACGCCAAAGAAAGGAGCATTCCCTATGTCCTTCTCGACGACGTAAGGCTCGGCGACGCGGACGGTGACGGCTATGTGAACATCAGTGACGTGACCGACATTCAGCGCGCTGTGGCGGAAATGGACACGCTTGATGATTTGCGCAAAAAGGCAGCTGACATCAACGGCGACGGAGTTGTCACAATTGATGACGCCACAATTTTGCAGATGTATCTTGCAGAATTTGCGACAGACTATCCCATCGGTGTGGTTACCGCACAATAAACTCAAAGGCAGCAGGAGCAAACCCCTGACCGGAGAATGGATAACAAAAAACGCAGCAGTTTCGGACTGTTGCGTTTTTATTTGTACTATATTTTAGTGATCGCCTTTGTGCGCCACTTGCCGCTTTTCCAGCGGAGCACCATCAGGATACCGCGCACACATTCATCAGCCGCAAGTGCGATCCACATGCCGTAGATCCCCCAGCCGCAGACGACTGCAAGCAGATAGGAGCCGAGCACGCTGAGCGCCCAGTTGGAGAAAATCGCGCAGAGCGTCGGAAAAAACACGTCTCCGGCGCCGCGCATGCAGGCGATCACCACCAGGTTGGTCGTTCTGCCAACCTCCAGCACCACATTCATCAAGAGAATTTGAGAGCAGATCGCCGCCACTTCGGCGTCGTCGGTGAAGATGCCGATCAACTGTGTGCGGAACAACAGACCTGCCGCGCAGCACAGCAGGGTGATCAGCAAGGCGATACCGTGCGAGCGCCTGCCCTGATGGTATGCCTCGTCAAACTCCCTGGCGCCGACCAGATGCCCGATGAGGATCTGTGACGCCTGCCCGATGGCGACGGCAAACAGGTAAAAAAACATGGTGATGTTTTGCACATATGTTTTGGCGACCAGCTCGCTTTCCGTCAGGCACCGCAGCACGATCGAGGTGATGACCAGCTGCGAAAGGTTGTAGAGAAAGGTTTCGAGCGCCGACGGCACGCCGATTTTGAGCATCTCCCTGAGTCGGTCAAAGGGGAAGGGCTTGAGCAGCCCGAACATGGAAAAGCTCTCGATTTTTTTGAACAGGACCACCGCGAGCACCACGCTGCACACCAGACGGCTGGCGCAGGTCGCAACGGCGGCGCCTGCCACGCCCATGGACGGCACGAGCAGCAGGTCGGCGGCGGTGTTGAAAATATTCATGCCCAGCGAGACGAACATCGTGATCTTTGTCAGACCGTGGTTGCGGATGATCACCGAGACCGCACCGATGAACGCCTGCAAAAAGATGGAGCCGCCCACAATGGACAGATATTGTCCGGCAAAATCAAGAAGCTGCCCCTCTGCACCGATGAGCAGCAGGATCGGGCGGTTAAACAGCAGAAACACCACGCTGACCGCGATGCCGAAAAAGAACTGCAAAACGATAGAGAGCGCCGCTACCTGTGACGCAGACTTACGCTGTCCGGCGCCCAAATACTGCGAGATCATCACGGCGCTGGCAGTGGACAGGATGTTGAATACGATGGTGATGATAGAAACGGTTTGATTTGCCGCGCCGACAGAGGAAGCTGCCAGATCGTTGTAGCCGCTGAGGATATAGACGTCCACAAAGCCCAGCAGCATAAACAGAGCCGTTTCGATAAAAATCGGCCACGCAAGACCGAATAATGTTAGCTTTTTCATGTTTTCACCTTATTACGGTTGATAATGCTATTATACTATTTTTTCGCTGTAATGACCAGCCCCCAAAAACAAATAATGACAAATTTATAATTTCTGCCTATAAATCTTTACAAATAACGGAATCAGTAGTATAATATTTTTGCAGCGACAGGCAACGCCTGCTGCAGGATTCTAAAGTAACGAGGAGAATGCACATGTTTTGTGAAAAATGCGGTCGCAATAATCTTGACGGAGCAAAGTTTTGCGCGGGTTGCGGTGCGCAGCTGGTAGCGCCGCACCTTGACAAGGCACCCTTTGAGGAAACACCAAGCACTACCATCGGATATTCGCAGCAGGAATACACCCAGCCGGCATATACACAATCCGAGAGCGTGCAGCCGCAGTACAGTCAGCCGACGTATCAGCAGCCTGAAAATGTGCAGCCGCAGTACGCGCAGCAGCAGTACAGTCAGCAGCCGTCCTACAATAATTACAACAACTATAGCAGCTATCAGCCGAAGCCCGCGGTCAAGCCGCAGGGCAAGTCTGTCGGAGCAATCGTGCTCTACATGATAGCGGGCGCGATGGCGCTGCTGAGCATTTTGTTTGTATTTCTGCCGCACATCACGGTGTTGGGTAGTGGCTATGCGCCGTTCCAGCTTATTTCCGACAGATATGTTTGGGGCAGTTCGAGCGATGCGCGTACGGGCGCCATCGTTGTGGTCATTCTGTTGGTCATTCCCATGCTGCTGCAGCTGGTTTGGGCGATCCTGTCCTTCCTGCGCACAAGAGCGGCAGGCGTTTTGGGCTTGATCGCTTCCATTTTCGCCATCAATCACACCATTGTCTGGATCGTATTGCTTGGCGAGATGCGTGAAAAAAGCTATTCGCTTGCTTCCATGACGGCTGTTCCCGTGCTGATGCTGGTGCTTGCCATCGCCGGCATGGTGCTTGCGATCATTCAGATGACAAAGAAAAACCGCGTTCGCTGATAACGCATCACGCATAAAACCGACGAAAAGCAGCGTCGGCTCCGCCCGTAACGGGGCGTGAGCCGGCGCTTTTGTGATGCGGCGTCAATCATTTTCGGGCTTGGCAGGAGGATTGCCGCCGCCGTGACCGTTTCACGTGCTCTGTACTGCGATCGGATCGCCGAACGACGCGCTGCCCTCGGTGTAAGAGGTGCCGTCGATAAAGAGCTTGTGACCGTTGAGATTAATCGCGTTCGCGCCGCAGGTCATGCCGGTGATATAGCTGTCGCCGGTGAGCGTCCAGATGGAGCCGTCCTCGATCTCCATATATACCTCGCCGTCCTGACCGCTGCTGTTGATCGCGCCGGTAAACGAAGCGTTGTTGCTGAGATAGAGGTTCAAATGCGACACGCTGTCTACGATCATATCGCCGTTGATGATCTGGTTAGAGGCGTTGAGCGTCACCTGACCGCCGTTGCTGCCCTCGCTGCCCCAACCTGCCGCAGCAGCGCGGAGAAACACGCCTTCGCCGTTATTGGTGATCTGTGCATTGTTGAGTGTGATCTCGGTCGCGGTGTTATTGATGAAGAACACATCGCCGTTTTGGTTGGTGAGCGTGCCGCCGTTCATGGCAAAGCGCGAGGCGCCCTCCGCTGCATCGCCGGACATGGACTGATAGATCATCACCGCTTGGTACCGGCTCGACTTGTCGCTGTTCTTTTTGTTGTTATCGGCGGTGAGGTTGACGTTATTGAGCGTGACAGCGTTCTTGCCCTCTACCACAACACCCTGCGAGGCAGTTGAGGTCATGGTCGCGTCGCTGACGGTGATGTCCGCCGTCGAGTAGATGACAGGCGAGCCGGTGCCGCTCGTCGTGTAGTTGCCGCCGGTGACATTCACGGTGCCGCCGCCTCTGTCGGAGCGGATGGCCGCCGACGAATTGCCGGAGGTGTTGATGGTGAGGTTCTCGGCGTTCATGGTGCCGCCGCCGGTCGTCATCAGACCGCCGGAGCAATTGCCGCTCGTTTCAATATAGGCGTTTGCAATGTTGACGGTCGTTCCCTCGCCGTAGCTGAACACGGCGTTGGCGTGGGTGCCGTCGGTTTTCACGACCATATCCTTTAGGGTAAGCGTGCCGCCGTTTGTAGCAAACACAGCGGCATTCTCACCGTAGAAGTCCGCTTCGTCGCCGTCCGCTTCGCCGGTCTTATTGACGCGCACATTGGCGTAGCTCAGCGTTTCACCGTCCGCGACGATCGCGTGACCACCGTCCTCGGCGTTTTCAATGGTTTCGTTAACGGCAATATCGCTCTCCGTCAGCTTGGCGGAGCCGCTGCCCTCGGGGAGTGTCGCTGCCGCAGCCTCGTCCTGTGTTGCGGCGGAAGCGGCGGCTGTCGTTCTCTGCGAGGAGCTTTCGCTGCCCTTTTGGCAGGATGTGAGCGCCACCGTTGCGGCGATAGCGGTCAAAACCGCGATAAACACCAAGTATGTTTTACTGACCTTTGCTTTCATAATAAACGCCTCCTTTGGCTTTTCCCCAATCATACACCCCCACCCTTAAAAAATCCTTAAGCGCCGGTGGGCGCTTTCGGCGGCTTTTGATAGGTTCAGACAAAGATAACGTTTGTGTAACGCCGCATCAAAATGTGAGGAGGAGAGGTCGGTTGCTGCGTGTATTGCCTGCCTGATACGTGCTTCTGTTGTCGGTGGAAACGGAAAAGTTTTTTGCACGCGTTCTGATGCGGCGTTTTGCAGGCGTTTACCGACTATGTGTCTTTCCGAAGGCACGCCAGATAACGATCGTTGGCTGCAATTTTGAAGGATTGAAAAAAAGCACACCCGTCTATTCTGTGAAGGGTGTGCTTTGCTAAGCTTTATTTCTCTGCTTTATCCTCTTTGTCTTTTTTCTTCTTTTTCTCGTCGGTGAAGCCCAGCCGCCGTTTGACCGCACGGAACACACGGCGCGGCAGGCGTGTATAATACCAAAAATTCACATAGATGCGATAGCGGTAATAGGACGGCATATAGGGGACGCCTTTGCGGCAAAAGGACGTCATCACGGCGATGATCTGGTCATCGCGGATGCCCTTTTCCTTGGTGAACTGGTTGTCGCCGCACATCACATAGGAGCCGTCATAGCCAAAATCCAAGACGCGGTGCAGCACATACTGTCCGTTGTCGCGGCGGTAGAGCGCCACGTCAAACAGATGGAGCCGCCCCTTGGGTTTGGACAGCACCACCACATCCTCGCCGTCGCGCAGCATGGGCAGCATGCTGGTGCCGTTGGGGGTAAAGGTGACGTTGCCGCCGGCGTCAAGCTTTTCGAGGATCAGCTCCATGACCTCGTCGAGCGTGGTTTCTTTATTCAAGGACATCGGCTTCCTCTACTTTTTTCAAAAAAACGTCAATATCCGCAGCCGCCTTTTCGGGTGTCACGTCATATTCCTCCAACAGTTTTCGGAGCAAATCCTCTTTTTCGGCGCCCTCCTGGAGCAGTTCGAACAAAAACGCGCCGGTTTCGTTGAGGTTGATAATGCCGTTAAAGTCGAGCGTCAGCTTGCCGACCGGCACGACCACATAGGAATCCGCCACCTTGCGGAGAATAAAGTCCTTTTTTATTTTCATGTTGCCACTTCCTCGCTGTTGATAAGGCTATTATAATATAGTTTGCAAAAAATTGCAAGAGCAGGTGCCGTTCAAAACGGATCTGTAACCGCGCTGCACCGGATCCAGTGTCATTTTTTGGCTATCTGCATCCCCGTTTGGATCAGCCGGAACAGGCGCACTGCCGCGTCGTAGTAGAGTGCGGAAGCGTTTTGCATGGCTTCATCGAGCGTCATGGGACGGCTCACGGTCGTCATCAGGGAGTTGATGCCGTGCGCATACAGCAACTGCGCGCCCTCGTCAAGCGAGCCGGACAGACCGACGACCGGCACGCCCATTTTTTTGGCGCGTCTGCCCACGCCTGCCATCACCTTGCCGCAGGCGCTTTGCGCGTCGGTTTTGCCCTCGCCGGTCACGACCAGATCCGCCTGCGCCAGCGCCTCGTCAAAGCCGGTCAAGTCGAGGACGGTCTCAATGCCGGAGCGCATTTCGCCGCCGAGAAAGACGCGCAGTGCCGCGCCGAGTCCGCCGGCAGCGCCTGCGCCCTCCATTGCGTCGCAGTTTGTGCCGAACTGTCTGCGAATGACGTCGCGGTAGCGGCACATGCCCTGCTCCAGCTCTTCGATGACGGCAGGCGTCGCGCCCTTTTGTGCGGAAAAGGTACGCGTGGCGCCGTTTGCGCCGCAGAGAGGATTCTTTACGTCGCACAGCACGGTGACAGACGCCTCCTGCAAGAGCGGCTCCAAGCCGTCCAAAGCGATGCGGTCGACCGCCGCCAGGTCCCTGCCGCAGCCGGACAGCTCTTTGCCGTCTTTATCAAAAAATTTGCCGCCCAGGGCGCGCACGCAGCCCATGCCGCCGTCGTTGGTCGCGGAGCCGCCGATGGCAACAACAATCTCGCGGCAGCCGCGGCGCAGCGCGTCCCGAATCAATTCACCGGTGCCGTAGGTGGTGGCGGACAGCGGATCGCGCTCCTTTTCGGATAGTAGAGGCAAGCCCGACGCCGCCGCCATCTCGATGACCGCCTTGCTGCCGGTGACGCCGTAACGCGCCTTTATCCGGCGCATGAGCGGATTGTGTACCTCTGCTGTGATGATTTTTCCGTGTGTTGCTGCCGTTACCGCTTCCACCGTGCCCTCGCCGCCATCGGCAACGGGCAGGCTCATGCAGGTGCAGCTGTCAAACACTTCTTTTGCCGCTTTTGTCAGCAGCGCTGCCGTTTCGCTGCTCGACAGGCTTCCCTTAAAGCTGTCTGAAACAAATAACAGTTTCATTTTGCCACCGCCCTTTCTGCCGCTATTGTAGCACAAAAAACGGCGCATGGCTATCCCAAAATGACGAAATCAAGGGAAACTTGTATTAAATCAATAAAATCTATTGCGTCGCCAAGATAATGGAGGAGCTGTCCAAGGATAAAAAGCTCCGCAGCATGGTGGAGCTGATGTTTGTCACCTTTTGCACAGACGTGCTGCATGTGGAGCGCATGCCCCTGAATCAGTTTTCACACAGAGAGTTCTCAGAGGAACCGGTCGGCGGTTCCGATATTCCCAACGCGGTGCTGTCCACCTTCAAGCTGATCGACGAGCGCATCGGCGACTATCAAAAGGCGGGCATCCGCTATCACAGTCCGATATTTGTGCACATCAGCGACGGCAATCCCGACTACGAGGAGGCTGACGAGATCGAGCGCACCGCCATGCGTATGGTCAACGAGTGCTGCCGCAGCGACGTTACCGGCTCGGTATGTCCGTTTATTATCGGTATCGGCGACGAGCTCAACGAGACCACGCGCAGCACGATGGCAGGCTACGCAAGGGGCTTTATGGACGGTTATTTTCATATTATGGGCGACGAGGAGCTGCAAACGAGGATCGCCAAGATGATCGTCAAGCTGTTTGGCAGCAGCGTCAAATGTGTGGCGCAGAGCAGCAACCAGACCGCCCGTTCGCTGGGAGAAGCGGCAGGCGAGATGAACCGCGTGCACACGCAGATCAACGCAACGATTCAAGAATACAGAAACATGGTGTAGCGGGTTTTGTGATGCAGCAGTGGAAATACGGATATACTATCCGAACCGGCGAAAGACACCTGCGGACAGGCGCCGCCTGTCAGGACAGCGTGTTTGCGCTGGAGGATGAAAAATGTATTGTGATGGCGCTTTGCGACGGTATCGGGTCGCTCTCCCGGTCGGGTAGAGCCGCTCAGCTGGCGGCTGCGGCTGCCTGTCATATCCTGCGCAAGTGTGCCGATATAAATTTTTATCATCACGCCGAGGTGCCAAACGGCATGATGAAGGATCTGCTCGAGAGCGTTGACCGCTTTGTCACCGGCAAATTCCGCGAAGAGGGTGCCGACCATTCACAGGGCGACAGCACGCTGGCGTTTGTGTTCGTGTCCAAGCTCTTTGACTTTGGCTTTGCGGGTTCTCTGGGCGACAGCGCCGTCTGCCTGATCCGCAAATCGGGCAACACCTGTCTGACCGAGAGCAACGCCAATCTCGAGAGCACGGCGAGCCTTCACATCCGCGAGCCGTGGCGGTTTGCCAAGTCTGAGACGTTTTGTCTGGGCGATGATTTTTGGGGCGCTATACTTACCTCCGACGGCATGGACGGCGAGATCTACACAAAGAATTCCTCGCAGGTGTTCCGCCGTGCGCAGGTGTATTTTAATGCCGCACAGACCGATGATATGGAGAAGACGCTCGCAGAGCTGGCGGAGACTGCCGTCCGCAACTCCGGCGGCGAGTTGGACGACGACATCAGCATTGCGGTGCTCAGCCGCGCTGAGGACGACGTGCTGTTTCCGCAGGACGTCACGTGGCTTTGCGCCTGCGGCGCGCGCAACCGGCTGGAAAACTCCTATTGCTTTCGCTGCGGACGCGATTTTTTGACACTGTACAGCAGCGTTTCATTTGCCAAATACGGCGGCAAAACGCATTTTTTTCGCTACGCCAACCAACACAGCACGTTGGAGCGGAGATTTTTGGACGGTATCATCAATCAAAACAAATGAGTGCTGCAAAGGAGATGCCAAATGGCAGAGCAATTTGAACAATATAATGTGGTGGTGATCGATTCGTCGCTCTTTCCGTGCAAGCTGAACGACGAGATGATGAACTGCCTGAAAAGCGCCAAAAGCATTTATGTGTCGGGCACCTTCCACGCGGAAATGCACGAGTTAGAGGAGCTGCTTTCCGAAGAGGACAGGAAAAACTGCGACAGCAACATGAAGCAGCTCAACACCATCATCCATCCCAAGGTGATGAACCTTAGCGCATACCCGGAGCTGAACAGCGATATTTGGGATTTTTTGGAGCTGTGTTCCACCAGACCGAACGCGGACAAAATGCTGATTATCACCGCCAACCGTCTGCTGCTGCAGCGCGTGGTATGCAACCATTTTCCGATGGATATTTATAACCTCAACACGAACCACTACCTCAGCCACAAGCTCTATCCCACCATTGAGCGCCACTACACGGTTGACAACAACGACACGCCGGTCGGCGCCAAGGCTGCGGTGCACTTCGGCAAGGGCACGCGTCTGTATGCGGAGCGTCGAAACGGCAGACGCAGCGAGCCGGTTGTGCTGGGAGAGATGCTCGGAGACGGTCAGGGCGGCGAGGGAAATGTCTATCACCTCACCGGCGAATTTGCCGGCGAGGTGGCAAAAATCTACAAGAACGGTCAGTTTCCGACCAATAAATTTATCGCCACGCGCGAGATGGTGCAGAACCGACGCTTTGAGGAGATCATCTGGACGGTGTTTCCGGTCGGTATTCTGTATGCCGACAAGGACTTTACGCAGCCGGTCGGCATCATGGAGCGCTACACCGTGACCCATAGCAGTCTGTATGACGACGAGCTGTTTTTCGGCGACACGGACAACTGGACGCGGTCGCTGCTCAGTGTGCGCGTGTCCGATCTGCTCTATCTGTGCAAGTGCGTGACGCGCCAGATCTGTTGTTTGAACATGTTGGGTGTGACGGTCGCCGATTACAATATCAAAAACTTTGACTATCCGTTCTCACAGCGCGACAACCGTTATCGCCGCAGCCGTCTCGACTATATTCAGATGTGGGACTCCGACAGCTTTGGCTACAACAATTATTTCAGCGGTTATATGGCGGACGTCAACCGCAAGAATTACGATATTAACAAAAAGTCCGATATTCTCGATTTGTGCAACGATGAGCTCTACAGCTTTTTGTTCCAGATCCTGACGCTCGGCGACAATCCTTACAATCCCGTCACCGGCAGATTCAACTACGAAAATGGCAGCTATTATCAATATGCGCGAAAGAACCTTGTCCCGCCTTCGCTTTGGAAGGCGTTTGAGTCATTTTTTACCGGCAGGTCCAAGGCGTCGCCGCAGATGATGCTCTATCTGCTGCACGAGGAGCTGAACAGGCGTCTGCGCACCGGTGAAACAGACGTCACCTACAGGGAGCTTGTCAGCAGGATCGACGCCGGCTTTTTTGACAAAGCCGCCGAAAGCGTGCCTCCCGTCTATTCACCGGCGCTCAATTTTTTTCCGCAGGGCAACCGCGTCACGCCCGAGGTGAACGGAGGAGATAACAGTCACCCTGCCGAGACAGGCGGCACATCCGGTCAAACCGGCACAACCGGCACCGTGACGGGAAAAAGTGAAATCGCAGATTCGGATAAGAATTCCGACTTGCCTGACAAGCCAAAGCGCAAGCTTGGGTGCCTGACCACAAGTGTGGTCGCCATCGCGGTTATGGTGCTTATCATACTTTTACTTTTCTTAAAGATTCGGCAACACCAGCAAGCGTCTCCCGATTGTGTTTTGTCTGGATGTTTCGCCCTCGATGAACTGGGACGTGGACAACAGCGACATTATTCCGATTGAGCTGCTCAACGATTCGGTCAACACCTTTATCCGCGAAATCAACAGCGACGGCAGAACCAAGTCGTCGGCAGAGGTGGCGTATGTGACCTTTTCCACCAATATTGAGGTGGATTCGCAGTTTATGCCGGCGCGCAATCTGGACAACATCCACCTCAAAACCGTCAGGGAGGGCGGCACCAACATGGCGCAGGCGGTGCTGCGTGCCTATGAAAAGCTGGAGCAGCGCGTCGCCATGTATGAGCAGATGGGACTGCGCTACAATGTTCCGTTTTTTGTGCTGGTGACAGACGGCAACCCCGATGACAATGATGACAACGAGCTGCAAAAGCGCACGATAGAAACCGTCAGCGCCCACTGCCATTCGCACCACGGCGCAAGCGGCATCATTATTCCTTTTATCGTCGGCGTCGGCAGCCGTGTGGACAAAAATACCCTGCTGCGCTATTCGGAGGGCTTTACCAACGGCTTTTTTCACATCAGAGGTAATTCCGAGCAGGTGCAGACCTGCTTTGCGGACGTGTTCCGCGTAATCAGCAACAGCACCAAGGCGAGCGTTCACCTGAATCTGTCCGCCGGAGAGATTGTAGAGACCATTCGCACCACCATGAACAAGGGTGTGGAGGAGCTCGACAGAGAGCTTGCGGGCTTATAATACCGCATCGGGGTTTGCTTATGAAAAACTGGAAATACGCATTTTACCGGCAAACAGGACTCAGCCACGGCGTCTGTCAGGATTCTGTGGACGTCTATGCGGACGATACGCGCGTTATCGCCTGCCTTTGCGACGGTCTCGGCTCGCTGAAAAATTCCGATGTGGCAGCGGAGGAAACCGTCAAAAACGTGATCGAGCTGTTTCGCGCCGTTCCGAATGCGCCGACGCCTCAAACTGATTTGGCGCCGTTTCGGCGCAAGCTGACGGCGGAGCTGCAAAGGCGGCTCAAGTCGGCTGCGGCGGAGAGAAATATGGCGCTTGACAGCATGGATTGCACGCTGCTGTTCGCCTGCCTTTTCCTAAAGCAGAACATGGCAATCATCGGCTGTCTCGGCGACAGCGCGCTCTGCGTTATCCGCGACGACAAGGCGCCGGCGCTTTTCTGCGACAGCGACTTTATCGGCACGCGCGCCGTGCTGGACAATGACGCAGCGGAGCATTTGCAGTGCTCCGTCTTTCCGCTTGACGGTCACGTCAAAAGCATTTTGCTGACCTCCGACGGACTCGAAAATGAGATCTACTACAAGGGCTTGACCCATGTCGCAAAAAATACCGAGCTGTATCTGAACGCCATGCTCAGAAACGATCCGGAAAAAATCATGCAAAAGCGCATCAAGGAGCTGACCGCTGCCGAGGACACTGTCTTTGACGATGACATCAGCGTGGCGGTTCTCTCCTGCTTAGACCGTCCCGTACGGCTGGAGGACGATCCAACATGGCCCTGTGTTTGCGGCGCAGAGAATTTGTTGGTTGATACCTTCTGCAGCGAATGCTCGCGCGATTTTCTGGATTTGTATAAGAATATAGATTTCAAAGGCGACAGAGCAGGCTTTTTCCGCTATATCCGCCGCAATCCGAACGCCAAGCAGGCGCTGATGAGCGCTATTGCCGACGGCAGTGTTCCCTTCACTCCCGCAATGCGCCCTCAACCGGCACAGCCGCAGCCGACGGATGACCATACCGTGGCATATGCCGCGCCGGAGCAGACTGCACCGCTCCAACCGACCGGCAGCCTTGCGCCGGAGCAGACTATGCCGCCGCGGCGTGTGGAGACGAAAAGCGCCAAAAAGACCAACACCGTGATGCTTGCCGTGGTGGTGGCAGCGGTTGTGGTTTGCGCCGCGCTGATGACAATGCTGTTGATGGCACTGCTCCGCAACGGGCAGGAAGAAGCCCAAAAACCGGAGCCTGCCGTCACCGCGACCGCCAAGCCGCCAACGCCAACGAAGCGCCACGAAAAAAAGCCGACGGAAAACGGCGAGAACGGCGAAGCCGGAACATCCGTTGAGCTGCCGACGGAAAGCGAAAAAAGCACAGGGAGCGAACAGCCGACGGATAGCCGCATGCCCGACAACCCGAGCGCGGGCGAAAGTGTCAATCCGGAGGAAAATCCATTGCCCGAGAGCTTGGAGGAAATCCTTTTGGGTGCAGAGGGCGGCTGTCACGACTATAATTCCTATAATCCTTACGATTCCTATGATTTCTATAATGACTGGAACGCTTACGGACAATAGAAAAACGGCAGATAAACAGAACAGACAAACGCTGTATTTTGCATGGATGTGCAGATACAGCGTTTTTTATAATATACATAATTGATGAAACACGCAGATTTGTTGATTTTGGAGAAAAATCCTGCCTTTTTGTCAAAAATACAGTGGGCTTTGCAACGAAACTATGATAAAATATACAATGTATATATGCGCAAAAGGGTGATATTGTGAGTAACAGGAAAATGCTCGTCACGTTTTTTCGCTTGAGCGAACAGGAACGGCAAGAGCACTATCTGGCAAAGAACACTTCGGATATATTAAAGCGAAAAAAGCTTGCGTTCGGTACCGCGCATATGGCGGTGCTGGAGGACGACGGCACCGTCTCCGCCTACGGTGACAACAGCCGCGGACAGTGCGAGGTTGCGGCGTGGCGCGATATTCAAAAGATCGCGGCAGGTGATTTTCACACCGTCGGACTGAAAAAGGACGGCACCGTTCTTGCCGCAGGCGACAACACCTACGGGCAGTGCAACGTCGGCGAATGGAGCGGCGTTGCGGAACTGTTTGCCGAAAGGAACCTCACGACCGCCTTTACACAGGACGGCGGCATGCTGGACGCCGCTGTAAAGCCGGAGGCGGTGCAGGCGGAAAAAGAAAACGAAGAGGCTGCCCGCAAAGAACGGGCGTTTGTCGCCAAAAAGGAGCAGGAAAAGCTGCTTGCCGGCGTCAATGCGCGGACAGCGGCACAGATCTGCGAGCGTATCGAGGCTCTGCTGAAACAGCAGCAGTCTGTTTCCGAGATCAACACCACCCGACTGGAGCAAATGCTGAAAAGCAGCCTTGAAAAGCTGGTGCGCGAGGTCGCCGCAGCGCCGGGTGCCGCAACGCCCCAACAGCCGAGGCATATGCAGCCGCCGACGAGTTTCGGCTACAAAATCGTCAATGGGCAGGCGTATATCTTGAGCTATACGGGCGATGAACGCGATATGGTGATTCCCGAAACCATTGAGGGTGCGCCGGTCACGATGATAGAAGCGCGCGCGTTTGAAAACGACAGCTCTATCGAGCGCGTGGTTTTGCCGCAAAGCTTGCAAATCATCCGCAAATACGCCTTTCGCGGCTGCGTCAATCTGCGCAAGCTTGACATACCCGACAATTCCAATCTCAAAACCATCGGCGAATGCGCCTTTGAAAATTGTGAAAGGCTTATCGGCACGGCGGACAGCCTGTCCCAAAAGCGGCTGGTGCTGCCAAACGGCATACAGAGCATCAATCGCTGGGCGTTCGCACAGTGTCAGTCGCTGCAGACCGTGGTGATTCCCGAGTCGATTCAGACCATCGGCTTCGGCGCTTTCAGCGAATGTACCTCGTTGGACAAGCTCTGGCTTCCGCACGGGGTACAAAACCGTCTGGGCAGGCTCGATTTGATTGTAGACCGCCTGAACTGCCTGCAATGGGGCGCGCCGTCTGATTGATATAAGGCAGCCAAAAATTATTCTTCACAAATCCGTCTGTCCGCGCCGTCGGAGAAAGGGTGAGACAAACGCTATGTTTGATGCGAACAAAGGATTTTTTTATCTGGTTTTCGCCAACACGGATGATTGTTTTTTTACAGAATCCTACGTCAAAATGGATTTTGAATCCACCATAAAAATGCACATGCTCGAAAATGATTACCGAAATATCTGCCTGTTCGGAAGGGCGCCGATTTCGTGCGACTACACTTACCGCCTCGACTACCGCGGCTCAGCGTATGTCAATCCGCTTTCGTTTATCAAAAAGAAGATGAAGTGGCCGTTTGACGTCAAGCACAAATATATAGCGAACATCGAAGAAAGAAACGAGCCGAACGGCGTCAAAAGGGTGCGCGCGGAGTTTAACGGCTCCCTGCTTCCGGAAATTTTGCAATATATGTTTGAGGTCATGGAGAGCGAGCGCGATATTGCCATTGTCTGTCCGCTCAAAATCTGGGCGGAATGCTGCGGAGAGGATTCGTTTTTGAAAAAGCTGGCAGCCTGCCGTTCGCGCTCCACGCACAATATCGTGGCGCTGACGAGCAGTGTGGACGCGTCCGAAAACGACGTCTATTTCCGCAATCCGGCTTATGAGCTGAACGCAACCGCCGAAGCGGCGGAGCCGTTCTTCTTTAACGAAAAGCTCTTTCCGCAAATGGTCAGCAAGTTCAGCAACGGCTTTTCAAGCACGCCGAAGCTGGTTCACACCTACGACGCTTTGCAGGAGGTTTTTGCCGACCGTATGCTGGTTCTCAATGATTTGAGCTACGAAAAGCTGCGCACAGCGGTCAAATATATTTTTATGCGCCGAAGCGGCGGAAGCTTTTACTATTCGCCCGATTTGTATGCGGCGGTTATCTGGGCTTGGTACGAAAATCCCGGGTTCAGGGACAAATACGCATTCTTGCGCCTGCCTGCCAATCCGTTCCGCTCCATGCGAATCATCACGGACTATATCGGGCGCTACAACATCACCGGCATTGCGGATGTGATTATCCGTCAGGAGCAGGCGTGGCAGGTGCGCGAATTTCTTGCCCGATGGCAGTGCGCGGAAAAATGCCCTTCCATTATCTACGAAAACAACGACGCGCAGGACAACCACTGCAGTGCGATTATTGAAATGATGATTGCCTACAAAAAGACAATGAAACGTCACGAGGCAATTTTGGGCGACGCCGGAGCGTCACAGATGAACCGCGTCATGCTCTTTTTCAGCAATCCGTCCTACACCTCCTGCTACAACAAGGTCAAGCTGCCGCACGAGCGCTTTGCCGAGGAGGAAAACAAAACCGCTATAACCCAAATGCTCGGCAAGCTCCGCGAAAAGACGGAGTGGAACAGCTGGGAGGAGGGTGCCATGCTGCTGCTGTACACGCTGTTTGAGCAGTGCTACCGCCAGTCCAAGGCTATGTGCAGCATTGACCAGTACAATGAGCTGGGCAAATCCGTTTTCGAAAAGGCGCTGCAGGCAATGCAGTATTGCATGTACCGCGCGGAGGACGTCTACGGCTCTATGGACGAATTGAAGCTGGCGGCAAAGCGCGCCAATCAATTTGTGATGGAGGCGCAGAGCGTTCTGAGCAGCGGCAACAACAAAAAAATCAGAGATTATGTGATATTAAAGGGGGTATCGTAAGCCATGATAAATCTCGGCATGGACTTCGGAAGCACCTACACGATGGTTTCCATCTTAGAAAACGGCGAGCCGCGAACGGTGCAGTCGAGTCATCTGATGTTTCACTATCCGTCGATTGTGTGCTACGACGAGGACAAAAACAAATACTTTTACGGAACCTCCGCCAGAGAAAGGCTCGGAAAAAAGGGTATCGTCGGTTTTCGCGGCTTCAAAATGCTGCTCAATGAACAGATGAATCCCCAAATGCTGCGCGAGCGCAACTACAGCGACAAGCACACGCCGGAGTTTATTACGTCCTTTTTCCTGCGTTCGGTGCTTGAAAACACACTCAAAAAGCTGGGCGAGGACAAGATCGGGCTCTTGGTCATCGGCGCTCCCGAGTGCTGGTTCCAGAGCATCCGCACCATTGACGCACGCGGCACCCTGCGCGACATCTGCATGGACTTCAAGGATATTGTCGAGCGTGTGGAGCTGCGCAGCGAGCCGACCTACGCGGCGGCGTTTTGCGTGTGGAACTACGAAAAAAAGAACAAAAAACAGTTTGACGGCTCCATCCTTGTGGTGGATTACGGCGGCGGTACGCTGGACACCGCATTGGTGAGCGTGAGCCATATCGAGGACAAGGTGCAAATCAAGCCGGAAATGCTCAGCGGTATCGGTGAAAACAGCGACCGAGAAATCGGCAAGGCGGGCATTGCCTATCAGGAAGCGGTGGTGCGCAAGGCGATCAGCGAGGCGCTGGGTGTGCCGGAGGCGCAAATCAACACCAATCCGTCGTTTGACCGTGCCGTCAAGGATCTGGAGGACGCCCTCATCACCGACTGCGAATTGATCGACGACACCTTCGCGGATTATGTGGCGACGCCGTCGCAGCTAAAGGATGAGATCCTACTCTCCGTCAAATACAACGGATGGGATGTAGACATCAATTTTGCCCAGATGAAGCAGGCGTATGACGAGACCATTCACAGCGAGCTGCAGCGCGTGCTGGAAGAATCCAGCCGCGAGCTGGGCGAGGGCGAGCAGCCCTATCTGGCATTGGTCGGCGGCTTTTGCAACTTCTATCTCGTGCGTGAGCAGATCCAGGATCACTTCAAGCTGGGCGGTGTCAATGCAAGAGTCAGAACACTATTTCACAAGGAGGACCGCGAAAAGGCAATCGCCTATGGCGCGTGTTTGATCGCCAACAGGGTGATCGACGTGTGTTGCGTTGCCAACTTCGGCATCGGCATGTATATCAAATTCAGCAACCGCGACAAGGTATTCATGCGCTACGCCATCAACTACGGTCAGGAATATATCCCCGACAAAATCTATTTTGCACGGGACAAGGACGGCACCATCGCGCCGATGATCCTCACCGAGGCGGACACCTTCCTGTTGAATTTCAATAAAAATCCGGAGCTGGGCTTTCCGGCTCGACCAAAACAAAAATTTGCCGCCGCGCTCAACAAGGCAAAGCACGACTCCATTGCCGTGGTCGGTTTTTCCATCGACGCCGCCGAGCGCATCAGCGTGCATATCTTCAACTACAGCTACGAAGCCGGAGACGACGGCTACGGCAACACCATCCAGCCGGATGCCGTCATTCCGCTATCCACCTTTAAGGGCAGCTTTGATAATATGGTAATTCCGAAGAAGGGGTGATGCAGGTGCGCTTTGAAAAAACAACAACGTGACGGAGGTCAGCAACACCCTCGCCTGCGAAAAGACCGAGGCAGCCAAGCGCCACGCCGACAAGCAGGCGCAGCTGACGGCGCTGCAGCAGGAAATCAGGCACCTGCACGCCGAAACGGAGGCGCTGCAGCAGGAAAAGCTGGATTGCGCCAAGAACAAGGAGCAGATGGAGAACAAGCTGACGGAGCTGAACAAGGACATCCGGCTCTATCAGGAGTTCTTTGATTCGGACGAATGCAAGCGGACGCAGCTGGAAATCGACCGCCTCGGACGGATTGCGCATCTCTATCAGGACGGCGTCAAGCAGCTGTTCAACGGCATGACGCCGCCGGCGGAGCATCTGGGCAACCTGCGGCAGTATTATTACGAAATGCGCAGCAAGCTCAGTGCGCAGCTCGCCGCGGTGCGCGGCGGACTCGATACGCTCAGCACGGGTTATCTTGATTTGATAACCAAGATCGAAAAAGAGGTGAACGGATGAGGTGCGTATGCTGCCGCAGTCCGGTGGATGAAGAAAAGGTCTGCTGTCTGCGCTGCGGCTTTCCGCTGTTGGGCGGCGATCAGGAGAACAGACGGAGAATTGCCGGCGACTACCGCAAAAAGCTGCTCGGCGGCACATTCCTTTCCATCCGGCAATATTATTACGGCTATGACAGCGACGGCGATTTGCAGGAGCTGAAAAGCGAATATGTCCGCGCGGCATGCGCCGGTGAGCTGCCGCCGGAGGGCATCCTGTGGCTCGACTGCGCATTTGCGCCTCTTGCGTCGGGACGGGATGTGGAGCTGGAAATACAGATCCAAAACGGCAGCCGTTCGCGCAGCGCCAAGCTGCTTGTCGCGGCAGGCAAGCTGGACCGGATGACGCGGCTGGGCATTTATGCAGACGAGGGCTTGCGTGTTCGCTTTGCTGTCGGAAACGGAACCGAAGCCGTTTTGTCAGACAGCGTGCCGTTACTCATTAATCAGAATTAAATTGGAGGTACATTTCAATGAGACTTTTTCCAAAAAAAAGCAAAGCCCCAAACCCTGTCAATGATGCTGTCAAAAAAAGCATCGAGGAGGCGGAACAACAGCAGGCAATCCAGATGAAGCTGGTAGAGGTTCGCAAAACCAAGGAAGACATCGACAATGATTTCTTTGATTTGGTCACCAGCCGTGAAGTGGCGGAAAAGAGTCACAAGGCAGCGCAGGCAAACGAGAGCAAGCTCGATCAAATGGAGCAGGCGGACGCCGCCAACAAGGCGACCGGCAAGGAGAATGTCAGCAAGCTCTGGGAGATGGAAAAGGATATTTACATCATTCCCGGCGGCTACGCGGAAGCGCCCAGCGAAACCAACGACGTTCCGCGCAACAATCTCGACGTCTACAACCGCGCCGTGGAGCAGCTGGCGCGTCAATACAAGGCAAAAACACCGGCTGAGGCGGTAGAGACGGGAGCGGATCAGCTCTATCCCTATATCAAAAAATACGTCAACAGTTTGCGCAGCGCCATCGAGAGCGGACGCGCCATGAAGGCAAACGCCTGCATCGACATGCTTCGCTATGTGCTGTCGATCGGCTATCGCTACGAGGACGCCGCAACGCCCGAAAAGTTCAATGAGCGCGTGAAAAAAAGGTCGATTTTATGGAGAACACCGGCAGCTACCTTCTCAGTGACATCGACTACTACTACCAGCTTTTGGTGAACTACGAGTTGGAGGAAGCCGCCTACGCGCAGTACCTCGAAGAATTTGACAGAATAGTGGAGCCGTATCTCCGTGACTGTCCGCCCGAAACAAAAGAGAAGCTCAATCATCTCGGCTTCAAGCGCGCCATGCGCGAGCTGCCCGCGGGCGACGACGCCAGAAAATATCTGGGCATTCTGATCGCCTCCGAGTCCTACCTGACCCGTGCGCTGATGAGCAGCCTGCGTCTGGAAGCGTTTTCCATGGAGATTCTCCGCATGCGCGGCAACATTCAGGAGCTTGTCAACGAGTGCAAAAAGGCGTTTGTCGCGTCGGGCGACGACTTTGACTACAACGCGCAGTTCCGCGCGATGGAGAGAATCCGTCAAAAGAATATAGCCGAAATCAACCGCCTCAATGATATTGTCGCCGAGGAGGAGGACTTTACCAGAAGAACACAGTCGCTCCTCAAGGAGGCAGCCGAGAACGAAAAGCTTGCGCTCGCAGTGGCGCGTGCGGCAGAGGCAATCGAAAAATACAACAAGCTGCAAAAACGCAACGAGAATTTGAGAAAGCGCGAAAACGAAGCGCGCGGCGCCTATATCGAAGAAAAACAGCGCCTTGCCGAAGAGAAGCTCGAGGAGCAGCAGCGACAGCTCGAGGAGGACGAACGCCTCAGACGCATCGAGGAGGAGCTGGCGCAGCAGGAACTGGAAAATGAGACCATGACCTACGAAGAACCGGTCGAGGAACTGTATACCGAATAACAAAGCTGAATTCCTATTTCTTTGTGGGACCTCCCGGCTGCGGCAAGACCTATATCGTGGAGGCGTTTGCCCATGAGCTGATGGATCAGGATTACAAATTCATCTCCATCCTCGGCTCCGACATCATCAGCAAATACGTCGGCGCCGCCGAAAAGAGCGTCACCCGTCTTTTTGAGGAGGCGGTCAACAACGCGCCCTGCATCGTGTTTATCGACGAGATCGACAGCCTGTGCAAAAACCGCTCGCTGCCCAACCTTCCCGAATACGCGGCAAACATCACCACCTCCTTCCTGACAGGCTACAACCGTATCCACAGCGAGGATTCCAAGGTCATCTTTATCGCCGCCACCAACTATCCCAACCGTGTGGACGCCGCCATGCTCGACCGCGCCGAGATCATTCGTCTGTCACTTCCCGACAAGGAGGCGCGCAAGGCTGCCTTTGTCCGCTATTTTGAGAGCATCGTACAGCTCAAAAAGGGCTTGACCTTTGATTTGATGGCAGAAAAAACATGGCGCTTCAACTACCGCGACATCGAGCGTCTGACCTCTGCGCTCAAGCTGGCGCTGTTCCATGACGTGCTCGATCTGTTCGGCGACCAGGGGCTCGCTATCGAAGCGCTGACCTCCGGCAAGTTCAAGCTCTCCGTCGAAAAGTTCGACGAGGTGCTCGAAAGCTTCAAGCCCTCGCCGAAGGAAATGATCATCAACGACCTTGTGACATGGGAAAAGTCCGTTCAGTCCGTAGTGGATTTTGCCGAGACCGACACCGCCTCGCTCTACGACTGCGAGCCGCTCATCGCCCACAAGAACGCGCCCGCCGAGGCTGCACAGGAGCCGGATGAGGAAGAAGCCGAGGAGCCGGAGGGAGCGGCGGAGCCTGCCGCAGAGCCGGAGAGCACCGAGCCGGTCTATCCGCTCAGCGAAAGCTTTACCGTTGACCCGCTGCTGGGCATCGCCGAGATCCGCTTCCGCATCGGCGCGCGTCAGGCAAACGGCGTCAAGGCGTATGTCAACAGCGCTCCCGTTGACCTCGAGACCGACGGCACCGACTACTGGTTTGTCGCGGAGCCGGACGAGGACAGCGACGAGCTGGATGTGTTTGTCAAGGACGAGGCAGGCTACATCGGCGCCTTTACCGCCGTGATCAACCGCGCCATCAGCGATAACAAGGATTTTGATATTTAAGGGTGGAACCAATGGATGCAGAAAACACAGCCGTCCTGCCCTTTGAGCAGCGGTTCCGCACCTGCTTTGGCAACATGCTCGTGTGCAAAACGCCTGCCAATGCCAAGCTGTTTGCCGAGCTGAATCTGCCGTCGTTTATCCGCGACTGGCTGATCATGCGCTTTTCCGACCAAAACGGCGCCATCGACCAAAAAAAGCTGACGGCATATATCAAAAAGACCATTCCCGACAAGGCGCAGTGGAACAACATGCTGGTGGACATGCTCTATCACAACCAAACCGCGCGGTTTCTCGCCAAGGTCAAAATAGATTTTGATATGAAAAAAACGCAGGCGTTGTTCTCGCTGCCTGCGTTTCAGGTGCCTGCCCACAAGGGCGAGGCAGTGGTGGACTGGCAGGTCATCGAGAAGCACCGCGACGAGCTGCTGTCCTCCGCCGACGTGTGGGGTATCGTCAGCATTCGCTGCGAGTCCGACGCAGAGGGCAAGAACAATCTCTTTAAGCTGGTTGATTTCACGCCCTTCTGTCCGTATAATATCGACCTGAATTACTACATCAACGCGCGTCCGTTCTTCTCCACCGCCGAGTGGATCGACATCGTGCTGTCCGCCATGGACTACAACCCGAACGGCTACAAAAATGAAGCCGAAAAAACAGCGGTGCTCAAACGCCTGCTGCTCTTTGTGGAAAAGCGCGTCAACCTTGTTGAGCTGGCGCCGAAGGAGACGGGCAAGTCCTACATGTTCTCCCGTCTGAGCCGGTACGGCTGGCTCATCAGCGGCGGCAGCATCTCGCGCGCCAAAATGTTTTATGATATCGCCAAGCGCACCAACGGTCTTGTTTCCAAATATGACTATGTGGCGCTTGACGAGATTTCGAGCATCAAATTTACCGATAAAATGGAAATGCAGGGAGCCTTGAAGGGTTACCTCGAAAGCGGCGACTACCATGTCGGCGATTACCGCGGTGTGGGCGAGGCAGGCATGGTGCTGCTCGGCAACATCAGCAGCGCTTTCGGCGCCGAAGGTGATCCACTACTATTCGCTGGGCAACGTGACAGCGCTGTTAAAAAGCGAAAAGCTCGCGCCGCGGTTTTTGTACCGGGTGGAGCAGCTCAAAAACAACGCCTTTGCGCACTGCATCGTGACCTGTATTTTTGACGGAGACGCAAGCACACTGCCGGAGGAGAAAAAAACGCCCTTTTTTGTGCTGGATTTTGACCTGCCGGACACATCGGCGCGCACCGAGTATCTCAGCTATCTCTGCGACCGCTACCTGAATATCCAGGTCGATTACACCGCCGAGGAGCTGGCGGAAAAGACAAAGGGCTTTACCTTTGCCATGATTAAAAAGCTCGGCGCCCACATGATGATGTCGGTCAAAAACGAGATCATCGAAAAGGGGCTGGACCCCAAAAACTACGTCCATCAGGCGACCATCAACAAACTGGAGGTGCTGATCGTCGATAAAAAGAAAACCGACGCCATCCTAAAGCAGATCGGCGGCACAAAATATATCGCGCCGGTCTCACAGGACAGACAGGTGGTCATACAGCCGGTACCCGGCGGCGACAGCGGCACAACCGGCAGCGGAGACAGCGGCACGCAGACGCCGCAGCCATCTGATCAAAACGAAACGCCTGACGGCGAGCTGAGCCATGAGGAGCTTGCAAAAGCAATGGTCAAAAAAATCGACAAGCCGGATGATATCACCAGGCTGCGCGACGGCATGCTGGTGCCCACCGGCTACGGTCCCGCCATTCTGATGAACCACGGCATGGTATTCCCCGACAAATTCCGCGAAAAAGACATTTCGCTGCCGCAGTTTTTGCGCCGCTGCCGCGAGCTGGGCTATCTGTCGCTGGACAATATCAAAACCGCGTCCGTCGATCCGCGCACCGGTGAGGTGGAGCTGTTCCCGAACGACGAAAAAGCGCTGCAGCCGACCGCCGACGTGCCCGACGGCATGCTGTTCGGCGAGGTCATCATGGAGGGACAGATCTTGGAGGCGCATCTCCAAAGCCTCGGTCACGACGACGACTGGCTCGGTTATCAGCTGCGCCGAAAGGACATCGGCTCTCCCAAGGAGATCTTTCTTGCTGTGTGCAAGTCCGACGGCGAGCTGGTGCTCTACGCATATAAATAAATACGATAACATACAAAAGCGGAACACAGCCTTCGAGGGTCGTGTTCCGCTTAAAAAATGTGTTTCCTATAAGGTGTATCAAATATTGCTGTGGATATAATACAGCACGCAGGAATCCGTATCAAAGAAATACACGGAATAATTGTCATATTTTCCGTAAAAGCTGTCGCCGATGGGCTTGCCTTCCTTGGTTTCGATCAGCACATAATCGCCCTCGGAGATGCTGTTGGGATTGAAATCATATGCATTGACTACATCTGTAGCTGCCGACGACCGAAAATGCGCAAAGTAATTGCTGATGGCGGCAATATCCGCTTTTGAAACACGGCTGTATCGCGCGTCCTTTTCAACCGCCGATTTGTCCTGATAGTAATACTTGCAATAGTCCGTATAGTCTTGAAAGCCTTCTGTATCAAAGTGCTCTTCCGCGTTGATATATCCTTTCGGCACCTTTTGCCCGAATGTACACGCGGACAGAATGAGGGCCATCATAAAGACGAGTATAAAAGTTATTATTCGTTTCATATTCTGCTCCCTTCAAGTTTTTTTATACGGCGAAAAGCCCACTTTACTCACATGAGCCGTATATCTTTTGAAAGGTTTCATCGGATACCTTCTCGGAAAAGAACAGCTTACATCTGATAACGCGCGATCAACTGTCCGATTTGCAGGATATTGCTCTTGCCTGCAAACTCAAAGCGCACCTTGCCCAAGCCGCTGTACCACAGCTCCAGCTCACTGTCGATATCGCCCACACCGGCGGTCTCCACCGAATAGGCGGACAGCTTGGCATAGGGGAGAGAGCTGTAGTCGCGCTTTTTGCCGATCATACCCTGCACATTCACGGCGATCACGCGTTTGTCGGTAAATATCACGCAGTCGCGTACGCTTTTGTAGGCGGAGATCACCTGTTCGCCGTCAATGAGCAGCGGCTCGACCAGCGGCATCACGCTCTGCGTGTCGGTTTGCTTCAGCTTAAATACACTGCCGTTTTGAAAATCAATCATCTTTTTGACTCCTTACCGTTTTGTTTGCTTCATTATACACGATTTGCACAGCAGATTCAAGCGGTTTCTGCTTTATTTCCTTCGACATCTTTCGCCAAAGCACCGTCCGTTGCCGGAGGATAGAGAGCGTTTAAGGAATATAGCTGCCGTCATAGTCCGTTGCTCCTCCATAGTAATTAGTCTCTGCTCATTAACCGCACGAAACGGTTATGAGGTTATTTTTC
>Ga0256407_10002633_pt1 | contig 33813 bp, 24 predicted proteins | sample RumenRJG_04DNA_FD_193489 | JGI IMG/M metagenome (GOLD analysis project Ga0256407, IMG submission 193489) | Bovine rumen microbial communities from Lethbridge, Alberta, Canada - RJG_04 | ecosystem: Host-associated > Mammals > Digestive system > Stomach > Rumen | place: Canada: Alberta...
TGGGATAGTTGGTGCTTTCACGAGCTTGCTACATTCATAGAAGAGTCCGTCCCCATCATTGGCATCAGTTATGCCGCTTGGAAGTCTTGTAGATGAGAGGTCTACATATACAGAGGAATTTTGTATAGCAGTTGTGAGTTGTGAAAGGTTGCTTGTGCTAAGCCCTGTAACGTTTATTTTATATGGATGGTCTTTATCGTTTGCGGCAAGACCAGAAAGATAGGTGCTTAGGGTAGTTACGGGAACGTCGCGGGAGTCTATTACAGTTACAGCCAGCATTCTTTTTACGATTTTTGTACCGCTTATGGTCAGTTCCAGGGTAACGTTGGCAGTTCCTGCAGCAACAGCTTTGATTTTTATATATGAAGTAGTATATGCATCCATGCTTACCTTGCTGGCATCAGAGGATTTTATAGTACAACTGCCAGTGACGGCAGGTGCAAAACTATAGTCATATTGCATTATTTCGCCAACGGCAAGTGTTAGGCTCTCACTCGAAAGACCCGAGAGTGTTAGTTCGGATATGTTTATCGTATTGGAGATTTCACACTTGTCCGAGGAGTTTCCCGTGCGGTTTGCAGTTAGCTTGATTGTTACGGTGCCTTTTGCCGTAGCTGATATTTTACCTGTGGACGAATTGATTGAGGCAGACCCGGTTCCGTTGGTGCTGCTCCATGTATAGGTAACGCCACTTGGCCTTGTGGTTGCGGTAAGGGCTCTCTCTTCTTCTCCTGCAATGAATGTGGTTAGACCTGTAACGTCTATTACGTTTACCTTCTTTGTTGCCTTTGTTACTTTTGGGTTGGCACCGCTTCCTATTGTTGCGGTAACTGTGATTGTGGCTTCTCCTACGCCTGATGCGGTAACTTTTTTATTAGAATCACTTGTTGTGGCTATACTTAGATCAGAAGAGCTTAGGCTGTATGTTACAGTCTCGCTTCCGCTGTAAGTTGAACTTCCAGATTTGAGGGACGGAATAAGCGTAAGGTTATTATAGCTTCCGGTCTTGGAAAGCATTGAATTTCCAGCGATTGAGACTCCGTAGATGGTAAGCGTTTTTGTTCTTGGAGAAGAAATTGACTTTGAGACAGAACCGCAGCTGATAGTCACGTTTGCGGAGATTGTTGTTGTACCAGCTTTTAGAGGCTCTACCTTGCGCTGGTTTGCAAAATCCGTAAAACCAGGATTTGCGGCAACAGTTGTAGTACCAGAAGTCCATGTTTGGGATGTTGAAACACCACTTGGCTCTGTGCTTGGTTTGTCTATCTGCAAGTTAAGCAGCATTTCGTTTTTGTTTGTACCGTCGCCTGCAAAGCCAATGCTGTCTCCGGTAATGTTTCCAACTTTGTACACGTAAATATTTTTCTGGTTGCTTGTGACAGTCTTTCCGCCGTAGCTTGCTTCTGCTATGATTATGGCGTTTCCGTTGCTAACGGCATGTACTTTGCCGCTTGAATCTACGGTGGCAACGGAGTTGTCGCTTGAACGCCATGTGTATGTTGGGGTTGCAGGGAAGCCGGCCGGAGTTGGAGAGACAGTTGCATCGGCTTCGCCAACAATCATAATTTCGTCGTCTGAAGGAATTGTTAGGCCAAGTACGCGGATAGTCTTTGTGGCTGGAACTTCTCTTCCGTCTGCGAGGGTTATTGTTGCTTTAAATGTAACCACACCGGGAGTATTTGCCGTAAATTGTGCATTGTTTCCTTCTATTGGTGTAAGCTGTCCGTCGGCTGTTGTTGATGATGTGTCTATGCTCCAGCTGCAAGAAACTATAGTGCCGCTGTCAACACTTGGGGTAAGCTGGGTTTGTTTATTGCTTTCTTCGCATGTAAGCACATCAGTACAAGTTATGGTAGGGATTACTTGGCTTACGATGGAGTCTGCGCTTACTGTTTTTGACTTAAATCCGCCCTCGTCTTCCAGATATATGCCCCATCTGATGAATTGTTCTGAATTTACATTGCGGCCAGTGTCGTAATATAAGGCTGTGCAGCCTGTAGAACTTCCTGTAAAAGCTGATGCCCCGGAGCCCGGAATTACGTCAAGTCCTAAGGGGACTGCTGTAGAGATATTCTTGCCAGGTTTTGCGGTAATAGAACCGTCTGTGCCTATTGTGGCAACAGCTTCTCCGTTTATGAAGACAGTATGTGTGTCTAGGCTGTGGGTTGGTGTGGTCAGTTCCGTTGTGGGAACGTAGAAGCAAACCCAGAAATGCCCATTGCTTGCTGTTTGTACACTTTGACCTTTTACCCCCGGCGGTGGAGTGTTGCACTTTAGGCTAAAGGAATAGGGGTCAAATTCCCTGAGCGTTTCTGATTCCGTTAGGTAGATTGTGCCGCCTATTTGCTGGCCGCCTTCGTGGGCTAGCAGATAATCTTGTGAGTAGGTAAGGCGTATGACCGTTTTGTCCTGCGTGTCTTGCTCTACTATAATGCCGCTGGATTCTGTTGCCTCGGGGAAGTTTATGTCCAGGGTGTATAGGCGCGGGTTTCGCAGGTAGAAGGTTACGGTTTTGTTGCCGTCGCTGGGGATGCAGGTTGTGCCGGAGTTGTCTTTTTGGGTTTGGAAGCTGATTTCCTGTTTTTCTATGGCGGCGGTGTTGGTGTACTTGTCAAAGTAGTCGCGTACCGGTTCTTCCCATGAGGATGATGGGCTGTCGCAGGCAGTAAACAGCGTAAGGACTGTTGCGGCAAGGATGGACGTTAAAAATACCCCTTTCCTGCATATCCGTATAGCTGTGTTTTTCATGGTACTCACCTCCGCGCACAAATTTATCGGCTACCCCTAATTATCGTGCATTTTATGCTTGTTTTCAAGGTTGAATTAAAGATTTGTTATTTTTTTTATCCAAAAGCCATGCGTAGGCCGGAACAATGTTTATTTGCTTGTTTGCTTCGGTCAGAACTTTCTCTTCTGAATTTGATATAAGTAAAAGGTTGTTGCAGGCGGTTTTTGAAGAAGCCAAAATAAGACCGTTTATTTCTCGTTTTAAGGTCTTTGGATTGGAAATATCATAACTTACTTGAATAATTTGCAATACAGAATTTCCTTTGCAGACTACAAAATCAGCTTCGCCTGCTGTTTCGTTATAATAGTAGATATCATATTCAAGTGGTTTGCAACGGCGGAGTAACTCTATGTAGACGATGGTTTCCAGCCGCCAGTCAAGATTTTTTCCTGCAAATGCGTTTTCTCGATTGTTCATTAATGCAACGTCAACGGCATAGGCTTTTTCGTCGCGGATTCGGATTTTGCTTTTTGCAGAATATTTGTGAAGTCCGCATATCAAATATGCGTTTTTGGCATAGTTTACATAGTTTTCTACAGTATGGTCAGAATGCAGGGCAAAAAAATTCTGCAAGTCGGAATAGTTTAGTTTGGAAGGAGCATTGTTTAAAATGTGATTTACAAGATTTTCAAATGCAGTCTTATACTTTATTGAATATCTTTGTTCTATGTCTTTTTTGAGAATGCTATCAAGAAGGGTGTTTATATAGGTTTGCTTTCGCTTTTCGTTTAAAGCTTCGGGAAAGCCACCGTCTTGCAAATACGAATCGAAAGTTGCGCGTAAAAGGCCTTTTTCTTTTGTAGTTCCATGTGATGTGCTAAGATTTTTATATTCGCAATATTCAGAAAAAGAAAAGGGGTAAAGTTCGGTTTTCATGTGCCGCCCTGTAAGATGTGTCGCAAGTTCTCCGCTTAGGAGTTTTGCATTGGAGCCTGTAACAAGAATGTGCATACCAGTTCTTAAGAGCCTGTTTACAAATAAATACCATTCTTCGATGTTTTGAATTTCATCAATAAAGAGGTGGTTGAAATCTCCGTATATTTTATAAAGGCTTTCTAGAATATAATTTAAGTCTTCTCCTTGTGCCTTGTAAAAACGCTCGTCATCAAAGTTTATATAAGCAAAGTTGATGCCGGATTTTTTTATGACGTTAAAGCACATGGTTGTTTTGCCACTGCGCCGGATTCCTATTACGACTTGTGCAAGGTTGCTGTCTAAATTGACAAGTTCCTCTTCTGGGCGGAAGCAATACTCTTGTTTTAGTTTTGAGTAGAATTCTTCTTTTTGTTCCAACAAGGCGGTTTCTATTGTACTTATATCCATAGATTTAAACTGCGCTATTTTTGAAAAAATGTCAATCTGGACTGCGCTATTTTTGGAATTTTTGTGGGTTGAACTGCGCTATTTTTGAATTTTTGCTGACAAATGCTTTTTTGGGTATGTCCCCTTCGACAGGCCGCTGGACGCTACGCTGCGAGTGCAGGGACCGCCTTCGACAGGCCGCTGAACGCTACGCTGCGAGTGCAGGGACCGCCTTCGACAGGCCGCTGAACGCTACGCTGCGAGTGCAGGGAACGCGATTCTTTTGTAACAAGATACCGAGCAACCTACGCCGCCGTGGAGCCCCTTTAGTCCCGCGCAAGCGGGATGAGGGTTACCGAAGGGCGGAAGGGCGGTGGCGCAGAGGCATGGGCGGTCGGATTAGCCAAGGAATAAGATGGTGGAGCGGATAAAGGTACCGTCCGGAAGATTCCCGGGTCAAGCCCGAGAATGACATTTATTGTTAACTCCGAGAATGACATTTATCGTTAACTCCGAGAATGACATTTATCGTTAACTCCGAGAATGACATTTATTTGCAGAACTCAAAATTGAACTTACTATTTATATAGAAGAGATTGGTTCGACAGGCTCACCAACCGTGGTTCGACTTTGCTCAGGGAACGGCTTGATTTGCGTTATCTTGACTAAAAACCTTGAATCTTTTACTATAAAACATTATGAAAGTCAACGAGTTGCGTTCTAAGTACATTGAATTTTTCAAGTCAAAGAATCATGTGGAAATTAGCGGAAAGAGCCTTTTGCCAAACAACGACCCGACGGTTTTGTTTACTACTGCGGGTATGCAGCCGCTTGTTCCCTATCTTTTGGGCGAAAAGCATCCGTCCGGCGACCGTCTTACGGATTACCAGAAGTGTGTGCGCACCGGAGACATTGATTCCGTAGGAGATGCAAGCCATCTTACCTTTTTTGAGATGCTGGGTAACTGGAGTCTTGGTGCTTATTTTAAGCAGGAGTCCATTGCCTATTCATTTGAATTTTTAACTTCTCCAAAATATCTTGGAATTCCAAAGGAAAAGCTGAACGTTACCGTTTTTGCGGGCGAAAAGACTGCTGACGGTACGGAGATTCCCCGCGATGAAGAGGCAGCTGCTCGTTGGGAAGAGATGGGCATTGCAAAAGACCACATTTTCTTCCTTCCGCGCGAGGATAACTGGTGGGGTCCAGCTGGTCAGACAGGCCCGTGTGGTCCGGATACAGAGATTTTCTATGACAACGGTCAGCCAAAGTGTGGGCCAGACTGTCGCCCCGGTTGCCATTGCGGTAAGTATCTTGAAATTTGGAACAACGTATTCATGGGCTACAACAAGGATGCCCAGGGTCACTATAACGAGATGGAGCGCAAGTGCGTAGACACTGGAATGGGTGTTGAGCGTACGGTTTCCGTTTTGAACGGCCAGAAGTCTGTTTACGAGACGGACGTTTTCCAGCCAATTATAAAGTCTATAGAAGAGCTTAGTGGCAAGAAATACGGCGAGAACGAAGCAGACGATACTGCTATCCGCATTATTGCAGACCATGTGCGCACCGCAACCTTTATTCTTGGAGACCCACAGGGTGTTACTCCGGCAAGAACTGGAGCTGGCTACATTCTCCGCAGAATCATCCGCCGCGCTGTACGTTACGGTCGCAAGCTTGGAATTGAAGGTTCTTTCCTTGCAAAACCGGCAGGTATTATAATAGAAGAATACAAAGAAGCTTACCCTGAATTGCCAGAACACGAGGCTTTTGTTAAGGAACAGCTTACTTTGGAAGAAGAGAAGTTTGGCAAGACCCTTAAGTCTGGCGAGAATGAATTCCAGAAGCTTTTGCCCAACCTTCAGAAGAATCCCAAGAAGATTATTCCTGGCCGCGTGGCATTCCGCCTTTACGACACCTTTGGCTTCCCAATAGAGATTACTGAGGAAATGGCCAAGGAAAACGGCATGTCCGTAGACATTGAAGGCTTTAAGGCAGAGGAAAAGAAGCACCAGGAAGAGTCACGCTCTCTTAGTGCAGGTACCTTTAAGGGCGGTCTTGTTGACCACAGCGAGATTACCACAAAGTACCACACTGCAACCCACCTCTTGCAGCAGGCTCTTGTTAACGTTCTTGGCGATGAGGTTGCCCAGAAGGGTTCAAACATTACGGCTGAGCGTATGCGCTTTGACTTTAGCTTCCACCGCGCAATGACTAAGGAAGAGATTGCCCAGGTAGAGGCTATTGTTAACGAGCAGATTCAGAAGGATTTGCCTGTTTCCATGGAGGTTATGCCTCTTGAGCAGGCCAGATCTGAAGGTGCACGCGCTTTGTTTGGCGAAAAGTACGAAAGCCAGGTTAAGGTTTACACAATCGGTCCAAAGGAAGGCTGGTTCAGCAAGGAAGTTTGCGGTGGGCCCCACGTTCAGCATACGGCACAGATTGGCAAGTTCAAGATTGTTAAGGAACAGTCTTCTTCTGCCGGTGTGCGCAGAATCCGTGCAACTATAGAAGGCGGTCTTCCGCTGGAAAAACAGGCATAAGAACTGCAAATAAGCTACTTGGCTTGTAACGAATTTTATTATTGATTTGTTATATTTTTAGAAAGGGGTTAGGCCTCTGCACCGGTATTTCGGTTGATTTTTATAAATTTAAGAGGAAAGTTATATGAAACGTTTAGCAATTGGTTTTACAATGTTGCTTTCTGCGGCTGGTTTTTTGTTTGCACAGAATGAGTTGCAGCCCCTTGCCGTGGTAAAACTGCACAAATCAGAAACTATTACCCTAAAGCAGCTCAAGGCTCGTGCCGGTGTTGCGGAAAAACAGTACGAAGCTTACGGCATGAAGATGACCGATGCCCAGAAGGTTGAGCTTAGGAAGGCAACCCTTGACGGAATGATTGCCAACAAGCTTATTGCCCAGCAGGCCGCAAAGGAAGGTCTTGCCATTACAGATTCACAGGTAAATGCCGCTTTTGTAAGCTCATTCAGCCAGGGTGGCCAGCAGATTACCGAAGCCCAGCTTGAACAGGCTGTAAAGAAGTCTACAGGCAAGTCTTTGAACGAGTATATTCTGGAAACAACAGGAATGTCTGTTGCTGACTACAAGGCTTACATTAGGGAATCAATTACTGTTCAGCAGTACATCGTAAGCAAAAAGCAGGACGAAGCAAAGAAGATTTCTGCTACAGACAAGGAAGTTAATGAGTTCTACGACATAAACAAGACCAAGTTTGTCTGGGACGACATGGCAAAGCTTTTCCTTTATGTTATTCCAAAGGGAAAGGATGCTGAAGGAACAAAGGCAAAGGCAAACGCAGCCCTTAAGCAGGTTTCCGCAAAGCAGGCTTCCAGAACAGACATAATGAAGTCTTCTGACAACGGAAAGGTTTACCAGGCCGGAGAAATCATGGTTCACAACAATCCCCAGACTGCACAGGCCCAGGGTTGGACCATGGATAAGATGAAGGAACTCTTTGGCCGCAACATAGGCTTTACAAGCGAATTGATTGACGGTGGCAACAACTGGCAGTTCTATTCAGTTCTTAACAAGTACAGCGCAAAGATGCTTAAGCTTTCCGATCCTGTTGAACCGGAATCAAAGCACACTGTAAAAGAATATATTAAGGGTACTTTAACAACCCAGAAGCAGGGTCAGTTCCTTCAGAAGGCTGCCAACGACATTGCCAAGAATCTGGACAATGCCTCTAACGTAGACCGCAAGAAGACTGGTGATGCCCTTACAAAACTTTTAAGCTGGTAGGTTTGCCGTGTCTCGTCGGAAAGGAAGAATTCTGGCATTTCAGGCTCTGTACTCATACGATGTGGGTAAAAAGAGCCTGGATGACCTTTTAAAACTTGATTGGGTAGATAATAATACTGAAAGTGAAGCAAAAAATGCCGATACTGAAAAGGACGATTTTGCCCGTATTCTCATTTCCGGAACAATAAATCATCTTGAAGAGATTGATGCCCTTATAAAAGGGCACTTGTCCGAGCGATGGGAATTTAACCGTGTTAACAAGGTGTCTTTGGCGATTTTGCGAGTGAGCATTTTCCAGCTTTTGTACCAAAAGGAAACGCCCGGGTCTGTGGTTATTGATGAAGCCATAGCCATTGCAAAGGAATTCGACACAGACATTTCCTTCAAATTCATTAATGCTGTTCTGGACAAAATTCGTAAAGAGATAGCAACTTGAATACAAAGACTAAAACTTTAGGATTTTCCTCATTCATGGCGCATGGAGCTGTGAAGCCTTGTGTAAGACACATTGCTTTGGTCGCTCTTTGCGCAATTTTATTTTCTGCCATCTTTGTCCTTGCGGGATGCTCTTCCCACTCAGAGGGGGCTGCAATAAGCACGGAACTGGGTTTTGTGGACATTTTGATTGGCCAGGGCAAGACCAAGGAAGCAATGGAGCTTTTGCAAAGGACGGAAAAGCTTGCTTCTACCCCGCTTGAAAGCATGGGTGTTTACAAGCGCTATGTTACCCTTGGCGAGTCGGGCCGTGCGGAGAAAGCTCTTAAGAAGGGGCTAAGAAAGCACAAGAAGGACAAGCAGCTGCTTGCGGTTTACGGAAATTTCCTGCTGGACCAGAACAAGACAAAAAAAGCCCTTAAGGTTACCAAGCCTCTTTCCGGTACCGAATACGGTTCCATTTATGCGGAGGCTTTCCTTTCTTACGCCTTGGAGACGGGGTGGAGTGCTGACGACTTGTTTGGAAAGACCTTCTTTTTGTTCAGGGGAAAGAAGAAGAATCCTGACCACACCGCCACCGCAAAGGAAAAGTTTGAGGTCTTCTATGATTCCCGCTTTGTTCCAATTTACTTGGACGCTGCTAGGAGCACAAAACTTTCCCGCTGGGCGCGTAATGCTGCTGCCCTTTGCATGAAGGAAGGCAATTTTAACAAGGCGTCAGAGGCCTATATTGGTAGCGTTGACTCTTTGGAAGATTCGCTTTTCTGGGGTTCTGTATTTTATGATGCAGGCCACTACACCGAAAGCCTTGAAGCTTTGCTTGCAGGGGATTCATTCCCCGGTTCTGTGGCGCTAAAGATTGAGCACAAGGCACTGGAGGCGGATGACTATTACCTTCTTGAAGAGGATGCCGCCGCAGAAAAGATACGCAGTGAGCTTATAGACGTAATTTTGGCTGAATCTGCCAATGCAAATGCCGGTTTGACTTCTTATGCCAAGCAGGTGCTTCCTGTTGTTTACGTGAACAGCGCAATGTACTTAAAGAGCAAGAACGACCTTGCCAAGGAATTTAGCAGGCTGGACATTCTTGTTAACAAATTCCCGGATTACGTGCCGGGGCTTGCATCTTACGGTGACTATGCACTTTACCTTTTGAGCCGGCCACCGGAGGATAAGCTTTCGCAGGATTTGCGCTATGCAGGTCTTAGAACAATGGCTATGGAAGAAGAGGACAGGATTCCAAAAATATCTCTGGAAGATGCCATTGAAAAAATAGATGCGTCTCTTGAGCGGACTAATAATCCAAGGCTAATAGTTATACGCGAGCAGCTTTTGGCGGAATTGCACCGTGAGTGGGAGACTGAGCACAAGGCAAGCCGTGTTTGGCCGCTTTTGGAAAAGAATGCTCTGGAAAAGGCTTCTTTGTTCCCCGATGATGTTATTCACTATGCGGTTGTTGTGCTGCTTAACAATGGACACGCAGATGACGCAAGGGATTTGTTCATAAAATACGAGCAGTCTTTGCACGAGGAAGCCATTACCGGAAAGAAGAAGAAGGCGGGAGAGGATGATGATGGTCTTCCTCCAAAGTTTGAGCCTTCTGAGCATCCGGAACTGCTGGATCTTTGGGAATGTGAAGCCGCTGCCTGGTTCTATGTAAAGGATGGCCGCATAGACGAAGCACAGTCAATGTACAGGCATATTATAGAAAACTTTTCAAAGAGAAGCCCAATCTTTAGTTCCGGCGGAAAGACAGAGGCTGTAACGAATGCCTACATCAATGCCGCCAATATTTATGCAGGAAGGGGGCAGAGCGCTTTGGCCTTGGACAGCCTAAAGAAAGCTTTGCCAAGAACCTTGGACGAGGGCTTAAAGGCAGACGTTCTTTACCGCATTGGAAAGGAATACTACTATCAGGGTGACTACAAGAATGCAATCCGTTCGCTCCAGTATTCGCTTAACCAGGACAACGGGCAGAACAAGGTGCGTAACCGTGCAAGGCTTATCCTAAAGCAGGCGCAAGACAAGAACAAATAAATGTAAACAAAATGAGCTAGCGGGTCCCAGTGACGGAAAAAATCAAGGAATCCTCCCTAAAGGGTCCCTCCTTGCTTTTTTCCTACGTCCCACTAGCTCATTTTGAACGAGCAATAAAAATTAAAGAAAAAACCGGGTCATTTTTACCCTTTGGGGTAAGAGCCCGGCTTTTTTTGTGTCATTTTGACCCAGAAATTATTTTGTCTGCATATCTTTAATCCAAAAATACGCAGTTTAGGCAATTTTTTTGCTATTCGATGACAGCGATGATGTCTGAATTCTTAAGGATAAGATAGTCTTCACCGTCAATTTTGATTCCTGTTCCGGAATATTTGTCGTAAAGGATTTTTTCTCCTGGTTTTACGGTGATTTTTTCTTTTTCTGTGCCCGGACCGACAGCTTCTACTGTTGCCTGCTGGGTTTTTTCCTGTGATGTTTCAGGAATGATGATTCCGCCTGCTGATTTTGTTTCTGCAGCTACCTGCTTTACCAATACGCGGTCTGCCAAAGGTCTGATTTTCATTATATTTCCTCCAAATGTATGTTATTAAAAGCCTGTATAACAAATTTCTGTCATGCTGAACTTGATTCAGCATCTACAGATTCCGAAACAAGTTCGGAATGACGGTTATTTATTATTCGTTATACTAAAATATAATAAATTTTCTGCCCGAGCGTCAAATAAATTCGGTGGGGAATTTTTTTGTAATTTTTTTGTGGCGTTTAAAAAGTTGGCATGAAAGTTGCTATTTATTTATTGAAACTATTTAGCGAGGAGTGGCAATTATGGAAGCTGCAAAGACTTTTACACCTGTTTATGATGACGAAAATGTTTTGAACCTCTATCTTAAGGAAATCAACAAGATTCCGCTGCTTTCTCGCGAAGAAGAAAATGAGCTTGCGCTAAAGGCTAAGGCTGGCGACAAGGCCGCAAAAGACAAGATTGTTAGTGCAAACCTGCGCTTTGTTGTGAATGTTGCAAAGAAGTACCAGAGCCACGGTCTTGACCTTACGGATTTAATCAGCGAAGGAAACATTGGCCTCCTTACCGCAATAGACCACTTTGACGTGGAAAAGGGCTACCACTTTATTTCCTATGCCGTCTGGTGGATTCGCCAGGCAATTCTTAAGGCCATCTGCGAAAAGAGCCGTGCCATCCGCTTGCCGCTCAACAGGGCAAACGAGCTTGTTCAGATAGAAAAGACCCGCAAGGCTATTGGCCACAAAAAGAACGAAGACAGTGAATTCCGCGAAATTGGCAAGATGCTGGGAATGTCTCCAAGCCATGTACGTGAGCTTGTAAACCTTGGCCGCGACATGATAAGCCTTGATGCCCGCATTGCTGGGGATGACACCGGCAGGAATACCGTTGCTGACTTTATAGAAGACACATATTACGCTTCTCCTGACTACCAGGCAATCAACAATTCCATGAAGGATGACATAGACAGTGTTCTTAACACGCTTAAGCCAAAGGAAGCAAAGGTTTTGCGCCTGCGCTACGGTCTTGGCGGCGGCCGTCCAATGTCTCTTAAGGAAGTGGGTGATGCCTGCAACCTTACCAAAGAAAGGATTCGCCAGATAGAAAAGCGTGCCCTTGTGCGTATGCAGAACCCAGCCCGCATGAGCAGGTTGGAATCTTATGTAGCATAAATTTTTACAGGGTGTCCCCCGTACCCCCAAATCAAGGGGAGGGACCCCCCCCTACTCCGAAGCGAGGTTTTTCCCTGCTAGAAACTTCGTTGCAAGTTCCCCTTGGACCCCTCCCTTTCCCGGCACGGCTTAGGGGATACCCCTAAGAACCCCAAATTAGTTTCCATTTCTGTTTTTTTTTGTATTTCTGTACATGTCTGGAAAAACAGAGTAATTTCTGCTATACTTAACAGGCTCATTTTTCTAACAGGAGACAGATTTGGCGGACATACATGTTTTTCCGGAAGCCCCGGAAGGAACACCGGAGAGTGACTTTGTTCACCTGCACGTGCATTCGGACTATTCGCTTTTGGACGGAGCTTCCAAGCTTGACACGCTGATTGCAAAGGCAAAGCGGCTGAACATGAAGGCCCTTGCGCTTACAGACCACGGCAACATGTTTGGCGTTCTGAATTTTGAGCATATCTGCCATGCCAACGGCATAAACCCTGTGTGCGGAGAGGAATTTTACGTTGCATACAAGGACCACACGGAAAAAACAGACATTCCTTTTGGCCGTAACGGTCATCATGCCCACAACTTTCACCTTATCCTGCTTTGCAAAAATCAGACCGGCTACAAGAACATGTGCTGGCTTTCTTCCATTGCTTTTCAGGAAGGCCTTTACTACGGCAAACCCCGCATAGACTTTGAGCTTTTAAAGCGCTACCACGAAGGTCTTATCTGCCTTTCTGCCTGTATTCAGGGGGAAATTCCCCAGCTTTTGATGAACGGACGCACGGAAGAGGCCTACCAGGTTGCAAAGGAATACAAGGAGCTTTTTGGGCCGGACCATTACTATATAGAAATCCAGAGCCACGGTTTGGAAGACCAGATTAAGGTTGCGCCTCTTTTGGTAAAGCTTGCCAAAGATTTGGACATTCCAATTGTTCTTACAAACGACGTGCACTATGCCAATCAGGATGATGCAGAAGCCCAGGATGCCTTGCGCTGCATTGGATTCAAGAAGCTTTTGGACGAACCCCACCAAAAGATGGGCGGTGACCAGAACATTGCGGAATGGTACCTTAAAACTGCGGACGAGATGAAGAAAATCTTTCCCCAGTGGCCAGAGGCTGTTGAAAATACAAAGAAAATCGCCGCCATGTGCGACCTTACGATTCACCAGTACAAGACACAGGATCTTAAGGACTGCCTTCCCCGCTTTGAGCTGCCTGCCGAATTCCGCACCCATGGTGATGACTACAAATCCGACCAAGATGACTACATGCGCTACATCGTAGAAGAGGGGCTTAAGAAGCGCTACAAGGAGATTACCCCGGAAATCCGTGAGCGTGTTGAATATGAACTTGGAATCATCTTTAAGATGGGTTTTTCCGGCTACTTTTTGATTGTTTGGGAATTCATCAACTGGTCCAAGTCTACCTATGACAATGTGAATAAAATTCCCAAGCCCTACATTCCTATTGGGCCGGGACGTGGTTCGGGTGCAGGTTCCGTGGTTGCCTACTGCATGACCATTACGGACATTGACCCCTTCCGCTACAAGCTGATTTTTGAACGCTTTTTGAATCCTGAGCGCGTTTCCATGCCGGACTTTGACGTTGACATGGACTTCGACTACAGGCAGGACATTATTCAGCATACCCGTGACCTTTACGGTGACCCCCAGGTTGGCCACATCGTTACCTTTGGAACCCTAAAGCCAAAGAACTGCATTGCGGACGTTGGGCGCGTGCTTAACATTCCGCTTAATGAAGTTGCAATGCTAAAGAAGTGCATTCCTGACAACCCCAAGGCCAAGCTTAAGGATGCCTTTACTCCGCCGGACGAAAAACACCCGGACAACGGTCAGCTTATTCCCTACAAGGACGACCCAAAGTACAAGAGGCTTTTTGAACTTGCGTCCAAGCTTGAGGGCGTTAACCGCAACACGGGTCTTCATGCTTCGGGTATGGTAATCGGTCTTACCGCCTTGCCGGACTGGGCACCTGTATTCAAGGACCCAAAGACCGGGGAAGTTGGCGTTCAGTATACAATGGACATAATTGAGCCCTGCGGTCTTGTAAAGATGGACTACCTTGGGCTAAAGACGCTTTCCCTTATCCGCTATGCAGAGAACATAATCAACAAGCACAAGAAGGAAGGGGAGCCTGATTTTGTTACCGCAAACGTAAGCGAGTCTGACGAAAAGACCTTTGACCTTTTCTGCCGGGGAGACACGGTTGCAGTCTTCCAGTTTGAATCTCCGGGTATGCAGAAGATTTTGCGCCAGGCACAGCCCAGACGCTTGGAAGAGCTTGTCGCTTTGAACGCGCTTTACCGCCCCGGCCCTATGGACTACATTCCCCAATATATTGAAGGAAAGTGGCATCCGGAGACAATCCATTACCCAGACCCCTGCCTTGAGGATATCCTAAAGGAAACATACGGTGTTATGGTTTACCAGGAGCAGATTATGCAGGTAAGCCAGAAGATTGCAGGATTCAGCCTGGGTGCCGCAGACATGCTCCGACGCGCCATGGGTAAGAAGAAGCCAGAAGTTCTTATGGGAAAAAAGAAGGACTTTGAGGAAGGTGCAATCAAGAACGGCTTTACAAAGGAACACGCAGACGAAATTTTTGAAATCATGGTTCCTTTTGCTGGATACGGCTTTAACAAGAGCCATGCGGCGGCTTATTCGGTTGTTGCCTACCGTACAGGCTACCTAAAGGCCCACAAGCCTGCTGAATTTATGGCGGCAAACCTTACCAACGAAATTACTTCCACGGACACCCTGCCTGTTTATATAGAAGAGGCGCGCAAGATGGGCATCCCGGTTGACGCTCCAGATGTTAACCGCTCGGACGTTATATTCGACGTAGTGGACGGGCACATAGTCTTTGGCCTTAAAGGAATCAAGGGCATGGGGGAAGGTGCTGCAACCGCTATAGTAAAGGAGCGCGAGGCAAACGGCCCCTTCAAGTCATTTGACGACTTTATCTCCCGCATAAGCTTCCAGGAAGTGAACAAGAGGGCAATAGAAGTTCTTATAAAGACAGGCGGATTTGACAAGCTGGACAAGAACAGGGCAACCCTAATCCTCAACTACGAAAGGGCCATTCAGTATGAAGAAAAAAAGAGGCTCGGCAGCGACAGCGGTCAGGTTTCTCTCTTTGAGGACGCAGGAATAAAGGAATTTGCTGACTTTAAGTATGAAGAAGTTGAAGAAATGCCCAAGATGGAGCTTCTTAATATAGAAAAGGAACTGATTGGCTGCTACGTTTCAGGGCACCCCCTGGATGAATGGAGGCACGCCATAGAAAAATGCGCCACTCTTACCAGCGAGAACATGGAAAGGGCGGGAAAGGAAGACAAGGCGGAAAAAGCGGCGCTTGAAGCTAGCGGAAGAAAGCCCTGGCAGATGAAGAACACCGGAAGAAGCTATGTTGCCATAGGAATGATTCAAGGCCTTAGGCAGATACTTACAAAAAAAGGCGACCAGATGTGCTTTGCCAAGCTTGCGGACTTTAAGGGTACGATAGATATTACCTTCTTTCCAAAGGTATGGGAGCAGCTAAAGGGCAAGATTCAGGACGAGGGGGTCTATGCCTTTAAGGGAAAGGTTGACGGTAGCAGGGAAAGCCCCAGCCTTCTTGTGGACACAATGGAAGATCCTAAGGCCCTGGAGGAAAAGTCTATTGCTGCCGTGCACATAAAGATGAGGGATGCTTTTTCTTCCCTAAAAGAAATAAGCCCTTTGCGGGATTTTTTATTTGGCGCAAACGGCAATTGTGTAGTATATTTTCATATAAGCGTAAATGGGGCTCCTTTTACGGTAAAAGCAAACCAGCAGATGCAGGTTCCTTCAACTCCTGATTTTATACAGAGCTTAAAGGATCAAAACCTTGTTGAAGATGTCTGGTGCGAATAAAGATTGAATGGTTGAAATTCGAGTTTTTTGCACAAAATGTGTCATTATCGGGCTCGACCCGATAATCTGCTTAAAAAGATTCCCGGGTCAAGCCCGAGAATGACATGTATTTGCAAGACTCGAAATTGAATATAAATAAAAATTGATTTAAGAGGTTTATATGCCAAGAACAATATTTTCTATAGTTTCCTTTGTTGTTTCTGTCTATGCGCTGCTTTGCTTTTTGCGCATACTGCTAACATGGGTTCCTGCCCTTTCCTACAGCCGCTTTTCCCGCTTCCTGGGCAAGGTATGCGACCCCTACCTGAATGTTTTCCGTGGAATCAAGTGGCTAAGGCTGGGCAGCTTTGACTTTTCCGCCGCACTGGGCTTGTGCATACTGGGCGTCCTTGCCACCATGCTTTCAAATTTTGCGGGAAGGTCAACTATTACCCTGGGTTTTGTAGGCCAGATGATTCTTCAGCTTGCATGGTCAGTCATTACTTCCATCATTACTTTCCTCATCATCATCCTTGCGGTAAGGCTTATAGTTCTTTTTGTGCGCAAGGGACAGTATTATTCAAGCCCCATACTTGACCAGATAGACGCTTCTATTTCTCCCCTTGTCTACAACATAGCGCGTACCTTTACCGCTGGAAAAAAGGTTAGCTACACGACGGCCCTTGTGATTGCGATAATCGCTTTGGCGGCAATAATAGTACTTGGTTCAATAGCCGTTTGGCTAATTTCCGGAATACTGGCGGGTATTTCCTAATAAAAGCGGATGAAGCTTTCCGAACTGGGGACCCCGCTGGAAAGTCTTGCGGGTGTTGGAAAATCAAAGGCATCTCTTTTTAGCCGGCTGAACATCTTTACCGTTGGCGACCTTTTGGGAACCTATCCACGTGACTGGGAAGACAGGACAAAGGCATGCACCCTTAGCCAATACGCCCAGAACTACGGAAAGGTTCACACGGTATGCAAGGTGCTTGCCCACGACTTTTTTGGCTACGGCAAAATGAAGACCCTAAAAATAGCCGTAACCGATGGAAGTGCAAACGCATTCCTTATAGCCTTTAACCGTCCCTTTCTGCAAAAATCACTGCCGGAAGGAAGCATAATAAGCGTAACAGGAAAATTTGAACTTAGATACAATACGCTACAGGCATCGTCTTTTGAAGCAGAAAGGCTTTCATATTCGGGCGAGCTTGCAGACTGGCAGGACAAACCCATACCGGGCAGCGGAGTTTTGCCGGTTTACCCGCTCACAGAAGGCATAACGCAAAAAATCTACCGCAAGATTGTTGCAGCGGCATTGCAGCAGTACGGAAAGTCACTGGAAGATGATTTGCCCGCTTTGATAATCCAGGAGCGGAAGCTTTTGCACAAGGCGCAAGCCCTGGCCTTTATTCATCAGCCTAAGGACATAAGCCAGGTCCTTCTTGCCAAGCGTACCCTCATTTACGAAGAGCTTTATTTCTTTGAATACAAGATGGCAGAGCACACCCTCCGCCACAGAGGCAGCCTTCCTTCTATAGAACAAGCGGCGGTTTTTGATGCCGCCAAGAATTCTTCTGCGGAAGAAAAAGCAGGTCTTGCACAAGGCATTCCAAGCGCAGCATCTTATTTTTCAACACCGGACGTAAGCAAAAGTGAATTCATGGAATCCCTTTCCCCAAGGCAAAAACAGCTTGTGGAACGACTTCCCTTTGAATTTACCCAGGGGCAGATGGCGGCAATTTTCCAGATGAACCGGGACATAGACAAAAGCCAGGATGAACTTAACACTTTAAAAAACAGGCCGGAGGCTTTGGAAAAACAGCCCTTTTCCATGCAGAGGCTCTTGCAGGGAGACGTGGGTTCTGGAAAGACCCTTGTTTCCTTTATGCTTTGTCTTAGAACCATAGACTACGGCGGCCAGTGCGCACTTATGGCACCAACGGAACTTCTTGCAAGACAGCATGCAGAAAACGCGGCCAGCTTGCTTGAGCCAATCGGTGTAAAAGTTGCATTCCTTACCGGAAACCTTAAGGCGGCAGGAAGACAGGCTTTGCTTAATGCCCTAAAAGACGGAAGCGTAAACTTTGTAGTGGGAACACACGCGCTTTTTAGCCGAAACATCCAGTACGCAAACCTTCAGCTTGCGGTAATAGACGAGCAGCACCGTTTTGGAGTTACCCAGAGGGAATCAATACTTGCAAAGGGCAGGATTGCAGTCCCGGCTTCCACAGGCGGTTCAAGCGAATACAGCCACACTCCCGACCTTCTTATGATGAGCGCAACACCCATTCCGCAGACATTGGCCCTAACCGCATTCGGAGACTTGGATGTAAGCACAATACACAGCATGCCGCAGGGAAGACTGCCGGTAAAGACCTACCTTAGTGTTATGGGCAACGAAAGGAATGCCTACGAAGCAGTCCGCAAAGAGCTTATGGCTGGACACCAGGCATATTTTGTGTACCCAAGAATCGGGGAAGATGAGCCTTTGGAACAAGATGCGGCAGAAAACCAGGGCAACCTAAAGTCCGCACAGGAAATGTTCAATTTTCTTTCCAAAGAAGTCTATCCCACATTCAAGTGCGCGCTTGTGCACAGCAAGGTGGAAGAAGAAGAAAGCCGTCAGATTCTTGAAGACTTTAGGCAGAATAAGATACAGGTCTTGGTGGCAACAACGGTTGTAGAAGTTGGCGTGGATGTTCCAAACGCAACATGCATCGTAATAGAGCACGCAGACAGGTTTGGGCTTGCGGAGCTGCACCAGCTTAGGGGAAGGGTTGGAAGAAACAGTCTGCAAAGCTATTGTTTCCTTATCTACGGAAAAAACATTACCCCGGTAGGCATAGAGCGTCTAAAAGCCCTGCACCAGTCAAACGACGGCTTCAAAATAGCAGAAGAAGACCTAAGGCTTCGTGGCCCGGGAGAAGTTTCGGGAACTGCCCAGTCAGGCTACCTGACGCTTGGAATTGCAGATTTGGCCCGCGACAAAGACATTCTTATGCAGGCCCGTTACGATGCGTTTGAAATGCTAAGGCGTTCAAGCTAAAATCACATTGTCCAGTCAAAGTCACCGCTTACAATAACATCCTTGTGCCCTTTTACAATCTGCCCGATTACGTAAGCGTTTATCTTGTTTTTCTTCATGTGCTTGATTATGTCTTCTGCATGTTCCTTCTTTGCAACAACCGTAAGGCCAACCCCAAGGTTAAAGGTTCTGAGCATTTCTTTTTCCGAAACATTTGCAGTCTTTTTTATCAATTTAAAAATATCCAGAATCTGGTATTTTGAAGCATCAATGCTTGCAGAAAGATTGTCCGGCAGAATGCGGTTAAGGTTTTCGCAAATGCCGCCGCCTGTAATGTGGGCAAGACCCGTTATCCAGTTTGTAGGGAACAAATCCTTTAGTGCCTTGTAGTAGCACCTGTGCGGTTCCAAAATAACATCGATGAATTTTTTCTTCCCGATTTTTGCATCCATAATCTGTGGGTATTTTTTCATCACCTTTCTTACAAGAGTGTAACCGTTCGTGTGGATTCCGCTAGACTCAAGAGAAATTACTACGTTGCCTTCTTTGATTTTTGAACCGTCTATGATTTTGCTTTTTTCTACAATGCCAACAATGCTTGAGGTTAGAATATATGTGCCTGCTTTTAGAACGCCGGGCTGCTCAGAAGTTTCGCCTCCTGTAAGCACACATTCCTGCTTCTTGCATGCGTCTGCAACAGACTTTACAATTTTGTTTATGTCTTCCTTATTCATCTTTCCGCAGATGATTGCATCCTGAACCGTAAGCGGTCTTGCACCCATAACGATGCAGTCGTTTATAAGATGATTTATCATGTCGTAGGAAACGTTTTCCAGCTTACCGTATTGGGCTGCCAAAAGCTGCTTTGAACCAGGTTCCTCTGTCTTTAAAACAAGAACCGGATTTTTGTACTCCTTAAATTTGATGTCGTACAAAGAAGAAAATGCGCCAATTTTATTCAGCACCCTTTCGTTGTCTGTATTCAAGGCCTTAGCCATTGCTTTTTTTGTCTCGTTTGCCAAGTCAATGTTAACATCATACTTAAGATTTTTCTTCATCATTCGTCTCCATTTGCGGTCTTAGGCTTAATTTCCATTATACAATAATTTAAAACTCTTGCAAGCTAAAGCACATTCTTCTTTAAATTCTTCTCTGGAGCATCCTGAATGGTTAAACTACCCTTGCCATTTTTTCCGTTAAACAAGCAGCGCCATGGAGGGCGCGTCATTTGTTAGCTTAAAAGCTCGGCAAGTTTTTGCAAAAAAAACTTGCGTTGAGAAAATTACAAGGATGTAATTTTCTCAGCATTTTTCCCAAGGGAATATTCAATACGCTCCATAAAAAACGTAGAGCATAAAGCCGCCTTCGAGAAATACCTCAAAATATCTTCCGTCATACTCATACCGTGTATGTTCAGTTTCAAAGGAAAGAGATGTCGGGGATTCAGTCCAAGTTTTTACAGAAATATTTTCTTTTTTCTGTGTAGAAATATAATTGGCAATACTTTCATTTATTTTATTATAGCCATCTCTGTATGCCTTTGCTATTTTCTTTGTCGATTGTGCCAAGTCAAAACATACGAGAACAGAAATGCTTTCGAGTTTATCATCTTCTGAAAAATAAAAGCGATATAATTCCTCAGAATCAGATGCCCAAAAATATGCGTCAGTTGAGATGATATTGTATTTGCCATTGTTATTGTAAGCATCAGGATTTTTTGTGGGCTGCATAATATTACCAAGCTTGCAACCTGCATCTTCGAGTTTTTTAACAACATCATCTTTGTCCATGCCTAAAGCATAATCAAAGAAATCTATTTTGATGCCTTTTGCTTTTGTGCTAGCCTTGCACGAAACCAGCATACCTAGTATCAGAAAACAAATAATAATTCTCTTTATAATCATAAAATTACTCCCCAGCTTTTTTCAAGTAATACTTGGCGGTATAATTCAGACCATCCCACTTTCTTGTATTTTGCTTAGTGTATTTATATTCAAATCCAAGTGATTCGCATAGTCGTTGAGATTTCTTATTTTCTTCAAAACAACTGTAAATAAACTCTTTTCCACCGAGTTCTTCAAAAATCATTTTTAAGAGAAGCTGCATTGCCTGTTTTCCAAAACCCTTTCCTTGATATTTGTTCGCTATACAGATTCCGCTGTCTTCAAAAACTCCGTCACCTATATTTGCTGCGCCAAGAAAACCGATAGCTTCATCACTTTCTTCAAGGCAAATATAAAATGCAAGATTTGATTTTTGGTATTCAATAGTTTTTTCTAATCTAATTTTTGCTTCTTCTATATTTTCTACTGGCTTCCAAAGCATATATTTTGCGAGTTCTTTGTCTTGCCAGATATTATTCCACATAGAGTCCAAATCTTCTAATTTTGCTTTTCTTAGGATTAGTTTTTCCATTTTCTGTTTTTCATAACGCTTCTTCATATAATCTATAAACTTTAATTTACTTTTTTAGTTTATTCTTTTATTTCTAATATTCCCAGCTCTTTGGTGTTTGAATCAAACTTTTGAATTAGTTTTTTGCCAAGAACTAAGACTTCGCGCAACCAAGGATGCCCGAATAGTCCAATTTTATAATTCTTGTCAAAGAAAAACAAATAATCCCCATTAGGATAATAGGTTGGGAAATATACATTGCATTCTCTTGCTTTATCGTAGTATTCAAAATTTATCGTATTATATTCTATTGGAGAAAAAACAAATCCATCATGTTGCCAGTTTAACGCAAATAAATTGTCTTCTGCAAGTTCTTCAAAAAAAGAATTTATAAGTTTCTCAGTAGTCTCTGACCACACTTCTTTTAATGAATATTTTTTGTGCGGCATTGGTAGCACTATCCAATTATACCTGTCTTTAGTGCAACAAGGTCTAAAACAATATTCATTTTCAATTGTGTCCCATAGTACTTGTGACTCTTTATCTTCAATAATTCTCATTCCTTTTTCCAAAAAGCAGGTCTGTCGCCTGTTGGCATAACAACGCACTTAAACCGCACAGGCCTTTAGTTTGTGTCAGCTTTGAAGTTCTTGTTATGTGTTTTTATCTCATCGCATCAGCTTTTTTCTGATGTTCTTTCATAATCGGATTCCAGTAATCGTGATAGGATTCCATATACTCTTCGTTCAGAGAATCGTAAACACCGTATCTTATGAACAAATTTTTTAAGTCTGAGGCATTTTTCCGGTATACCGAATCAAAAATTTTTTCTGAAGAATAAAAAACAAACATAAAACTTTTTATATATTCATTAAAGTAAGAACTGTCTTTATAAGATTCTCTGAAATAGCTTTCATTGTTCAAAACTGAGCACTCGCAATACGGAATGAAATTCCTGCCGTTTGCACAAAAAGAAAACTCATAAATGCATTCGTCAATTTTGTAAGTACTTGTTTCATATTCAGATATAAAATCTTCGTCGCCAGCTCCCTGCCAGGCAAATTTTGTGGTTAATGTTCGATTTTTGAAATCCGTCTGATAAGTTCCGTTTGCACCAAGCCCACGTCCCTCAACTTTTATGCTGAAATCTCCGTTTTCATAAAAGTCATAAATCTCAGTGGAATATGACTGAACGTTTGCAATCCAATCGCATTTTGCAAGATACTGTTTGAAGTTCCTGTCTGTCCAGTCTTTCGTTGAAAAAGTCGCCGGCTTCGATGAAAGATACCCGCCGAACACCCAGCCATATTCCTCTTCAAAGTCTTTCCATTCGTAGCGGGGAAGCAAAATCTCTACCCACGGAGCTGTAATTCCATCTATCGTTTCTTCTTTACCGATTGCCACAACTTTTATCGGAAAACGATGTGTAAGTCCACAGCGTCTGTTTGATTTGAGGGAAGGAAAATCACGAACTCTCAAACCATCCTCTGAATCCACATACATTATGTCTATTATTTTGGCATTTTCATAAAAACGACTTTTGTCCGCGAATGTTGATGATACTAAAACTATTAAAGAAAATAATACACAAATTATTCTTTTCATTTTTCCTCCGAGCGTCTCAAGTAGCGGGCGTCTGCATAACTTTTTGTTATGCGCTATTACTTTGTTCTGTGGTAGCCGTAAATAATATACGTTCCATTAAGCTCATTGTATGGAATACTATATTTTTTTAGGACGGCAAGAAAATCCTCAGTCTCATCGATTACTTTGGGGTTGATTAGCCGCCCCTGATGCTTCAGTAAGCGCGGTCGAATTTTAATCCACTCCACGGCATAGAAGGGAACTGCATAAATGTCTCCGCCTAGGTAATTGTCCAGGTACAAGCCCCAATCACGGCTATTATATTCATCCTTGTCAAAGTTATGGAAGTCTGTTTCCTGTTCATCGACAGATTTTATTACAAATGGTGGAAGAAACGGCAGTTCGGATATGCCCTTTTTAAATTCCTGCCATTTTGTATTGTTCATAACGGAACATAAAGATTCCTCTTGAATTATTTTTCTGATTTTTGCCTTGTATTTTTCAGTTTCATTCATATTCAATATATCCACAAAAATCCTCTTATGCGGCTTAATTTATTGTTTCTTAGTATATAAAAAAATTTGCAAAAATAAAAGGAGCCCTTTACCCTTGCAATTTTGCTGTTGCTTTTTTGCTGTTGCAATTTTGCCATTGCAATTTTGCAACTATCTCTATAAAATGGGAGAAAAAATTTGCTTGTGGAGCTGGAAAATGATAGAAGTAAAAAACGTTTCCCGCTGCTTTGGAGACTTCCGGGCGGTTGACGGTATTAGCTTTTCAATTCAAACCGGTGAGATAGTAGGCCTTTTGGGACCAAACGGAGCCGGAAAAACTACGACCATGCGCATGATTGCAGGCTATCTTGAACCTACTTCCGGATGTGTGGAAGTTGACGGCCTTGATGTTACGGTCAATGGAGTTCAGACAAAGGCAAAAATCGGTTACATGCCGGAGTCCGCACCCCTTTACAGCGACATGATTGTTTATGACTACCTTTGCTACATTGCAGATACACTCGGAAAAGACAAGAAAGAAAAAGTTCCCGAGCTTGCACGTATCTGCGGCCTAAAAGACCAGATGCACAAAAATATTGGCGACCTTTCCCGCGGAAATCGCCAGCGCGTAGGACTTGCACATGCCCTTATGGGAGACCCGGAAATCCTTATCCTTGACGAACCAACAAGCGGCCTTGACCCCAACCAGGTAAGCGAAGTGCGTTCCCTAATCCGTGAAATAGGAAAGACAAGAACCGTCATTATTTCCACCCACATCCTTAGCGAAGTGGAGATGCTCTGCAACCGCGTCATCATCATCAGTGGCGGAAAAAAAGTTGCAGACAGCCCCACAGCCCTTCTTAGGCAGTCGTACGGACAAAAGGCGGCTGTTGTGCTTACTGTTGGCGGCCCTTCTGCGGAGGATGCAAAATCTGCCCTGGAGACCTTGCCCTTTGTTGCCTCATGCTCAACAGTCATGGAGGACGGTAAAGTGAATGCGGTTATTTCGCTTGACGAGGCTTCCGCTTCCCTTAAGGCCGGCGAAGATGTGCGTCCCTCCGTTGCGCTTTTTGTCCTTGACCGCAAGTGGGATTTGTATTCGCTGGACTTGGCAAAGAACAGTCTGGAAGATGTGTTCAGAACATTAACAACTGGAGGCGAAAGCAATGTCTAATAAGAAAAAGGCTTCTTGGGCGGTCATCTGTTCACGTGAACTTTCTGCTTTGTTCACAAGCCCTATACCATATATTGTTTGTGTCGTGTTCCTGCTGGTTGCGGGAATAATGTTTTTTTCAACTTTCTTCCTTATAAAGCGTGCTGAACTTAGGGGCTTCTTTGAATACCTTCCCCGCCTTTTTAGCCTCTTTATTCCGGCTCTTACCATGCGGGTCTTTAGCGAAGAAAAAAGAAGCGGCAGTCTGGAAACCCTGCTTACCCTTCCGGTAACACCGCTTTCCGTAGTGGCAGGAAAATACCTTGCGTCCCTTGTCTCCTGCGTAATGCTTTTGGTTCCCACTTTGTTTTATGTGCTAACCTGCTGCCTACTTGGCGAAGTTGATTCAGGTCCAATCATCGGGGGCTACATTGGTGCGGTTCTTTTGGCGGCATCTTACTGTGCGGTCGGAGTCTTCTCTTCTTCCGTTACCAAGAACCAGATTGTCTCCTTCTTTATCTCTTTTGCAATCTGTGCTTTCCTAAGCTTCTGCGGAATGTTTGCAGTCCTTATGCCAAGTTCACTTGTGCGCGGAATAAAGTTCCTTTCTTCAACATCGCACTTTGAGTCTATTGCACGCGGAATAATAGACAGCAGGGACATAATCTACTTCCTTAGCATTACAGCCCTCTTCTTTGCACTAACCGTTGCAAGCATAACAAATTCTAAAAAGAAGATTCCTGTGCTGGACATGGTTCTCTTTGCGGCAATCCTCCTTATGCTGAACCTTGTTGGCGGAAAGGCATTCGTTCGCGGAGACCTTACGGAGGCAAAATCCTATTCTCTTTCTCCTGCAAGCCGCGACGTATGCGCAACCCTTGAGCAGCCCCTGCAAATAAAGGTATTCTTCTCGGAAAATCTTCCTGCAGACCAGAATGCTGTAAGGCAGTATGTTCAGGATATGCTTACCGAATACAAAAACGCTTCCGGTAAGAAGCTTACTGTTGAATACTTTGACACAGAAAAGGACGAGAATGCTTCCATGGCTGGCGGCTACGGACTTCAGCAGGTTCAGATTCAGGAAATAAAGAACAACGAGGTTGGCTTTAAGAACGTCTTTATGGGTCTTGTCTTTACCTATGCAGACCAGATTGAATGCCTTGACCCGGTAACCCAGGCCAGCGGTTTGGAATACAAGATAACAACTTCAATTTCGCGCCTTATCCGCAACACGAATATCCTTGCCGGAATGAAGGAAACCCCAAAGCTTACCCTTTACAAGTCCAGCAACCTTTTGAATTTTGAGATAAGCGGAATGGACAAGGTTGACCAGATTGTAAAGAACGCATACGAGCTTGTAAACAAAAAGGCAAACGGTCTTATTGAATTCCAGTCAATAGATCCTTCCGGGGATGAATGCCTTTCTTTGCGTGAGCGCTACGGAATTCAGGTGATACGCACAAAAGACGAAAACCGCTCTGAATCCCTTGCAGCCCTTGGACTTGTTTTGCAGAAGGGCGAGTCTTTCCGCGTAGTTCCCCTTCAGATGGTTTCCATGCAGGTAATGCCGGGCGTTGTCCTTAACGCGGTGCAGGGGCTTGAGGAGCTTGAAGAAAACATAAGCGGCGCTTTGGAAAGCCTTGTTGCCCAGACGCAGACAATTGCCTACGTAACTGGCCACGGCTGCCTGGATATGAATGACCCCCAGTACGGTGCGGGAAATTTTGCCTCTCTTCTGAGGGACGGATACACTCTTGAAGAAATAAACCTTGCCACAAAGGACATCCCTTCCGATGTTGCCTGCATAATGATTAACGGTCCAAAAGAAGAATTCAGCCAGGCTGAACTTTACAAGATAGACCAGTTCATGATGCGGGGCGGAAACGTAATGCTCTTCCTTGACCCATTTGTTGAGCAGTACCCCCAGGACCCCAACAATCCTTATGCACAGGTTAAATACTATGCAAACAAAACGGGCCTTGAGCAGATTTTGAGCAAGAACGGAATCGCGGTTAAGCCCAACTACGTCTTGGACAGCCAGTGCTTTAAGAGGCCAATGCAGGGGCTTGGCAACGTGAACTTCTATCATGCCCCTATTGTACAGAAGGAAAATCTTGCCAAGGACAATCCTGTTACCTATAACCTGGGATTCCTTGTATTCCTGCAGGCTGGCGAAATTACTTCTTCAGAAGTTACTTCTGGCGAAGTTGCAGACCTTGAATTTACAAAGCTTGCATCCGCTTCCAAAAAGAGCTGGACTGTTACGGCAGACGAAAATGATGAAGTTATGATAGACCCGCGCTTTATAGTTCCACCGACGGAAGGTGTAGGCGAACACACACTTGCACTTCTTGCCCAGGGAAAATTTACAAGCTGTTTTACAGGACCTCTCGCAGATTCTGCAAACGCGGAAAACGAAAGCGCTCTTGAAGGAAACAACTTTATTGCAAAGGGAACCCAGAAGGGAAAGCTTTTTGTTGCATCAACTTCTCAGATAACAGGCCCAAATATTATAAGCGAGAACAGCGGGGAGCCAATTGCCCTCTTCCTGGAAAATGTTGTTGACTACATGAACGGCAAGGAAGACCTTTGCTCAATGCGTACTAAGGGACTTAGCCTTAACCCTCTGCATGTTACAAGCGGACCGGTTGCAAACTTTGCAAAGTATTTTAACGAAGCGGGGCTTGCAGTTCTTGTTGCTTTGGTGGGACTTATAGTATTCCTTTTGCGAAAGAGGCGCCGCAATTCAATCCGCAAGGAATTCAGTTCGGAGGTTGAAAAGAATGAATAAGACTTTTTCTAAAAGAAGAATTGTTTTGATTGCAGCACTTGCAGTCCTTGTGCTGATTTATATTTTTCAGGTCTGGTCTTCTTCCAGGACAGGAATCAAGATTGTAAAGACAGAAGCAGAGCCTTCCGAAATCATCATAACAAAAGGTATGGATTCGGAAAACGAGATTCATCTTGTAAAGGGTGCGGATGGTGAATGGACTTTGGGAAGCAAAAAATATCCTGCTGATGAGAATTCTGTTTATTCCATTCTGAGCGCGGTAAAAGAAATAAAGGTGTTGGGAACGGCATCTTCTCTTTCTGGTGACGGAAGCCGCTACGGTTTGGATGATGCTTCAAAGATAACAGTTACCGCAATGGATTCAGGCAAAGCCCTGCTTACACTTGCGGTTGGAAAAAATACTTCCACCGGCAATCAGAGCTACATTCAGCTGGACGGAAAGAATACAGTGCTTCTTGCAAACATGGCGCTCCACTCTTTGTTTGATACGAATGAAGACGCACTTAGAAGCAAAAAAGTTTATGCCCTTTCACCTTCAGAAATTTCTTCTGTAAGCCTTTCGGGAAAAGACGGAAGCTTTACGGTAAAGAAGGAAAGCTTGCCTTCTTCTGATAATGAAAATTCCCCGGCGGCGACAGTGTGGCGGCTTGAAAAATACGAAGGCTTTGGGGAAGAAAAGCTTTCTTCGGAAAAAGTTTCTGCCTGGGTGAACACAATTTCTGCTGTTAGCGTTTCTGCTTGGAGCGACCAGCCTTACTCTGGCAAAAAAGATGATGCTCTTGTAGCGGAACTTAGCCTTGTGGCTGACGGTAAAGACTATAGCCTCCAGATTGTTTCGGAAGAAAAGATTTCTGAAAACGAGACAAAATATTTGTGTGAGTCAAACCAGACTCCCTATCGTTTTTACATAAGCGCATACGCTGCCGGTAATGTAAAGAAGTCTTTAAAAGATTTGGCGGACTAATTTTCGGTTGCATTAAACCAAGCCTACCCCCGATTGGAAGGAACCGCCGAAGGCGGGTTGCCGTAGGCAATGGAGCCGGAAGGCGGAATCCTGGAAAGCGGGTTAGCGGAAAAAATGCGGTCCAGAAAAATAAGGAAGAAAAATGATAGACATAGACGAGCAGAAAAAAATTGCAGTTTTAATAGACGCAGACAACACACCTGTGAACAAGCTTCGTTCCATCATTCAGGAAGTTGCGGTTTACGGCCACGTGATTACAAAAAGGGCATACGGAGACTTTTCCCTGGACACTCTAAAGAACTGGAAGAAGGAACTTAACGACAACGCCATAATTCCGGTTCAGCAGTTTGCCTACACGCGCGGAAAAAATTCCAGCGACAGCGCAATGATTATAGATGCCATGGATTTGCTCTACACGGACAAGTACGATGCCTTTGTTCTTGTAACAAGCGACAGCGACTTTACAAAACTTGCAACTCGTCTTAGGGAAAGCCAGCTTGTTGTTTACGGAGTGGGACAAAAGAAAACACCCCAGTCATTCGTAAACGCATGTGACAATTTTATCTATATAGAAAACCTTCAGGATGCGGAAGAGGAAGAGAGTGAGGAAGAGGAAGAAAAGCTTAAGGAGGTTGAAAAGCAGCCCCACAAGGCAAAGAAGTCTTCCGGCCTTGGCCTTTTCCAGCACCGCTCCAGAAACGAAACTATGACTGACCGCCAGTTCAGAAAGATTTACAAGCTTCTGATGAATGCCTACAACCGCTATGCAGACGAAACGGGATGGGCAGACGTTAGCGCGGCAGGTTCATATTTTAAGAGGCAGGATCCGGGCTTTGACACCCTTGACTATGGCTTTAAAAAGCTTTCTGATTTGATTGAATATCTTTCAGATGATTTTGAGGTTCAACGCACACAGGGCTCTGGTGGAAGGAGGAGGTTCATCCTTTTCTACCGCCCTGTTGCAAAATAAAAACACAGATGTTAGAATAAGGATATGGGTGGAAAAAAAATCAGCACATTTACAAAAACAAAAGAATTATTTTCTAAGGCAAAGGAAACAGTAATTGGTTCTGCTTTAGTCCTGTCTTTGGTCTTGTCTATTATTGCAGCTCTTGCCGCACCTGTAATCCTTATGACAACTCTTACAGGCTGTTCAAAAAAGAATTCAGGCCAAAGTCTTTCTGCAGAAGATGAAGATTCTGGAACTGTTCAGGAAGAGACCTTTATTAAGATTGAATCAACTTCTTCTACGCTTGAATCCGTTATGCTGGGTGGCTCCTTGTGGCGTGAGAATGCAAGCGGCTACATGGAATGGGTGCGCGACGTGCCTGCTGGAACTGCCGTTGGTGCCTACCGCAATCCGGACAAGAACGACAGCTATCCTGCTGAAATAAAGCGCAATGCCTTGCGTACGTCTGACTGGAGCAGAAGGAATTTTGTCCACGTGCTTTACAACTCGTCTGACTACTGGGCACAGGAAATTTTTATCGCGGTAGACGCAAAGCCCGGAATTGTTATAGACGGCGGTTCTTTCCTTTATGATTCTTCTGATGCCGCCGCAAAGGCCGGGCGTTGGGTTGGCGAGGGAGTGGAGCTTGCGGTTCTTAATTCCCACGATGCTTCTGCGGAAGGGGCTTCTTCCAAAATGCTTCCTGTTAGCGTTTACCTCCGCGATTACGGTCTTATTCCAAACAAGTTTATGGTTGCAGAAAAAATCAGCACAAAAGCAGACGACATTACGGCCATGCATATTTTGGGAAAGCTTAGTCAGAGGGGCGGAAACGGTCTTCTCTTGATTCAGGATGGGGTTGTTAGGAACGAACTTAAGGATGTTGCTGGGCGCTTGGATATAAGCGATTCTGTTCGCGCAAAGATTAAGAACTATTAGGCCTGCCTTTGGGATGTATGGAAATGAAAAGCATTAAGAAATTTTTTTTGAATACAGTTTTTATTTTGTTGGCAGGGGCTGCACTTGCTTCTGCTCAGGATGCGCCTGATCCGGCTTTTGAAAACACGGAGCCTGGAATTATGATGCAGGACTTGGGTTCGCTTTGGGTGCAGAACCAGAACGGCGTTATGATTTGGGCGGCAAATGTTAAGCGCGGGGAACGTCTTGAGATTTATCTTAGCGACCAGGTGGATGCCTTTGGAAATTTGCTGGAAGACAAAAAGACAGCATGGCGTGTTTCCAATGGGGAAAGCGCAAAGAATGATTTTGTCCGCGTGCGCTACAACAACACTGACTACTGGGCAATAAGCAACAGGGTTTGCAAAGCCTTTAAGACCGGAAAGATTTCCAAGGCATGTGCAGTTTACCGATCTCTTGACCTTTCCGACGTTCGCATAAATTCTCTTGCGGCAGGAACCCTTGTCTGCATTGGCGAAAGTTTTCCTGTTACTGCAAAGATAAACCTTACAGAAGTGACCTTCTTTGATGCGCCAAGCTACAGCACTGTTACAGCCTACGTCCTTTCGGAAAAAGTGGCAGAAGATTAGTAGGTCGAAATTCGAGGTTTTTGCACAAAATGTGTCATTATCGGGCGGTTGGTGAGCGTAGTCGAACCACGACCCGATAATCTGCTTAAAAAGATTCCCGGGTCAAGCCCGAGAATGACATGTATTTGTAAAACTCGAAATTGAACCTAGTAGCTTTTTAACGTCTAGGCTTGTTGCTCTGTAAAAAATATTTGATGAAGGAGCCCACTTTGTTTAGCACAAAGAAAAAAGTATTTGTGGCGTTTTTTGCAATTTGCCTTTGCATTCCACACGCATTTTCCCATGACGAGAGGAAGGCTGATGTGGTTGTCTATTTGGAAAGTGGCAGGAAGTTAACAAAAATATTCACCGGTAACATTCCTGGGGATTATGACGTTTCTGCCCTGATAGACAATAAGCTGAATGAAAACCTGATTTTGCTGGACGAAAAGATAAAATCCGCAAAAGAGATAGTTGACCTTAACATTGAAAAAGCCTGCCTTCCTAATGAAAGATATCTTATTGAATACTTGTCAGAGGGAAAAAAATACTCCGTTATAAATGAATTTTGGATTAGTGAAAAGAATTCTGGTAAGTGTTACAGGTGCGATTTGATTGAAGAGCTTCGCGCAATCTATTACAGCTATATCCACAATGACTTTATTCTTGCCTATTACGAAAAGAATTCATTGGCCGCAGAAGATTGCAAGAATATAGATTTTGTTAAGATGATTTTTTGTTATGAAACAAATTTGAATATTGACAAAAAGAATGTAGAAGTCATAGAAAGAAATTATTCCGGCGGGGTTCCGGTACAGACTGAACAGTTGCCAATCTATTATAGGGTTTTAATAAGTGACGAGGAATATGCCGCTTATAAAAAACGGATAGGCAAGTACTACAAGGATGATTGGATGCTTTATAGGGGTAAACTTGTACTTATGCTTGTAACAAAATTTGGCTTGGACTGTACAATAAAAAAGAACGAAATTGTTTTTGGCTTTTCCAATATGGATATGATTCATCCGTAAAATTAAAATAACAAAAAAATATTTGGTCAAAGAGGCAAAAAATCATTATATTTAAAATATGAATCAGGAATTAATTCTTCGCAATACCGTGCGCGACAACAAGGAACTTTTTTCCAGCCCGCAGGCCATTATAGACACTGCCATGGAGTTCCAGCAGCTTTTGATGCTGTACGAAAGCGGGATAAAGCAGATTGTTACTAAATTTGAAATTCTTGAGGATGAATTCCACAGCAAACATGAGCGCAATCCCATAGAGACTATTACAAGCCGCATTAAGGAGCCGATGAGCATTGCGGAAAAGCTTCAGCGCAAGGGCCTTGCCTTTACCATGGACAACATGGTGAACAAGCTTTACGACATTGCCGGCATCCGCGTTACCTGCCCCTTTATAAGCGACGTTTACCGCGTTACCCAGATGCTTTTAAAGCAGGATGACATAACGCTAATAGAACTAAAGGACTATATAAAGCACCCAAAGGAAAGCGGCTACCGCAGCCTGCACGTGATTGTAAAAGTTGGCGTGTATTTTTCTGACCAGAAGAGGGAAATTCCTGTTGAAATTCAGATTAGGACTATAGCCATGGACTTTTGGGCCAGCCTTGAGCACCAGCTGCACTACAAAAAGGACTACGCCATGCCTGCCAACATTAGCAAGGAACTGCATTCTATTGCAGAGGCAATCGCAAGAAATGACGAGAGAATGCAGAATTTGGCAAAAAACATTCCCGGTTTTAAGGTTTTTAATGACGTCTGAAGTTGAATCCGTGGTAGTGGCGGTGGCGGAGAACGTAAATCAATTTTCATAAAATATGATGGCAGGTAATCCAAAAAAATGTAATGGAAATAAGGTTCTTTTATCTTTCCTATGTTAGCTAGGATGGAAATCAATTTTGTGTGTAGCGGAAGGCACACAACGGTAGCAAGTGCGTAGTGTTGTGGGCTGAAAACTCGCATTGGGCGGAACGTACCCGGCAGCGTAGCTTCAAGCCGCGCAGCGAGTTTAATTTCCTATTCCGCGACACCGCGGGTTTTCAGACGGATTTGTCTGGGAGCGAAACACAAAATTGATTTCCATGGTGGCGGTGGCCTGAGGCCGGATTGTAAGGGCGGGCTTGCCCGTTCCGACAGGAATGGAGCGGGAAGGGACCCGCGGAACCCTGGAAAGCCGTTCTACGATGAATTTATGATATGCAGAATGATGCGGGGGAAAAGGGGAGCTGCCGTCCATAGGATTTATCTATAACACTTACAAAAAAATAAAAGTTTACACCATAAAAAAAAGCGTTTATAATAAAATGGATGCATCTTTTATACGACGTTGTATACAATATTATTACGATAATCATAGTATTGTTCATATTGTACAAAGTTAAGTATACCTCAGACCGGCAGACCAACACTATATTGTTCATCAATATACTTTGGGCAACTGCATTGATTTCTGCCATTATTATTGTAAGCGACCTTCTGGTTGGGCGGGCAAATAAGATTGCTAATATTGCCCAGACGCTTTTGATAGACATAAGGCTTGGACTTTCCGGTATTATTGGATGCTACTGGTGCATTTACATAATGTGCGAGAATCCCCAGCGGCGAAAATGGCTTTTTATGGGAAACCGCTATTATATTATGCATATTCCGGCCTTTTTTTTGATGATTGTTTCCCTTGAAAGTTTTTTTACCGGCCACATAGCTTTTGCAGATCCTTTGACGAATAGGATTACAGAAGGAAAGTATCATTTTATTCATATTGCAATTACGTATTTTTACTTTACGCTTGCATCATCTATTGTCTTGGTTAGGCTTTTTATGGGGCGCTACGAGAAACGCTTTTGGCCTACCAAGCTGATGTTTTCTTTTTTGCCCTGTCTTGCGGGTCTTGCCCACTTGGTGATTGCGGACGTAGGTTTTGTTTGGATTACCCTTGCCCTACTTTTGATGATGGAGCACGTTGATTTTGCTAATGCCCAGGTTTCTACCGACTCTCTTACCAGGCTGAACAACCGCGGCGCTTTTGACCGTTACATAAAGACTGT
>Ga0256407_10002637_pt1 | contig 33798 bp, 30 predicted proteins | sample RumenRJG_04DNA_FD_193489 | JGI IMG/M metagenome (GOLD analysis project Ga0256407, IMG submission 193489) | Bovine rumen microbial communities from Lethbridge, Alberta, Canada - RJG_04 | ecosystem: Host-associated > Mammals > Digestive system > Stomach > Rumen | place: Canada: Alberta...
CTTATACAACTCCTTTTCATTGCAAGAATTGTCCGTTTTTTTAATATTTCTCGATTTCTAATTATAAGTCGCCAACTTTAGGCGGCTTTTTCCTTTTTATATGGGGTTTTTAGAGGTTCCCTAAAGTATCCCCTGACGGTAAGGCTTCTCTTTTGAGGAGCCTTATTGTCCTGTATAAATCTATCGGAAACGGCTGTGGTAAAATGAAGCAACAATCAAATAAAAGACAGATACGCACAGATATGATCCTTCTTATCAGTCTCGTACTGATCGGTGCCGTTATATTGGCAGCAGTTCTGATGAGCAGTCAGGGCGGTGCTTATGTTGAGATACGGGTAGACGGAAAGCTCTATGGCAGTTATTCACTCTCTCAGAATCAAACGGTAGACATTAACGGTATCGGCGGACAAAACCGTCTTATCATAGAGAACGGTCAGGCATATATGCAGGAAGCGGATTGTCCCGATAAGCTTTGTGTCAAACAAGGCAATATCAGCATGAAGGGACAAAGTATAATCTGCCTTCCGCATAAGGTTGTTGCAGAGATCGTCGCTTATGACGGTGCAAATGAGAATGACAGCGTGGATATTATCGTAAAATGAGGACAGAAACATGAAACAATCGAAGAAAAACAATATAAGACGTATGGCGGTCTATGCGATGCTTATTGCTCTGGCGATGATATTCAGTTATGTTGAATCACAGGTTCCGCCGTTTTTCGCCGTTCCGGGTATGAAGTTAGGATTGACAAATATCGTGGTTGTCACAGCACTTTACAAGCTCGGAAACGGCAGTGCTATGTTGATCAATGTACTCAGGATTGTTCTGGTATCGCTGCTGTTCGGCGGTGTCATGTCAATGCTCTACAGTCTGGCAGGCGGAATGCTGTCCGCTGCAGTGATGATAGTGCTGAAAAAGACGGGTAAATTTCGTGTCATTACCATCAGTGCAGCAGGCGGTATTTCCCATAATGTGGGACAAATCATGGTAGCAATGTTTGTACTGAATACCGCTGCCGTTGGATGGTATTTGGCAATACTCTGGTTCACGGGATTGCTTACAGGCATTCTGATCGGTTTGCCGGGGACAATACTGGTCAGGCGTTTGCCGGACAGATTTTTTGATGGGGTGAGAAAATGAAAAGAATTCTGACAGCAGCACTGTTGTTTATCTGTCTGTTCAGTGGGTGTACCAGGGAAGCAAAGACAGACAAAGATATTTTTTCATCAAACGATACGGAAATATCCCATACAGGTAACGCATCCGTTACACGGGAGATATTCGCTATGGATACCTATATGAAACTGACAGCTTACGGCGATAATGCACAAACGGCTGTTGACAATGCAATCAGCGAGATCAAAAGACTGGATGCCCTTCTGTCTGTGGGAGATGAAAAAAGTATCGTTTACCGACTGAATCACGGAGAGAAAGCTGATTCAGAGGATGTTACATTCCTGATCGGACGCTCGGCATGGCTGTATGAAAATACTGATGGTACATTTGATATCACCCTTTTTCCACTAATGGAACTGTGGGGCTTTACCGGAGAGCATCCTGCCGTACCCGAACAGTCAGATATTGATAAAACACTTGTTCTTTGTGGGTTTGACAAGCTCATCATTGAGCACAACACGCCTGAACCTAAGAACGGACAAGGCATCGACTTTGGCGGTATCGCAAAGGGCTACACAAGTCAGCGCATAATGGAAATATTCAGAGAATACGGGATAACCTCCGGTGTAGTTTCCTTGGGCGGCAATGTACAGTGCTGCGGAACAAAGACCGACGGAAGTCTGTGGCGGTGCGGCATTACAGATCCGGATCATCCGGATGATACAAGCTGCTTATCGGGCGTTATCAGCGTTGATGATAAGGCCGTCATAACCTCCGGCGGATATGAACGGTATTTTACGGAGGGCGGAAAAACCTATCACCATATCATAGACCCCGAAAACGGTTATCCCGCAGACAACGGATTAAAATCAGTCACCATCGTCAGTGCGGACGGTACGCTGGCAGACGGGCTTTCCACCGCCTGTTTTGTCATGGGAAAGGAAAAGTCACTTGACTTCTGGCGTGAACACTCTGAATTGTTTGACATGGTGCTGATAACAAATGAAAACGAAATATTGGTGACGGAAGGATTGAAGGAAAACTTTTCTTCCAAAAAAGATTACACTATCATCAAGAAGTAACGGGAGAATATTTATGAACAGAAAGATAATATTACATACCTTGGTTCTCTTGCTTCCGGCATTTGCAGTAGCAGGAGCCTGTACCTTCGGTTTGCTGTCACATTCGGCAGATATGCTCAAAGCGGACCGGCTTACGGCTTCTCTGGCAGAGAGCACTTCAGAAAGCGTTCCGGATTCGTCCGCACCTGTCTTCCAAACGTCAGAACAGGAACCAACAGAAGTATCTCAAAGCAGTACCGGACAGAGCTCTTTGATTTCCTCCCAAAAACCGGCGGCTTCGGAAACCGAAAACACCCCCTCCGATGTATCCAAAGCCGTAAGCAAGGTTTCCACTGCCCCGAAAGCGGAAAGCAGCCGTGAACAGGTTTCAGAGCGGAACGAAATCAGCAGACCGTCAGAGATATCATCCGTCAAAGAACTGTCGGAAGAAAACAAAGCCGAACCGAGCAATGTCAGAGTATCGGAAATATCGCAGGCACAACGTGAACAAAGCAATCCGTCAAAGGAATCGTCAAGCCAAACGGAAGCTTCGGAAGTGCAGTCCTTGCCTTATGAGCAGAGTGAAAAGCCTGCCGAACCATCCGTACAGGAAAGCCATGAGCCTTCCGTTCATGAGCCAAGCACAAAGCCTGTCGAACATGAGGAAAGCTCAGAAACACCCGTTGTATCGGATGCATCATTCGCCGAACCGACAGGCAGATACATTGATGGCACCTATAAAGCTGTTGCAGAAGTAAACGGATATGAGGAAGAGGGCTTTTTATACGATCTTGAGATCACAGTAACCGTCAGCGGAGGTGAGATCACAGCCATTACCGGCAGGATCAAAAATGACCGCAGTGATGATCCGGAGGCAAATGAAGCCTATGTCCGCAGGGCTGTGAAAAAGCTGTCTGAAGCGATCATTGGCGGACAAAGTACAGAAAATGTTGATGTTATTACAAATGCGACATATTCATCGGGCGCCGTTTTAAAAGCCACAGCCGATACACTGTCACAGGCGGAAAGGTAAGGACACAATGAAATACACAGGAACTGTTGTCAAAACGATCTCTTTGCTTTTGGTGATCGGATCATTGGCTTTTTATCAAAACATTGCACGATCAAGGGCGGATCATAATGCCGCCGTAAAAGCGCAGATTAAAGCAGAAGAAAAAGCTCTGAGAGAAGCCGCAAAGAAAGCCTCCGCAAAATACCGTGACGGAGTTTATGAAGGTGAGGGTTTCGGTTTCGGCGGAGAGATCATGGTCAGAGTTACGATCACGGACGGTGAGATCTACACAATAGATGCTTATGAACATTCCGGAGAGGATGAGGAGTATTTCAGGTTAGCACTCGGGATGGTCGATGAGATCATAGATGCTAATGATCCGTCCGTTGATGTTGTAACCGGCTCCACCTTCAGCTCAGAGGGCCTTCTTGAAGCCATCAAAGATGCGTTAGGAAAGGCGGCAAAAAAGTGAAAAAGAATTATATAGCAAGAACTGTAACGGAGATACTGATCCGTCTGTTGTTTTTTATTTTGATGCCTGCAGCGTTTTCATCAGGCTTTTTAGGCGTCAAGCTGTTGTTCACGGCTATAGGAAAAGGAGAACCTTTAAATATCGGCTCTCTATGGATCCTTATCGGGCTGTCAGTCTTCACCATCGTGTTTGGCAGGTTTTTTTGTGGTTTTGTGTGCGCCTTCGGAACACTGGGGGATGCAGTATATGCAGCATCAGGTTTTGTCCAAATAAAAATACTCAAACGAAAAAAACAGCTTTCTATTCCCGAAAAACCAACCATTGTTCTGCAAAAGATCAAATATCTGATTCTTTTTGTCATTGCTGTGCTTTGCGTATTTGATATATACAAAAGTCTGAGCGGATACAGCCCGTGGGATGTGTTTTCACAACTGATAGTATTCCGTCTTCCGTGGGATGCGTATTGGGCAGGAAGCATCCTTCTGCTGTTGATACTGATCGGAATGGTATTCAAAAAAAGGTTTTTCTGTCAGTTTCTTTGCCCGATGGGTGCGCTCTTTTCTTTACTTCCGGTTCTTCCTTTTTCAAAGATACAACGCAATGAAAGAAATTGTATCAAGGGCTGCAATGTCTGCCGTAAAAACTGTCCTGTTCATATTAAAGCAGGAGAAAACATTCTCCGTGACGGAGAGTGTATTGCCTGTGAAAAGTGCATTGGCGTTTGTCCGAAAAAAAACCTGACACAGCCCGAAAAAAAGCTGATAAAAAACGAGCTTTTCCTGCTTGTTATCAAGGCCGCCCTGTTTTTTGTCATGGGGATTTGTTTGGGATTGTGCCGCTTCTTCTGACAATTAAGGGTCTGCCATGTTTACCGTTAGGATAGTATGGTCTTACAAATTCTACCCACTCATCCCAAGGAATAATATCTTCCATTACATCAAGAAATTCTTCTCTTTTGGTCTTTTTCTTTCTATTGCTGTACTCAAAATCGCTGAATGTCATTTGGCTCATTATGTTCGCTCCTATGATTTTTGTTTATATCATTATTATAGCATAGTCAGAATCCATTATAATTTATCATTCTAATATAGAATTATATTTTCGATTAAATCAGTGTTTCCATAATAAAATTCATGTTAAGGGTAAAATCCTCTTTCTTTATACATTCTCGTTTTTCATAGCATCAATCATAACCATTAATGCCTTCTTTTGCTTGGCAGAAAGATTTACCCAACTGTCAAATAACTCTTTCAATTCCGGTGTCAACCCCACAAGCGCATCTTCTGCAAAAAACTGAGAAAGTGTGATACCAAAACCGGCACATATTTTTTCAAGCGTGATAATTGAAGAAATAGTGTTTTTTTGAAAACATTGGCAAGTGTAGTATGTGATAATCCAGACAACTCAGCCATTTTGTAAGCGAAAAAAATCTTTCTTCTTCCGCACCCATTTGCGGATTCGGAAGGTATTACATACAGAAAGACCGTAAGCGGTCTTGAAAAAATTTAAGAAATGGAAGTGCATATTATGCCGGACAAGATAAAGGGCTTAGGAAAAAAATTGATGATCTTATTCTCAACAACGGAAAAAAGGATGATCCCGAGAATGACATTCTGAGGATTGACGATATCGAAGATGACGGAATATCGGAAGAAGTCGTCGGGCTGAAAAAAGCGCTGAAAAAGTTTCAGGATACGTCGGGCAATCTGTATATGAAAATAGTTGAAATCACTAATTCGGCGGCGGATGAGTATAACATTCTCGGTGCCAACACCTTCTGCGATAATGCGGAACTGAACATAGCAACCAAAGCAGAAGGCAAGCCGGTGAAGAATACCGATATATCGAAGGAAAAAGAAGACAGCTTTGATACCTGCCTGCAGATGCTTGTCAAAAAGGACGATAAAGGCAAGACGGGCTTTACCTGCTTGATGGATCAGGCTATGGCCCAAGCTTTCAGCAAAGCTCCGCTTCCGGAGGATCCTGTACAGGCAACACAGGAAAGAAACAGACGCCTTAGTGAGATGAATAATGCTTCTGAAATGCTCGGTAACGCCGGCGGATTGGTCGAGGCGATCAGTGAAATCAGCAGCATAACCAAAACCGATATGCCCGAAGAGATCTCATCACTGAAAAGCTCCATCGACCGGCAAAAACGGAAGATCCGGAATGAAAAGATCGGAATGCTCGATGATGTTGTCGATAGGCTGGAGCACTCCAAAAGATGGAGATCCAACAGCGACGAATATCGGGAAATGCTGGATTCCGCCAAGCGGCTGGAAACCGCCGTACACCAGCACAGCAGGGAGTATAAGTCCGCATCTGCCGAACGTAAACAGGAGCTGGACAATATTCTGAAAAAGGCACTGGAGGATACCGGCAAGTTTACGAAGGATTACATCGACGAAAAGACCGGCGGCAAGGCTGAAAAGAAGTTCTGGACAGACAAAGGTCAGGAAAGAACCGAGCTTGCAAGAAGTCTTGAGAAAATAACAAAAAATCTCAGTGAAGAATTTTATCCGCCCAAACCCAAAGCCAAAGAGGAGGAGCGTCAGGTAAACCGCAGAACCAGACTCACGGACAATACTTTCTCCGATAAAAGCAAGAGGTATGCGGATGAATATTACGCACTCGACACTCACTCGAATTTCAAGGCATGTGAGGATTCCCTCGCAAAGATAACCGCCCTGAATATGCTTCTGGATCTGAAAGAGACTATGCTGGAGGACACCAGTAAGAACAGTAAGCTGTATTCCGATCCGGTAGTAAACTTCCTCAGCGAAAGGGTCAAGGAGTGCCGTGCGTTCAGGGATCTGGATTTCGACAAATGCACCGATTACAACAAGGCGGAGGAAAGGTACAACAAAATCAACGGTAACATTATTGCACCGGCTTCGGAGGGTTATCCGATCGATGCGAAATACATGGATTCCGTCAAGCGTGATATGTTAAAGATCAAGAATTTCAAGGAGCAGTTAAATGAACAGATCTCTCCATCATTGATTCGTGAAGACATCCGGAAAGGCAGCTTGAAAATTCGATGACAGAGAAACGCCTGAGCAAGCTTATTGCCTGCTCAGGCGTTTGTATTGAAAAATGTGGATTTTACGCTTACATTATATCACAAAAGCTCTACTACAACTACTATTTTAAATAGTAGTTGGTAAAATCTAAAACTTGTAAACCTTGTCATTCCGAACGTAGTGAGGAATCTTTAAAGATTCTTTGCTTCGCTCAGGATGACATTAAAGTATTAGACTTAACAAAGCAATAGTTACAGTAGAGCTTTATTTTAAGAAGTTACATTTTCGGCTTCTTTAACATTCGGATCAACAAATATTATTGATGTCTCCTGTTTTGAGCCCTCTGGTTTTGTGTTATTATCAGAGGTGGTTTTATCATCTTGTATTGTACATGAACATATCGTTAAGCACAATAAGACATCTAAAATTATTAAAAGTGGTTTGGAAACACTGCTTTTCCGTAGGTGGACTCCATCCGGACACCATTTTGGTGTATATATTTTTTCCCTCATAATCTTATCCTCACTTATAAATTACTCATATCATCCGAAACCTTCAAAATAACATCTATAAGTTCCAGATTGTCTTTCCATTTATTTTCTATTGCGTCATATCCGAACAATGCACCAAGGATGTTGCCTGTCACAGCTCCGGTCGAATCACTGTCTCCGTTATGATTGACAGCAGCAATAATGCCTTTTGAAAAATCATTCTGATAACGAAGCGAACAATACAAGGCTATGCCAAGAGTTTCTTCTCCTACCCAGCCTTCTCCCAAGCGATGAATGTTATCAAGGTCAGATTCATTGTTTTCGGATAACTCTACTGCAAGACCTATTATCTTTGAAAGTGTGTTAATATCAGTATCATTTTTAAAAATAGTATTAATTGTTTCTTTGGCTTCCAAAACGATCTCTTTCAGGCTCATATCAGACACCGGATAAACTATTCTATTAATTATATGTGCCAGTACAGCGGCAGGCATATAACCCAAAGAATGGCTATGAGTTATTGCTGCTGCTTCCGCTGCAAGCTTATCTATTATAACGATATTGATTCCGGAGATCAGACCGACCGGAGCCACACGCATAATGCCTCCGCAGCCTTTGCTGTTATTTATTTTCGATACAATAAAGCTGTGGATCTTTTCAGTAGTTCTGACTCTTTGTTCCAATGCAGACAGACAGGTATTCCCGGGTGCTCTGGGGCTATACAACTCGGGAACATTTCTGAGCCATGAATTATGTGTTTTTATCCTTTTGGCTTCATCAAAGGTATAATACTGTGTTGTCAGCCAGTCAAAATATGATTGTTCGATATCGTAAAGAACTCCATTTTCGGATTGTTTCATAATTCCGGTTGCAGTGAACAATGTCATCTGCGTATCATCAGAAATCAGAGCTTTCCCGGTTCTATTATCAAGTTCATATTCTTTAATGCCGTCTTTGCCGTATCTTGAAAATATCCGAGTCTCTCTCTGAAATTCGACAGCGTATCCAAGAGCGTCACCTATTGCTCCACCGACCAAGCAGCCTCTTATTTTTTCTTTTTTGTTTGTCATAATCTCAGCACCTCTATTCATGAAAAACTTTTATTAATGCGTTTATATTCTTACCATTTTCATTGTCATATATTGCAAAACATACTTTATCAATACACTTTCCATATTCTTCGTCAAATAAAACATATTTAAAATACTCAGCTACATATTTCGGATCATCTCCTCATTGCTATTATTTTATCACTCTTTTCTCATTTTTGCAAATAGCGCCGCTTTGCCGGCTGATTATTTCTTGTAATCAGAAGATGATTGTATTATAATATTACTGATAATAATATTTAGGCGATTGTAAAATGCAAAATTAAAAATCGGCTTGAATAGCGGCTTTTTAAGCAAAAACACCACTTTGTGTGTTTGAAAGTGGAGAAAAAGTTTCTTTTTGACATATAAAAAATCCAGTTATAATACGGATTTTTTATATTTTACAATCACCTAGATAATAATATTGATTGGGAGGTTTTGTTATGACTTACATTAAAAGAGTAGCAGCAGTTATCATTGCCATTGTTCTGGTTTTTCAGGTAGGTGCATTAACGGTATTTGCAAGATCTTCTGAAGAAGATGAACGTATGATCACCATCAGCGAAGAATGGAAATGCTCCGATGATATCGTTATTTCCGGTAGTAATATAAAACTACAGAATGGTACATACAGCTATAAGCTGATGTTAAGAGCAAACGGTACATTAACATTCGATAACGATCTTGAGGTCTTTTATCAGGGAATCAACGGAAGATATCAGCTCAATTATGAGATAGATGAAACGGACAATCATATAATGATCGTGACAGGAAATTTTGAAAACATCATTATTGCAAGCCCCTTGTTAGAAAAATTCTCCGATAAAAGCAAAAGACTTATTCATTCCCATATCAGCGATGACGCTTACTCTTATCAGCTTGTTTTAAGGACATCTGAAGGATTCTCATTCACCAATACTCTCAGATTTCTTTTCGATTCAAAGCCACTCGGCTATTCCGTACACTATACCTATAATCTGCTGACGAAAAAACAAAGCCTGATCATAAACGGAATTTCAGGCTTTAACGAGGGACAGAATCGGTTATCACTGGTGAGAGCAAGACAGAAACAGTCGTTGGGAAAATCAAAACGATTACCTATGTCATCATTTTCAAATAGATAAGTAAATGCTTTTGTAATAATTTAACAGGGAGGCCTGATCGTATAATGAAAAAAAGATGGTATTTTATCTTTGCAGCTGTTTTGATGTGCTTATGCTTTGTTTATAGTATAGCTGTCGGCGGCAGATATGTTATGGATGTGAATATTAAGAGGTGTTCCGATAAAGCCGATCTGTTACAGATAACTGTTGAGCAGGATACGGAGATCCTTAAGGTAACGGACAGTCACAGCGAGGGTGACCACTTATATATAACATTGGAATCCGTATCACCCGGAAAAGTATTTGTAGATGTTACACTTTTGGATGAAACCGAATCTCTCATTAGTATGAAACCTGTTTATGTTCATCCCATGGGAATTATTACCGAGGATAATCCTTTTGGCAAAGGTACGGGCAGCTGGTGTTTTCCAATTGCGATAACATTATTTCTGGGTGTGCTTATTATCGGTCTGTTCATACACATAAAAAAAGAAATACGGCGGGATCTGTATCAGTACAAAAATGTCAGAAATATCGGCTTTGCCTTGTTCCTCTTAGGAATATTCGGCGAACAGCTTTTTCTTCTCACAGGTTTAAACAATGGAATCATTGATTCTGTGAATCTGCTGTTGAGTTCCGCCGGATTTTTCTCAAATATTACACTTCCCGCTGCCTTTATTACTTTTATACTGGTTACGGTAAGTAATATACAGCTTATGCGCAGGGGAAGGACGTAACTGGAGGAATCTGCTGGGCTGTATCCTTGGAATAGTGGTTTGTCTCGGTACGATATTTCCATTTATACTTGATATATTTTTGCAGAGAACAAGTATTGTGAATGTTCATAACCGAAACGGCATGGCACTGTATGTGGGGATGTTTGTTGAAAATACCATTCTTGCGATCACAGCTTATCTTGAATTTATTCTTACAGGTACGATCATACTGTCAACAATGGCAGCTAAAAAAATACCGGCGTTTGACAAGGATTATATACTTATTCTCGGCTCTCAGATCAAAAAAGACGGCACACTCACAAACCTGCTTAAAAGCAGAGCAGACCGGGCGGTAGAGTTTGCAAAAATGCAGAAGGAATCCACCGGAAAGGATATTGTTTTTATTCCCTCCGGCGGCAAGGGTGATGATGAGGTAATCGCCGAAGCTGATGCAATAAAAAATTATCTTTTGGAAACGGGTATTCCGGAGGACAGGATACTTGTAGAAAACAAGTCAGCCAACACGTTTGAAAACCTGAGAAACTCGATGGATCTTATCCGTCAGGACGCAAAAACAAACGATCCGAAGATTGCATTTTCAACTACGAACTATCATGTTTTCCGTTCGGGAGTTTTCGCTTCACAACAGGGCATCAAAGCCGAGGGTATTGGTGCAAAAACAAAAAGATACTTCTGGATCAATGCTTTTATAAGAGAATTTATTGCCGCATTAGTATCTGAGTGGAAAACACATTTGGTAATCATTCTTATCTGGCTCGTTATTATATTTTTCTTGGTAGGGTTAGTGTATATTTCAAATACTATCTGACAGGTTATGTCATCATTTTCAAAAAGATACAGACCTTCTGCTATGGAATTAAATCATAGCGGAAGGTCTGTTTTTGATTGTGTTTTACTGTTGTATACGCTTTACACGTTCAAGATATATTCCAAAACATTTGCGCTGTGAGCTGTGCCTTAGAGTATAATTATTTATTGGAACCGCCGAGCTTGAGAGAGTCGAATTCTTTGTTATTGACTACTGTGTGGTTGTTTTCAGCTTTCTGCTTCTGCTCCTCCTTGACTGTAACAATTGTACGCTGGTAGTTTGCAAAGAGATTCTGCCCCTTATCTTTCAGCGCCTGTGAAGCGAGGTCCTTCGGGACGTTACGCTTAAGCATCTCATTAAATATCGGGTCTTTAATGAAGTTGAAGTTATCTATCTTATCAAACTGTTCCTTTGTGATATTCTTGAAAAGGTTCTGCTTTTGAAGACCTGTTATTTTATAGCACGTTATTATCTGCGAAAGCGGCCTTGCAAGATTTTCGGCATTCATCTGCTCGCCCAATGCACTGATCTTTTCCTGAGCCTCATTCAGCTGGCGCTGAATGGTATAGGGCTCTTCCTTCTTTTCCTCCGGTGCTTTCTGTTCCTGCTTCTTTTCAATGTCAGGTTTCTCATTAACGACTTCTTCCTTCTCAGGCTTCTTGTCAACGGAGATAAGAGGTTCTTCCTTTACGGGTTCCTCCTTTACGGGTTCTTCCTTTATGGGTTTCTCCTTTATGGGTTCCTCGTTGACGATTTCTTCCTTCTCAGGCTCATCGTCAATGTGGATAAGAGGTTCTTCCTCTAAAGGTACATCGTTGACGATCTCCTGATTAATGGCTTCTTCCTTTACATTGGCGCTGTGGTCAATGCCAAATAATACGTTCATTACGCTCTGGTCAAGGCCGTAGCCGTCTTCGTTAACAGCCACCTGATTCATGTTTTCTATAGCCTTATTTACCATGATGAGAGTCCTTTGTGCGCCCCTCATATGTTTCTTGCCGATCGATGTGGAGGGAACAAGTTCCTTGTCAATGTCAACGCCTGCATCGAAATGCTTCTTGTTGATGTAATCCTCAGTAGCATTTTTCAGCAGGATAAGAGCATTCATCTTGTTGATCCTTGCATCCTCGGGAACGCCCGGAATGATATTGGCCTCAAGGTCCTCAAATGCACGCAGCATTCTTTTAAACTCGACGGAGCTGCCTCCGAACATACTTGTTGCTTCCAGATCCTCACGGATGCCCTTCATTTTATACTGGAGCTCATGGGTATCCCTGAAGCAGGGGTCGTGAGAGAGGATATAGTCAGCATCTTTTTCTCTGTCCTGAATAGAGTTTACCATAATATCATTATTGTATTTGGAAGCAAGTTCAGGCATTACGGGTTTAAGCTCAGGCTCCTTTACTGCCTCCTTCTTAGGCTCTGGTTCTTCACCGGACAGGGCTTTGTTGAGCTCGATGCGGTTCAGGAGAGTTTCTCTCAACTTCTTCATAGCCTCATAGCGCCTCTTGGAGTTAGCGTTGTTCGCCTTGCCTTCAAAGGCGTTGTTGCGGAACTCGATCTCCTTGCGGTGAATGTAGCTGTCCATGGTCTTGAGGGTTTCCTTCTCCTTTGCAGCAGCTTGGGGAGATGTCACGAACTCTCCGTCAGCAAGGAAGGCTTCCTTGCTGCTGTTATACATAGCGTTGAGGGATGCAAGGTCGGTTATCACCTTGTCATAGTCCTTCTTGCCGAACAAGGTGCCCTTGTTGCCGGCCTTGAGTTCACTTACAGCGGAGTCAAGCTCGGCAGAGCCGAAGGCTGCTGCGATAGTCTTGTCCTTCTGCTCCTTCAACAGCTCTTTGAGGTTTACCTCAAAGGTTTTGTAAATATGGCTGTCCGGATACTTTTCCTTGCAATCCTTAACAAACTTGTCGATCTTGGTGATGACTTTGAGCTTATCAGCCGGACTGTTCACCTTCTGGCTGAATACCTCCTCCGTGAACTCATCGAGGTCGCTGAATTGTCAAGTCAAGTGCAACACTTTTTAGAAAGGATTTCGATAGGAGAAAAATAATCCAAGCATTTTCTTGGACGAGAGTTGATTAAATGAACTACATGGTCAAGTTCTTCGTCTGATATCTTTAAGAAATCCGTTCCTTTAGGAAAGAAGAATCTCAAAATACCATTTGTGTTTTCATTTAATCCTCTTTGCCAAGGAGAATGTGGATCAGCAAAGTATATTGTAGTGTTTAAGTCCTTTTCAATGTTAAGAAAATCAGCAAATTCAGAGCCATTATCCAAGGTAATAGTTTCAATCGGAATATCGTATTCCATAAGTGAAAAAGCTCTTTTAAAGGCTTCTCTTATAACTTCTTTTTCACGGCTGGCTGCTCTGGCAGCAACTAATAATTTGCTTTTTCTATCGACAAGAGTTACTATGCAGCCTTTTCCGATTCCGCCATAAACTGTATCACCTTCAAAATCACCAAAACGTTCTTTGGTGTCAACTATTTCAGGACGATCATGGATAGTATGAACCGGATGAATTGTACTGCATTTTTTTCTGTCACTATTACGCCTTTTACCTCTTCTTCGAAGGTGCGTTTTTCGTGATACTCCATTTAATAAGCCTTTGCGTAACGCCCGATAAATCGTAGCAAAGCATACACTAAATCCTTGTGCTTTACACTTATTTGCTATTATCTCAGGAGACCAGTATTGGCGTAGACATTCAATGATATATGCATATAGTCTTGTGTTGGAAGTAATTTTGTATTTCCTTACACATTTCCTTCTGCGTATTATATACAGTGTCGTAGCTCTCCACGCATTGTAACGATTTTTATTCTTACTGTAATTACGTTTGACCTCACGGCTTATTGTTGACGGACTTCTATTCAATATCTTTGCTATTTCCCGATAACTTTTTCCTTTTTCTAATAATTGTTGTAGACAATTTCTTTCTGATAGTGTAAAATGTGCGTAGGACAACGTAGTCACCTCTTGTTTAATGTTAGTTTGGTCACTTACATTTTACACCATCGGTGCTATGTTGTCTATTTTTATTCTACTGTTGCACTTGATATTATAATTCAGCCACCTCCCTCAATGATGGAGGCTTTATAAACTTTGTTCATAAATTTATTTATTCATTCAAAAACCCTGCTAAAATCTGTACCCCCCATTGAAAAATATACATAAAAATAGTAAAATAAGGTATGATTAATTTATTATTAATACAATATGGAAGTGGAACGAATCACTCCATTTGACAGGAGGAATTAAAAATGAGAAAAAAAAATAAATCTGCGCAAAGTGAGGAGGTTAAACGTAGCAGTGCTTCTCCCGACAATGCTCTCAAAGACAGAAAAACAATCTTGACCAACAAAAGAATCGAAACTGTCGTTGCGATCCTTCTTGGTGTCACCACGCTGCTTTCGGCATGGGCTTCATGGATCGGGCATCTGCATGGCGGAATCCAGTCCATAAACTTTACAAACAGCAATAACGTATCCGCACAGGCAACAGCGGAATATAACATTTGTATGCAGACGTACCTTGCCGATTATATGGTATGGAACACTGTAGTGGATTATCACTATGATCTGGAAGTGGCAAAGAATGACGGCGATCAGACAAAGATAAACATCCTCAATAAAAAGATTGATAATTTCAAGAAGAATAATACCAGTGATCTTCTGGCGGAAGGTGTAAAATGGATGGAGGAAAATCATGGAAACAGTCCGTTTGATATGCCCGGTATAACAGAAAAGTATTTCGAGTCGGCGCAGAAAACGCTCAATCAATCGCATGAACTGCTTGAAGAAGGAAAGCGGGATAACAAAAAGGGAGACTCCTATTTGCTTGTAACTGTTATCTACTCGCTGACGCTTTTCCTGCTTGGTATGGTTGGTACATTAAAAGATATTCCGAACCGTATAACGCTTTTGACGATCGCCATAGTATGCATGATATTTGCTTTCATTTATATGTGTATCATACCGCTGCCAACGGAATTTGGTCAGATGAATTTCTTTGAATTCAACAAATAACAAAACACAATGCAACAACTTAAATAAGGATGTATTTATCGCCTACGGCGCACAGCTATTTCAATAAATTTACTTGAACTTTTGTCGCGTTTATAGTAATATAATATATATATTGTATTTCCTCACTTATGCGAATTTACAAAAAATTCACATCCAAGAGGTTGACAAAGTTATGTTTAGAATCGGGGTGATATTTTATAGGAAAACAGTTCGCATATACACTAAAACAAAAAAATATTTGAAAGGACTGAAAACTATGTCTAAAAAGTTAAGAAAACCTTTGAGTATCATTCTGTCACTTATGATGATACTCAGCGTGTTCACTATCGTTCCGATTACGGCAGCTGCAAAGCCCGTTTACTCAAGCTACATCATAACCTTTGCAGGAAACGGCAAAACCAAGAACGTAGAGGTTGAGTCTTTACCACGCACGTTTATGGCTGATTGGTGGAATGAAAACGGCTAGCTTGACGAAATCGTCAAGGGACTGCATAATTTTAGCGGTTATTGCCGTTCGGAAGCCCCGACCTCTTCTGACAGTTCCAAAGTGACAGGTGCTGTTACCGGAGCAAATGATCAGTATATCACGATCAACAGTACTTTTGACGGCACTGTAACGGTCAATTTATTATATTATAATGATAAAGCCGATACTGATGTTACCTATGCCGTAGAAATATCTGTAGCAGGTGCCTACAAAATCACATGGAAGAACGAGGACGGAACAACCATTGACACAACTGCGGTTGCAGACGGCACTGTTCCCACACATACCGCCCCCACCAAGGCAGATGACGACAATTATACCTACACCTTTGCCGGCTGGACTCCCGAGATCACAGCTGTAACCGGTGACACAGAATACACCGCAACCTTCAAACGCACAGATAAGCAGGTGGCAGCGGTTGTTGCGATGTTCAACGCACTTCCCGATCCCGAAAACGTAACAGTTGACGACAAGGACGCTATTGAAGCAGCAGGATATGCATTGGCAGCACTTACCAACGCACAGAAGGCACTTATTGCTCCCGCTGACATAGCCAGATACAGAGCAATCGCTGAAGCATTTGCAGCCGTCGATCAGGCAGCCGCAGATCAGGCAGCCGTAAAAGGAGTTACTTACCTTATTAACAAGATTCCTGCCGAAGTTACTGAAAACGACAAGGAAGCCGTTGAAAATGCAAGAAAAGCTTACGAGATGCTTACAGACGCACAGAAGGCACTTATCGACGATGAAACTCTTGCAAAACTTATAGCAGCCGAGAAAGCTCTGATTCCAAAACTCGTTAATGAATCCTATATTGAAAATGATGTAACTGAGATTATAATAGGAAGCAGCATCACCGTTAACTGTGCTTCTACCGGTGGTATAGGTACAAAAGAGTATGAGGTTTGGTATAAGAATTCAACCCAAACAAAATGGACTAAAGCACAAAGCTTCTCTGCTAATACGTCCGTTAATATAACTCCAAAGCATACCGGTAAATATACGGTAAGCGTAAAAGTAAAAGACGGTGAAGGAAAAACCATTAAGAAGCGTATGTCTCTCACTGTTACCGAATAGATTGCGAACACCTCAAACGGATAATAATTTCAGGCACGGTTTCTCTTCTTGAGTTACCGTGCCTGTTTTTACACTATTTTTTGCTGAGTATTGATATTATGCACGAATAATGATATTTTATCAGCTTGTCGGAAAAGTCTGTCATTAGCTGTGCCCTTTTTTTATATGATGAGAACGCATATTGATTCTGGCAATATTTTATTTTGGGAACAATAATCTACGCTAAGCAGGTAGCTTATTTATTATAATTGTGGTAGACTGCTATCAAAAGGAGGTGATCACAATGGATAAATATGTTACAGGTTCATGTATACGAAGGCTGCGTGAAAGCAAAGGCATGACACAGGGGGAACTGGCAGAAAAAATATATGTCAGCGGAAAAGCCGTAAGCAAATGGGAAACAGGCGGAGGCTTTCCCGATATAAGCCTGCTTGAACCCCTTGCAAAAGCACTTGATATTTCTGTTATAGAACTGCTTTCAGGTGAAGACATTCAGAATAATAACCGTTCATCAAACATGCTGAGAAGTAAATTCTATGTATGTCCGATATGCAGGAATGTGATATATTCTGTAGGAAATGCTGTAATAAGCTGCTGCGGAATAACACTGCCGCCTGCCGTGTGCTGTAGGGAAAATGACGAAGAACATCTTATCAGAACAGAAAAGGTCGAAGATGAGTATTATGTTACGGTAGATCATACCATGACAAAAGATCACTATATCTCATTTCTTGCCGCTGTATCGGATAACGGCATTCAGCTTGTAAAGCTCTATCCTCAGCAGCAGGCTGAGGCAAGATTCAAAATAAGCCGAACAAGATACATCTATGGATACTGCACACATCACGGTCTTTTTACAATCAAAGTATAAAAACATTCTCGTTTGAAAAAGAAAAAAGAACAGCATATTGCTGAATAATAACGTATGGGGTATTCGTTTTGAACGGGTATCCCATCTTTTTCTTTGAGAAAACGGTTACAGTTTTGTAACAAACGAAAATAAGGCTTTGTTTGTCCCCACTATTGTCCCCTTTTGTTTTGTACAATATATTTGAAAAGAAATGAACTGTTATGTCGTTTCTGTAAAAAATCAGATTGGAGTGATTCTTGTGAAAAAATCGTTAAAAATCATTACTGCGTTGATATTATGTATTTCACTATTTATGATACCGATGCAGGTAATGGCAGCACCCGAGGCAAAAGTAACCAAACCCCTTTACATAAGCGAAGTAAAGGTAGGTATGGGCTCAACATCCGAAGAAGCTGCCAAAGAGCTTTTGGAGGAAGGTTTTACCATTATTAATGGTGATGACGGCAAGTATGCCGACCTCAACGAAAAAGCCGGTTCGAACAGCGTTATGAAGGAAGGACTGAAAAATAAGATCGTCTATATCGGTTATAAGACTACCGATGATCCTAAGAAAGCTATAACCGACCTTGCCGTAATGAACATGAACGGCGGCTACAGCGTTCAGGATTATGAGACACTTATGGCAAACCACCTTGAAGGTGAGATAAAGCCCTTTGTTGACCGCTTTATTTCCGCACTTGAAGAGTACAGAGAAAACTACAAAAAGCCGGATAATACGCTTAATCACATCAGAGCAGATTATTACCGCCAGATGCTCAACAAGCTTACTGACGACGATACAGGCGGCAAGCCCCTGGGCGATCTTCTCCTGAATGAAACGAAGTATGAAATGGGCGATGATAAATACAATGATCTTTCCGATGCCGAAAAGAAAAACCACGCCGATATTCTTACCATTCTTATGCAGGGCAACGGCAGAGCAATAATTCTGCTTGAAACGCTGGTCACAAAGTCCACCGACAGCGCAGATAACACCTGGCTCGACCGTTTTGTAAAGATGAATACAGATGATTTGATAGCGCAGATAAAAAAGGACGATCCGTCTCTCACAACCGAAGCGGATATCATGGCAGAGCTTGACAAAAAGTACAATGATACCGCAATGAAGCTATATCAAAAGTGGGATGATCTGTACGAGATCATCTGCGACCGTGATGATTCACTCAATGAAATCCAGAATGCCGAGCCGATAGGTGACGATACTTTAACTGAAAAAGTTGAAAAAATAGATCTTAAAAATCCAACTAAGGAAGATGCCAAGAATCTGTCAGAGGCTTTTAAAGCAGGCACTAATTATGTGGGCACAGTACTGAAACTTGAAGAACTTACTGTTGTTGAATATCTTAGCAAAACTGAATATGGGGACGGCTCTTTGCTGGATTTTTTTGAACGTGACATGAGCGAATTATCAATTGATATTATCCGTTCACTCTATCCTTTAGCCGCTTCGTTATCAAAAGGTCAGATCGCAGGACTTGACTTTATTTCGTTTGTCGATCTTTTCAATATGGCACTTGTTAACGAGGAAGGTTATACAGATGCAGATACGGGTAAGGATATCGAAGAAATGAGTCCTGCTTCCGTTTATCAGGATGTTGACCGTGAGATATATGAGCCGGGCGGCGTTGCACTGACGAATGCGGCTCTCCGTACAGGAGCAACAAAATTAGATGATGACAGTGACTTTATACTCACTCCTCTCGGCTTTGTTTTTTGGGGACTTACCGGATTAACAGGTTTTGCAGCAATTAAAAGCTACGCAGTTTATGCAAGAACTCTTGACGCTATCGCAGAGAATGGTAAAAAATCATGGACTGCTTATGTCACCAGGATCGGTAAAGGTGCAGACGATTATCAGATCGACTATGTAGCGTTAAGCAATATGACCGAAGAAGGTGTTGAGAAAGTTTTTAAGGAGGCAGACCAACTTTATGATGCCGCCCAAAAACTCGCTACAAAATCCAAATTGACTCATTGTCTTTATAGCGGTTTTACAGTCGTAGGAGCGCTGCTTGCCGGCTACTCTATCTATACAACTTTCAAAGAGATGATTGATTACTACAAGGTCAATTATACCCCAATTCCGAAATTTATCGTTGATGAGGCAGATATTACTCAGGAAGTTAACGGTACAAAGATAGTTATCAATAATCAGACGGCATACTACAAAGTCGTTCCCTGCAACCGCAAGGAAGGCAGCAGCGATATCGAAAAGAATAACTATAAGATACTTGGTACTTCAAACGACCTTAACGGCGACGTAGGCAAGCAGTGGCTCGCTCTTTACAGCGTCAGATATGAATACGGCAATCCTATCCTTGCAGATTCATTTAAGGTAGTAAAGGGAAGTGACGATCTCCCAAGCGGATATGAGACAGGTATTCATCGTTTCGGCGAAAAACCGGCATTCAATCTTACATCCAAATACTACTGCTTTAACGATGACGTGAAGGGCACTTATGTTTACTTCAAAAACGGAGCAGAAACCGTTGCGGCTATAGTCATGGGTGCAGGTGAAAAAACGACCGATAAGACCGTAACCGACAATAAAGCCGGAGAAAATACCACAGGTTCATTTTTCTCTGCCGGTTCTCTTGCCTTAGGCGCAGGAGCTGGTCTTCTGCTTGGAGGCGGTATCGCCGTGTTGATTCTCCTGCCCATTATGAAAAAGAAAAAAGAACAGCAGACCGCTGAATAAATCAAAACGATAGCCTGAGGAGGCTGACCTCCTCAGGCATCCGAAACCAAATCTGTTATCGGTTTGGTTTCGGATGCCTGAGATACAAATAAAAAATCAAAGGGTGTGATCTCTTGTGAGGAAAATAAAACGATACAGGAGAGTATTACAGCTGATACTTATTGTCTCTCTTATTATCAATATAATGTTCAGCGGAGCGTTTACAATCTCTGCCGATGCAAAGGAGTATAACAGCGGCTCAAGCATCTATGTCGGAGACCTGAAAGTTGGTGATATCATCAGCAAGGGTTCGGTTCTCTATCCAAGTATGGAGTATCGCATGGGTGTTACAACAGCAGAACTGAATGTTGACGGCGAGCAGTTCAAGATCAGACAGTCCTCGGAAGAAACCTACACCACCAACCGCACTCTGCGTGTTGACAGCATAAAATACAGCATCTATTCAAAAAATATCTGCGCCTACAGCCTGAAAACCTACGATGAAGAAAGCAATCTACATAAGAACTATAAGAACAATGCTCATATATATGTCGGGGATATGAAGATCGGCGACATTGTCGGTGCAGGCGCAACGCTTCATTCTTCGTCAGACGGCAATGGATATAATGCATTTGAAATCTATCTTGATGAAAGCTCGTCAAAGGCTAATGGCAGCTATTTTGAATGGAGTCCATCTACGCCCATGAGGCTTATTTCGGCTGAAAATGACTATTACAGTCCCAAAAAGCTTATAATGAGATTTGAAACATTCTATGCTGAGGGCGAGGTCGGTTCAGAGGCTTCACTTTGCGCCGCATTGAACAAGGAAGAAGTGATCGTTTTAGCAAATAATATTGAGCTTTCCGACTGCTTTTTTGTCAGAGACGGAAAAGAACACACGCTCGACCTCAACGGCTACACACTGTCACGCAATATGGAAAGCAAAACTGCGACAGGTCATGTGTTTCAGGTCAACAAGGGTTCAAAGCTGACAATAAAGGATTCAAGTACTGAACATTCGGGACTAATCACCGGCGGTTTTGCGCCGAATGGCGGCGGTGCCTATATAGACGGTGAACTGATTATTGAGGGAGGAGTTATTGCAGGCAATACAGCCGACAACGGCGGCGGACTGTTTATCAGAGGAGGCACCGTGACAATAAATAAAAATGTCATTATAGAGGATAATGTATCCAAAAACGGCGGTGGTATATATATCACCGAAAACGGCACTGTTACTTTGAACGGCGGCAGTATCGAAAACAATAAGTGTTCGGATAACGGCGGCGGAATCTATAATCTCGGCAAGCTTACTGTTAAAGGCGGAACAGTCAGCTCCAATATTGCCGACCGGTCGGGTGCCGGTATCTGGTCAAATGGTACAGCAGACCTGAAAAAAGCTGAAATAGCCCGCAACAATAACGCGGAAAACGGCGGCATTATCAATTACGGTACGATGACTCTTAGCGGCTGTACTATCGCATGCAACAGCGCCAGAAGTTCAGGCGGCGGAATGATGCTTGCCGAAGGTTCAAAGACTTCATTCAGCGATAATAACGGTATAGGCGCAAACTATGCAAAAAACGGCGGCGGTATCTGTGTCAGAAAATGTACTATTGATATGAAAGATACTGCACTTGAAGGAAATATCGCTTCCGGCTCTGGCGGTGCGATATGGCTCGACAGCGGCACGTCTGTTGAACTTGTAAATGTAAATATCATCAGCAACAGCATCACGGAAAACGGTGCAGGAATATATACCAAAGGAAATCTTTCTCTTACCGACTGCAAAATAAACAGCTGCACCGGCGGCAGTGGTGTGTATTTTGATTCTGACAATAATCTGACGCTGAAAAACACATCAGTGACCGGCAATGCCGGAGGAATTTATATGAACGCAGGCAGTGTAATTCTTGCCGGCGGCAATATTATTGTCAATAACAACATGAAGGACAGCACCAACAGCAATATCACCTTCAAAAGCTTCAAAAAAATCACGGTCACCGGAGAGTTATATCCGGAAAGCAAAATAGGCATAACGCCGCCTGCTAATTTTGAAAACCGTGATCTTACAGAAAACTACAGCGACTTTAACGAAGCAAATGCGGATACCTATTTCTTCTGCGATACGAATAATTACAGGATAAGTCCAGAAGAGGAATATCCCGAGGCACAGCTTGTCAAAAGGCTGACATCCACAGCAAAGGAATATAAGGTCAAGGTAACAGTCAAGGTTACTGATGACGCTGACTGGTGGGACGATGCTTATCTGTATTTTTATGTAAAGGACAATTACGGACAGGGCAGCGAAAGATTTATGAAAAGCTCACCGGACTTTCACAAAAGCATTGACAGCAGCGATGATTATTATGAATATGAGCTTGACTGCGGCACAGCCTTTCCCTCAGCCGTGACTTTCCACACAAAGTATGGTACATGGGGATCATAGCGTGATTTTGAGGCTGATGTAAAGATATATATTAACGGAGTAAACTGCTGCAGCAGGCACTGCATACATAATGTGTACGGCGTAGAATCAAAAGAAACAAAGATCAATATTCCTGCTGAAAAATACCCACGCCCATTTATCGAAATAGATCAGAAAAACGAGGTTGACATTCAGAAAGATGAAACAAAATATATCAGCATAACAGCAGTAGATCAGTACGGAGTAGGATGGAATCCGAAAGGCGACAGTGCAGTTAAAATGGAAAATCTTTCTTTCCCTGATAATGACACCTGTGAAAAATCGGATGAAACGGGAATGAAATGGAAGGTAGATACTTCTTTTGAAACGGATCATTACAGTGAGTACAAGCTGACACTCAGCTCGGGCAGCGATGAAACGGAGGTTTCAAGGATCATACCCGTTCATTTCTCTTTCCCTTTGCATCTGACGGTTGTAATAGACGAAGAAACAGTACTGACAAAAACAGGTCACGCCAATGAAAGAATACAGATAAAGAACTATCCATGCAAAGCAGGATATTATATAAATAATTATGTTGCGAGCGGTGCCTGTTTTATAGAGGCAAACGACGACGGCACATATACCTTTGCATTCGGCAAGGAGGATATAGTCCTGACGGCTTCACTCAAAGGTATCAGATATACGATAGAATTCGAGAAAAACGGCGATCCGCTTATGGAGGGCAAGGATGTTACCTGTGTTATGGTTTCAAAGACACTGACATACGGCAAGGCGGCTGTAGCTCTGCCAAAATGCTACTACAAAAGAGAAGGATATACCTTCACCGGCTGGAATACAAAGGCTGACGGTACGGGTACTGACTATGCAGACAAGGAGAAAGTAAAGGATCTTACCACCGTTCCAAACGATGTTATTCATCTGTATGCCCAGTGGAAACTTACCTCTCCCCAAACCACAGCATCCATATTTTCTGAAGGAAATCTTATTATATATATAGGCTGTGCAGCAATACTTCTCTCAATTATCACAGCGGTGATATATTCTGCTAAAAAGAGGAGGGGTCATCTTGAAAACGAAACTGATGTTTAAGAAAATTGCCGCTTTTCTGCTCATGTCTGCGGTGATAATAACCGCCTCAACACTTTCAGGCATAAGCGTGTCTGCGGCAGACATTAAGGTTGATTCTCCCGAAGCACTGCAAAGCGCTGTTGACTCAGCAGGCACAAATGCAGCCACACTGACACTAACAGCAAATATCACTGCAAACAGCAGTATTGTTATCGGAGAAGGTCAGAATATCACTATTGACCTCGGAGGTTTTACTCTCGGCAGAAATCTTAGTTCACCTGAAGCAAACGGAAGCGTTATCATCGTCGAGGGTGGCAGCCTTACCGTAAAGGACAGCTCACAGGAGCATAAAGGCTGTATAACCGGCGGTTCTGCATCCGGTTTTGGCGGAGGAATATCCTGTCTGAAAAAAGAAAAGAGTCCCTCAAGCCTTACCCTGAACGGCGTTACTCTCAAAGATAATAATGCAGGCTCAGGCGGTGCTGTTTATGCTGACAGCGGCTGTACAGTGACAGTCATAGAGTGTACTTTTGAGAGCAACAGTGCCGAAAAGGGTGGTGCGATTACAGTTATGGGAGCTGTTACTCTTGATAACTGTACCGTAAAGAACAACAGAGCTGAGTTTTGCGGCGGCGGTATCTATGCAAATACCAATGATAAAGATAAGATGACCATCAATGGAAAGACAATTTTCAGCGGTAATTCATCGGGAACGGACGGCGGTGCTGTCTATGCGGAAAACGGAAAGCTCACTGTTTCGGACGCATCTTTTACGGACAATCAGGCTGTTGTATCGGGCGGTGCTGTTGTAATAGCAAAAACTGCGGAAGCAGAGCTTTCAAAGGCAGTTCTTAGCCGGAATAAGTGTAATAAAAACGGCGGTGCCGTACTTAATGAAGGAAGTCTGATTCTGAAAGAAAGCAGCCTGACAGATAACAGTGCCGAAAACGGTGGAGGTATTTATAATTCCGGCTCACTCACAATAACAGGTGCAGATATAACCGGAAACATCTGCACCGAAAATGGCGGAGGTATCTTTCAGAATGATGGTACCGTTACCCTCGGCGGAGGTTTGACAAGGATAAAAAGCAATACAAAAAATAGTGACGAAAACGATCAGAACGACGTTGCATTCGGCACTTTTTCAAAGATAACCGTAACAGGCAGATTTGAACGCAGCACACGCATAGGGCTGAGTCTTTCAGACTTGCAGACAGAAGTTACAACAGGCTATGGAAAGAACAATACCGTTTCCGCAAATAACTACTTTTTTATGAACAATGAAGAATACCGTATTTCCAACGACAATAAAAAAACAGAGGTAGTTATTGAAAAAGATCCGAACAGCATCAGGAATACTACAAAAACTCTGGTAGAGGTCTATTCGGGCGAAAAGCGTACTTCAAAAAAAGAATATTCCACACCGGCGGATGCATGGAGCAATGCTGTAAATACGGCAGGTTCCGACAAAGAAACCGTTATTACACTCGGCGGTGACTGGACAATCAGTGAAATGTACGAAACAGGTTCGGAAAAACATATTACCATTGACCTTAACGGTCATTATATAAAGCGTGACCTGAACTACGACAAGAAATCCAAAGGAGGACTGTTCACGGTCAAAGATAAAGCCGTAATGACCATAAAGGACAGTTCCCCCGAAAGTACAGGTTATGACGGGATAAAGGGCGGTGTGCTGACAGGAGGAGCGAGCTCGGATACCGGCGGCTGCTTTGAGATAACCGAAAAAGGAAAGGTTATTATGAATGGCGGTACGATCTATGACTGTATCACCGACTAAGACGGCGGAGCAGTTAGAATAGCTGACGGCGAATTTACATTGACAGGCGGCAGAATATATCACTGTCAGACAATTGACAGTGCCGACAGGGACGGCGGTGCGCTCTTTGTCTGCGACGACGGCGTAGCTCTTTCCAATACAGAGATCACTAAAAATTCCGCAAAGAAGCGGGGCGGTGCTGTCTTTGTGGATTCCCGCTATGGTATCACGGTCAGGGGACTTGTCACGATAAAGAACAACACCTGCGACGACAACAAGTCTATGGCAAATCTTACACTTGAGGATGGTACCTTTGTCGAAGCCAAGATCATGAACGCCGGTCTGTACAAGGGGTCACATATTGCTATCGGAACTACTGCCGGCAGCGGAAAAACCTATCTTTCCAACAGCGATTTCAGCAAGTATCAGACAAGGTATTTCAGCGCCGATGAAGGAAAGACAGACTTTTCAAAGTACCTTGTAAGATATTCTCTGCTGACAACATCGGCTTCTATCTTCGGTAACGGTAATGTGGCTGTAATAGTCTGTTTAGGAATAATCTCGCTTGTGCTGACTGTTATCATTATTGTTGTAAAGAAAAGAAGAACACGCACAAAAGCCGGAGAAGGAGGCAACGAAGATGATACGAACTAAAAACAGGACACTCAGAATGTTGATAAAATTCATCCTGACATCGTTATCCTTGCTTCTTGTTGTGTGCTTTCTGACCGAAACACCGATAAATATTATCGAAAGAGTATCAGCGGCAGAAAAAATCGTCTACCTCAAGGAAGTAAAGATATTTGAGGCGGAAAGCGAAAAAGAAGCCCGCTCGGCCTGTGAAAAAGAAGGCTTTACGTTTGTTGGAAAGGATCTGAATTCCGGTACCGGTCATGCTTATGTCTATATCGGCTACAAGACTACTGAAAACAGGGAAGAGGCACTGTATAAGATAGCTCTTCTCGATATGAACGGCGGCTTCCAGATAAGAAACTATGAAGAAATGTATGAAGAATTCCGGAAGTCGAACTATTCCACAGCCGAAACTCTGCAAATGGCAACAACGGAATTTATAGACAGCTATAATAACGGAAGTCCGAAAGCGTTAGATGCCTATAAAGGACTTAACTTGCTCTCTGTGCCAGAAGCCAAAGATATGAAATTCGGCGATTATGTTGTCAAGGGAAAAACGACAACAGATTTCTACGCAAGGGTGCTTACAGAGTCAAGCAACGCAGCAATAAATTCGATCATCAGTCTTCTCTATGCAGGACTCGCCCCTTGTGAACCCGAAACGGATGATGATAACGAAGAACTACAGCAGGCAGCAACATGGGCTGGACAAATGGCTGACAGCTCTTTATGGGATGTTGTAGGCAGCGATCATCTTTCTCAGGACGAAAAAGACAGGCTGTACCGTCAGTACGGCGATGACGCAAAGGCACTTTTCAGACAGATGCAGGAGTTCGCCACAAACTTTGAAAACGGTATGGCAACCTATAACGAGGAAGATATGCATAATAGGGTATCCGGTGATAGCCTTGAAGAGACCGTTGAAAACATGGATGAAATAAAACAGTCCGATACCGGTGTCCTTTATATCAACGCATACGAAATGCTCAACGAATACGATGCAAACTCCGATATGCCGCTCGGAGAATGGATAGTCGAAATGGGCAAGCAGACCAGTGAGGAGGTCGATCTTACCCAAATCTATCCTATGATAGACTCCATGAGCTATGCACAGGTCAGGATGACAGAGCTTGCGGGATTTGTTCCGTGTGCATCCGCTCTCGGCAATAACGTCCATAGTGAGGAATACCAGAAAATTCTGAATACCGCCGCCAATAAGCTCAAGGAGCTGATCGGTAATGATTCGCTTTCTATCTGGACGAATACCGATCCCGATTTTGCAAAGAGTAATGTAGCCTTTACGTCCTTTGCTATCCGTCAGAGTGCCGCACAGGCGATGCTGAACGGTGAGGTCAACGATACCTATAAAGAAAAAAAGGAAACGATAGAAACAGTCTTCAAATGGGTAGGAGTTGCTTGCTCGGCGGCAACGGTAATTGGCTTTGCAGGATGGGTTGTAGGCGGAGCACTGCTTAAGATCGCTGAATGTGCAGCTGTTTCCTGCCTGATGAGCGTTGCGTCAACGATGGTGTCGATCGGCGCCTCCATTCTTAAATACACAGGAAAAATCGGGTTGGTCGTGTTAGGTTTTACACTGGCTTTCTATGCCTTCTGCGTTATCTGGGAAATGATTAAGGCAGACGAAGCAAAAGACTACACCACTATTCCGGATTATGTCATAGATGCGGTAAAGGTAAAAGACGGCTATGCAAACGTGAAATATAAGGCGGTAAAGAACAACAAGGGAAAGATAGCCGACCTGAACGCCTATAAGGGCTTTAACGGCTGGGTATGTATGTATACCTCTACCGATGCACGCATCGGAAGTCCTATCCGTGCCGACGGCGAGGGTGATATCTTCAAAATCATTTACGGCGACGCCAACAAGCCCGAAGACTGTGACTGCGCTAATTTCTTTGGTCAGGTCACTCCGGGCAACTGCAACACTAACCAAAAAGAAGATGGTGTCGGCGGTATCTATATCAATTACTACACCGAAAAATCTCTGAAAAACCGTACAGCCTCAACTTACGATGACACCAAAACCGATGACAAAGATAAGGACAAAGATAAAAACACCAGACAGTATTATAACGATATCATAGTCAGATCGGCTAAGACAGAAGCTCTGGCAAAAAGCAAGATCACCGTCGAGGGCTACTATATCTGGGACCAGAATCTTTCTCCCGATGTCAGAGCGGACGGAAAATGGGATGATGGCGGTCAGTGTACCTATATCGGCTATTCCATTACTAACGATCCCAAACAGGCAATCAGGGATATCCGTGTTGCGACCTTTACGCCGGGTGGACAGATACAGTTCGGCGATATCTCCTACGGCTGTGCAGGCACGTTAGGGTATCCTGCAACAAGCCTGCAACAAGCAAGGAAGAAGACAGCGATATGCCCCAGAATCTTGACGGACTGTTCATTACCCGCAATGAAAAAGCAGGAACTCCTATAGAAGTTGGCAAGCTTCATCTTGTAAGCGATTTTGCCGACGCAGAAGACGGCTGGGAGGCAGTAACGACCTTCAGCGGTCTGACTTATAATTTCAACACCACCCGTTACAACAAGCAGGGTGCAGGAGCATATCTTCCGAGCAGAGAGCATGTTTATCCCTTTGAATATATCGGATACTATACCCGTGAGGATCATAAATGGGAAAATACCAACAGTTATCTGTACTATGAGCCGGAGGAGACCTATGAATACGGAACAAGATATCTTTCGGGACTCTATTTTGCTTTTGGTGTGGACTCTGAAAGCGAGGGCAGATTTGATATCGCAACATCGGCAAGATTCAACCAGCTGCTGGATAAGCTCAAGACGTTCCCGAATACTACAGTCCTTGACGAGCTCAATCTTGCCCAGTCATATAATTACAAGGGCTATGTGATAGACAGCAATCAGAAATATCTGCACCTTTGCTATACATGGAGCTATAATCCGTATAGGGCGATCTACGGTATTGCCGCTTTCCGTGGAACCGTCAATTCTCCGAATCTCCCGTATAACATTTCCAAGGCAAGGTCATATCAGGGTACGCCGTCAGGGACAGCCGACAAGAGCACAAGCTATACCTCAGTAAGTGTTGTGGTTCAGCGTACTACACAAGGACGTTATGTAGTAAGAGGTATATCACCGGAAAACGCTTATATGACTACAACAGGTCTGCTCGGTAAGAATGAACAGGTGCCGAAAGGCTATACCGAGGATAATATCTCGAATTTCCTGTCTTATCGTCAGAAAACTGCGTTTATTCCTACCGGTCTTTATGTAAGCGGATATACGGACGGTAAAAAGCCGCTTACACTTGATGATGTTATCATATCCTCCAATGCTCATGTGGCTTCTATCAATAGCGGGGAAATATCTCAGACTACTGAGGAAAAGGAAGAGTCCTGGGATCTTGACGATGATGAACAGTCATGGGATTATGATTATGATGAAGGAGCCCGGACTATCGACGAAAAGGAAGAATCCCAGTCAACTGACGAGGAGGAAGAAGACTTATATCAAGAACCGATCAGCGGTACACTCACCATAAATGTCAGCGGCGAAAAGACTCTCGAAGGTCATAAGGCAAAGGGAATATTTGCCTCAGTACAGGATCTTGCGTATCCTAATGAAACTGCTCCGTTCAACCTTGCTTATCCCACATGGACAAGCGACGAAAATGATAAGAATGAAGCCGGTTCTCCGCTTTATATCTATTTCAGGAATACAGTTGTCTATAAAAAGTATATTTCACGCATTTTTGTGGGACAATGTTCACGCAAGGACGCAAAGACAGATAACGAAGATCAGCTAAAGGAATTTGACAAGCAGGTCGATATTAACGCCATTGTTGCGGCAACAATGGCAGGCTCGGACGAAGTTGTCCCTGTCAATGTGGCAGCCGATCAGGATAAAGCATGGTATAGCCGCAAAGACAGTAATAACAGGCTGGAGATTGAGCCTGCGGAAGATCAGCCTGCGGCTTACATCAGCGTTGCAATAACAGACAAGGAAGAAGAAGCCATAAAGGGTATCATGCTCTATAAATCTTCTCCTGACAAGGCTGTACCGAATCAGCTTGTTGTAGACGGTGCGACCTATTATTGTGCAAGCAATACCTCACCGATAAAGATGTCTAACGGAAACAGTTATTACCTGTATTATTCCTATAATATGGGTGTAAGTCCGGGCAGACCGATTCAAGTCAAGACAATCTACTGCACTTGTGACAGACAGAGCAGACAATGGTAATTCCAAAGCAGTTCTTTATGGTGATACCACTATGAAAACATTTATTCGTGCCGTCTATGAAAACGGCGATAAAGTCTATTTCAACAAGATATATGCCGCTTCGGGTTCTGATGAAACTTCTGCAAAACTGAAGCTCCTTGAGCAGGGCTGTACCGCATACTGCGATATAAATCTGAATGAAAATGCCGGGGGTAATGCTGTTTACTTCGGCTACCGCAGCTTTACGCTCAACGAAAAAGCAATACGCATGAAAAACACGGACGAAGCAAAAGCGGCGGAAAGAGCTTCTCAGCTCAATCATGCAGTATATGATATCGTATGCACTGTTGACGAGCCGTTTAAACCGGAAGGCTTTGTATCGCAGCGGTATCAGATATATTATGCTCCCGTTGTTGTTATTGATAAAAAGACAAACAAGGTGTCGGGGGTGAATCTGAATGAAGGCACAACAGGGCCTGAAATATATATGTACTATGCTACCGCCTATGCGGCAAAGGAATATAATGAGCGTGCAAAGACCGATAAACGGGCTATTCTTTCATCAATGCCGAATAATTATTTTTCTGCTCCGCTGACAAAGATCGCTTTTTCAAAGTATGACCGTGTACCCTATTCGGAAGATCCGGAAGCGTCTACCTCGGAGCAGTCAAATTTAATGCGCTGGGAATATGTCATGCAGAGCAACAACAAGCAGCATATCGACCTTAACGAAGGCGCAATCAAGTTTGACAGTGATTACCGTACAAGCGATAATCGTATTTCCATGTTCGCTCAGCGTGAGGACGGCAGTGTAAAGCCTTCCGCCGAGATCACGGGAGGATATGTTGATGAGTACGATGATATCGGATATTTGTTAAACGTTAAATAATTCAAAGGAGGTTTGCATTTTGAAGCTTTATCTGATTGCAAACATCATCGGTTTTGTATGCTCGTTATTCGGATTTATCTACGGCGGAATACATTACTTCCGTCCCAGAAAGGCAACCTATGCGCAGATGATAACACTGGCGCTTGGGTGTAACGCTTTCGGCAGACTGTTCTATATCGTGCGTCTTTTGACAACAGGCTTCATTACAGGCAGTGTACAACTTGGCTTCTTCGGAATTGCCGGCAGTTTCATGTTCTTTTTCTCAAGTAATTTCGGAACGCTGGATTCCCTTCTCGATGACGGTTCAAAGACGTTCAGAAAATACCGTCTTACAGCTCTTGCGGCTCCTGCGGCATTTATTCTGCTGTATGTTCTGCTTTTCCTGACAGCCGATATCAGCATGATGTGGAAGATACTCGGCGGTGTTATGACATTCTTTGTATCACTCAGTACCTACTTCAACTTAAAGCACCTGATATTTCCCGATGTGGATTTCGGCGTTGTAAAATGTCTGCGGCCATATAATTTTCTGGTGCTGATATACTCGGTATCGGTTTTTATGGAATGTGTGGGACTTAGCCGTGACAATGCGGTAATTACGCTTATCAGCTGTATTGTAACAGGTTTTATATCTGCGGCAATGATGCCGTTCATCGTCAGGGGGTTGAAGAAATGGAGAACATGATCTATATTCTGTTTATCTGCATGGTCGCTCCGCTGATGCTTAGTCTGCCGCTGATAAAAAAGTCTTCAAGAGGTATAATGACATTCATGCTTATTGGTATGTGTACTGCCCTTTTTGTTTCGGAGGTAAACGGACTGTTTCTCAGACTGCTGGATAACGATATTCTTATGGTAACAACAACAGTAACTCCTGCTACGGAAGAAATAGTAAAGGCACTGCCTGTGCTGATATACGCCTTTCTGTTCACTGACGACAAAGAACGCCTGCTTACTGCATCGTTTGCAGTCGGAATAGGTTTTGCACTGTTTGAGAACACATACATACTGACGCAGACATCGACCAATGTTACCATAGAATGGGCGCTGGTAAGAGGCTTTTCTACTGCACTTATGCACGGTATCTGCACGGCGGCTGTAGGCTTTGGCATGAGCTTCGTCAGAAAGAAGAAAAAGCTTTTCTACTGCGGAACTATCTCACTTCTTCTGCTTGCAGTAACTTATCACGGCATATTCAATATGCTCGTTCAGTCGGAAAGCATGAAATACTTCGGCTTCTTCCTGCCGGCTGTTACCTATATTCCTCTGGTCATATCAATGGTGATGAATTACAGAAGGAAAATGGCAAAAATTCATAGCTGAACGATATAAAAGGAGATCGTATTCAATGGATAATTATGCTGTTTATAATGATGAAAGCTTTAATACCTTGGAGTATTTTTTCAATAATGATCTTCCGAGATTATCGTTTTATCTGACTCTTTTTCTTATACCTATCGGCATCGGTGCATGTATTATGTGCATTTCTCAGATAAGAAATTCTCTTTATCCGAAGAATATACGGCGTTTTTTTCTGTCTGTTTCGGTTTCCGTAATTGTTTATCTGTCCTCTCATTTTTTCAGAGAGATACTGCTTGAATTCAGATGGAACAGTCTGAGAATTATTCTTCCTGTAATAAGTTTTGCGGAGTTTCTGACCTCAGGTATAATCGTATTCATTATTTCGGTCTTTATTCTTGATAATACAGGCTCAAAGAAAATGAAAAAGCCATGTCTTGCCATATTTTCCGTATTGCTCGGAATAAATACGATATTGCTTATCATTTCTCAGTTTACGGGGATGTATTATACATTTCCGGTTATAGATCTCGGAAATGATCTTATATTCATAAATTTTGTACAGGGCAATCTGTACCTGATATCCAATTTAGCCCCTGCCGCCATGATGCTGCTGGACGGCATACTGCTTGTAATATGCCGCAAAAGTTTTGATAAGAAACTGCTCGTCGCTATGTGGGTATATATTGCCGCTCCTATTGCTGCTGTTGTGCTGAAGGCTGTTTTTCCGGCTTATCCTTTCATTATGTGGGCTACGGTAATTGTTACAACATATCTTCTTATGTCCATACTCAGAACAAAATCAGAGGAATATGAAAAAAAGAAAGCTGAGGTAACAAGACTTGATACCGAGCTTTCTATGGCTACAAGGATACAGGCGGATATGCTGCCGAATGAATTTCCCGCATTCCCCGACAGAAAGGAATTTGATATTTTTGCTTCTATGGATCCTGCAAAGGAGGTCGGCGGTGATTTCTATGATTTCTTTATGGTTGATGACGATCATTTAGGAATGGTGATGGCGGATGTTTCGGGAAAGGGTGTGCCTGCCGCACTGTTTATGATGTCATCAAAGATTCTGCTTAAGAATTATGTGCTGATGACAAAGGATCCGAAGTCTGCCCTTGAAAAAACGAATTATCAGATATGTCAGAACAACCGTGAGGGAATGTTTGTTACGGTATGGCTTGGAATACTTGATTTAAAAACGGGCATACTTACCGCCGCAAATGCCGGACATGAGCAGCCGGCACTAAAAGAGCCTGACGGCAGCTTTGCACTTTATAAGAGCCTGTTCAGTATCTTTACAAATGAGAAAAAGGAACTATAATTAAAGAAAAAAACAGGTGGTACACAAAATGAGGAAAGCATATCCGAACGATATAACAAGAGAGCAATTTGAGATGAT
>Ga0256407_10002638_pt1 | contig 33765 bp, 25 predicted proteins | sample RumenRJG_04DNA_FD_193489 | JGI IMG/M metagenome (GOLD analysis project Ga0256407, IMG submission 193489) | Bovine rumen microbial communities from Lethbridge, Alberta, Canada - RJG_04 | ecosystem: Host-associated > Mammals > Digestive system > Stomach > Rumen | place: Canada: Alberta...
CACCGAAGCAGTTCAAGGAACAATATGGCCAGTTCTAAAATACAGTTTTTAATGACTCATTTATTGTGATTACGTGTCTAAAAAACGTTGACTAGTGCAGGTTACAGGAATAGCCCCAAAATGGATGAGTACTAAAAAAGGGGTTATTTGCTGATCATTTCAGTAGCCCTTTTTCCGTGCTTTTGCCGAAAAGGGGCTATTATGAGGCAAAAGGCAGGTAATAAGGCATGTTTGCCAAAAAGTTCTGTATAATGTAGCGTTTCAATGGTACAATTTTCATAACCGTACATTATATTTCGGTGTGACTAGTTTAGGAGGTGACATATTGAAGAAGACAATGAAACTGATCACTCTTGTGGTGGCGTTCATTATGGCACTCTGCTTCATGTCCGGATGCGGTCAGACTTCGGAAGAAGAGCCGACGGGCAGCAGCAATGGCATCACGATCTTCAACTCCAAGATGGAGATTCAGGATCAGATGCTGGAGATGGCAAAACGCTACACAGAGGAGACAGGCGTGCCGGTAGAGGTGTACTATTCTTCCGACACGGTATCCGCGCATCTGGCGACAAGGTATGCGTCCGGCAACCCGTATACTCTGTCCATGGTAGATGCTAAGGATATCTACTCGCTGGCGGAAGATCACGCTGTCGACATGAGCGATCAGGAGTGGACCAAGGACACCCAGTACGCCATTGGCGTAGGGGACAAGATCTACGGATTCCCGGTCTGTATCGAGGCGAGAGGCATCATCTACAACAAGGATGCAATCGAGAAGATCACAGGCAAAGAGTTCAAACCGGAAGACTACAAGACATGCAAAGCCTTCAAGGGGCTGATCAAGCAGCTCAAGGAGGGCGGCATGGAGTCTCCGACGGGAGTCATGAAGGAAGACTGGTCTCTGGGTGCGCACTACCTGGCGCAGGTATATGAGGAGAGAGATGATCCGGACGCGTTTGTCAGAGGACTTTCAGACGGATCGGTAAAACTGATCAAAGACAAGAAGTTCAACGCTCTGATGGATACGTTCGATGTTCTGAAGAACAACAGTTATTCCAAGGATAGCGCGATTTCTGCAGAGAGAGAAGTCACGGAGCAGAAGCTGGCAGAAGGCGAGATCGCCTTCCTGTTCGGCGGAAACTGGGACTGGTCGGTAATCAGTGCATTTGATTACACTGAGAACATGGGCCTTATGCCGGTACCGCAGGATCTCGATGACGGCATGAATGAGATGCTGGTCGGCGGCGGATCCAAGTTTATCTTCCTGGATTCTTCCTCGAACACATCAGACAAGCAGCGTCAGCAGGCCATGGATTTCCTGAACTGGCTCGTCTACAACGAGGACGGACAGAAGTTCCTGGTAGATGACTGCGCGCTTGTTCCGGCGTTCTCCAACATCAAGAGAGATGTTTCGGATCCGCTGGGCAAATCCGTCAAGTACTACGCGGACAAGGGTGCGCTGGTACCGAACTACAACTATCTGCCGGATGATCACTATGCGATCCTGGGCGCACAGTTCCAGAAGTATCTGGCAGGCAAGAGCGACCGCAAGGGCTTCGCAAAGGACGTAACGACGTTCTGGAAGACCAAGACGCTTGAGCCGCACGAGAATTAATGCAGGGAGGAGGAAAATATGGAACGAAATACAATGTCGTATAAATCAAAGCAATTCCTGATGTTTGCCGGCCCTGCACTGATCCTGTTCTGTATGGTCATCATCATTCCGTTCCTTTACGGTCTGTATCTGACCTTTACAAGCTGGGACGGCGTGTCGGCCGAAAAACCGCTCGTAGGATTTGCGAACTACGTTTCTGCTTTTAAGGACGCCTACTTCTGGGCTTCCATGGGCAGGACAATCTTTTATTCTGCATTTGCAGTAGTATTTGTTAACGCTGTTGCCTTTGCACTGGCATATCTGGTAACAAGCGGCATTAAGGGACAGAATTTCTTCCGCGCCGGGTTCTTCATTCCGAACCTGATCGGCGGCATCGTATTAGGTTATGTATGGAAGTTCGTCTTCAACCGTGCTTTTGTTGCTATCGGTGCAGCATTCACTGACGGAACAGTCCCATCGCTCCTGTCATCGACGGGAGGCGCCATGTTCTGCCTGATTCTGGTATCTGTCTGGCAGTACGCCGGCTACATGATGCTGATCTACGTGGCAGGATTCATGGGCGTTTCCGACAGCCTGAAGGAAGCAGCCATGATCGACGGGTGCACGCCGTCACAGGCAATGCGCAACGTCACGATTCCTCTGATGAGGACATCATTTGTAACTTGTATCTTCCTGAGCATCACCAGATGCTTCGTTGTGTACGATGTCAACCTGTCGTTGACAAACGGTGAACCGTTCATGTCGTCAATACTCGCGGCAATGCACGTATACAACAAGGCCTTCATCTACAAGGACTTCGGCACAGGCCAGGCGGAAGCTCTGATCCTGTTCGTCGTCTGCGCGATCATCGGTATCGCTCAGGTATATATCGGTAAGAGAGGGGAGGTTGAGGCGTAATGAATCAGAACGAATTAGCTGCTAAGCAAAAGAAAAGACGTCAGGTCATCACGATCATCGTGCTGATCATTGTCTTCATCCTTTTCGTCATACCTTTCCTTCTTGTCCTGATTAATGTTTTCAAGACAAAAGGTGATATCACATCGAATCCGCTGGCTCTGATTGGTGAGCACGGATTCACACTGAAGAACTTCCCGGAAGCGATGGCCAAGATGGATTTCTGGAACGTATTCAAGAACTCCGCCATCATCACATTCAGTGCGACGGTACTGACAATCCTGTTCTCAGCTATGGCGTCCTTCGTCATTGTGCGTAACAACTGGAAGGCATGTACTCTGTTCTTCGCGCTGATGATCGCGTCAATGGTCATTCCGTTCCAGGTACTGATGGTTCCACTCGTATCCGTATACGGCGGAATCTTCGGAATTCTGGGAAGCAGGATCACCCTGATCTTCATGCACGTGGGATTCTCAGTGTCCATGGCGACATTCATGTTCCACGGCGCGATACATTCCAACATTCCGATAGAACTGGAGGAAGCCGCCTTGATTGACGGCTGCAGCAGATGGCAGACCTTCTGGAAAATCGTCTTCCCGCTGCTCAAACCTACTGTCGCTACAGTGGCCATCATCGACGCAATGGCCTTCTGGAACGACTACCTCCTGCCGAGCCTTGTACTTACAGATAAGGAAATCTACACGATTCCAATCGCGACGCAGGCGTTCTACGGAACCTATTCGACAGACATCGGACTTGTAATGGCGGCTCTGCTGCTGGCCATGCTGCCGATACTGATACTGTATCTCTTCCTGCAGAAGCATATCGTTGCAGGTGTTACAGCAGGTGCAGTCAAAGGATAGGACAGGGAAATGGATCGGTTTTTTGACTCGAACAACCCGGTCATGCGGTTTCTCTCACGACTCGTGGACATGGCGGTTCTCAACCTGATGACAATCGCCTGCATGATCCCGATCGTTACAGCCGGAGCCGCGATCACGGCCATGAACAACGTCCTGATTCACCTTGTTAGAAAGGATGAAACCTACGTCTGGAAGATGTTCATAAAATCCTTCAGACAGAACCTGAAGCAGGGGATCGGACTGGGACTGCTTTTCGCAGCGATATTCGCTGTAGCGGGAGTGGAACTGATGATGCTTCACTCCATAGATGCAAAAGCAGCAACACTGTTCATGATCATCATCACAGTGATCGGAATATGCGTGTTCGGCGTCGGTATATATACCTTCGCCCTGCTCTCAAGGTTTGAGAACACCGCGCGTGGCACACTCGTCAACGCGGCGGCTCTCGCTCTGGGGCACATTCCAAGGACGCTGGGAATGCTGGCAGTCTGCGCTGCCTGGGCAGCCCTCCTGTGGCTAATGCACGGAATATTCCTGCTGGTGCTGCTGTACGGGCTGACGATACCGGGTTACCTGTGCGTCAGGATATACGATCCGATTTTCAAATCAATGGAACAGAATGAAGAATCAGAAGCTGAGTGAATTTAATAAAAACGAAAGACCTGTGTTTCATCTGACGCCTGAGAGAGGCTGGATGAACGATCCGAACGGATTCAGCAGATACGGCGGCAAGTACCACCTGTTCTATCAGTACTACCCCGATGCGACCATCTGGGGACCGACAAGGTGGGGACACGCGGTAAGCGAGGACTTCATACGATGGGAACGTCTGCCTGACGCCCTCGTGCCGGACCGGGAATATGACATCGGCGGATGTTTTTCAGGAACGGCGCTGACCTATGAAGACGGCAGGCACATGCTCATGTATACGGGCTGCCGGCCGGATACCGAAGAGCCGAGGGACGGAGGAGTGCAGATCCAGTGCGTAGCTTTCGGAGACGGAGTAAACTACGAAAAGCATGACGGCAATCCCGTCATCACGGGGGACATGCTGCCTGAGGGCGGCGACCCGTACGAGTTCCGCGACCCGAAGCTGTGGCAGGAGGCAGACGGAACCTTCAGGGCAGTCATGGCCAACCACAACAAGACGCACGGAGCCCAGATCCTTCTCTACAGAAGCAGGGACGGACTGAAATGGGAATTCGAAAGCGTTCTGGCGGACGGCGAAGGCAAGCCCGGATGGATGTGGGAATGCCCGGACTTCTTCGAACTGGACGGCAGGCATGTACTGCTGGCCGGAACCATGGGAGAAGTGGAAAGCATCTGCAGGATCGGAACCTTCGACAGCGAAGGCGGAAGCTTCCGCGAGGACTGGTGGCAGAGCACCGAGCAGGGATTCGACTTCTACGCGGGACAGACAGTTTCCGCAGAAGACGGAAGACGTATCCTGATCGGATGGATGCAGAACCCGCAGACAGCGGAGCACAGAGGCATCGACCTTCCGATCAACGGACAGATGAGCATCCCGAGGGAGCTTAAAATCCGGGACGGAATGCTTTTGCAAAAGCCCGTAAGAGAGCTGGAAGACTACCGGACAGACGAGACCGTTTACAAAGACGTGAGACTCGGAGAAAACGCCGGAAGGGAACAGAGACTCGACGGCGTCCGGGGCAGGACGGTCGACATGGAACTTCATATCAGACCTGAAGAGGGGAAGATGTACGAAACGTTCCATATGCGGTTTGCGGCAGACGCGGAGCACTACACGGAGTTCACATATGAACCCGGGAAATCGGAAGTGACTCTCGACAGAAGCCACGCGGGACCCGGAAAGACCGAGCTGGTCAGAAGAAAGGCAAAGGTCAGAGACCGGAACGGACGGATCGATCTCAGGGTAATAATAGACAGACTCAGCGCTGAGATTTTCATCAATGATGGTGAGCAGGTCATGTCGGCAGTTATATACACCGACAGACATGCAGAAGATATAACCTTTTATGTGAAAGGTGCCGCGGTGATGGACATCGCGAAGTACCGGATAAAGGAGAACAAATAATGGCAAGTTTATCATTAAAAGGAATTCAGAAGATATATCCTAACGGCTACCACGCCGTAACGGATTTTAATCTGGAGGTAGAAGACAAGGAGTTCATTATCTTTGTCGGACCTTCAGGATGCGGAAAGTCCACGACTCTGAGAATGATCGCCGGACTGGAAGATATCTCTGAAGGTGAATTCAGGATCGACGGCGTTCTGATGAACGACGTTGAGCCTAAGGACAGAGACATCGCGATGGTATTCCAGAGCTATGCTCTCTATCCGCACATGACAGTTTATGACAACATGGCATTCGCTCTGAAGCTGAGAAACGTTCCTAAGGACGAGATCGACGCTAAGGTTCGCGAAGCAGCCAAGATCCTGGATCTGGAGAAGCTGCTCGACAGAAAGCCTAAGGCTCTCTCCGGCGGACAGAGACAGCGTGTCGCCATGGGCCGTGCCATCGTAAGAAGCCCTAAGGTATTCCTGATGGACGAACCTCTGTCCAACCTGGACGCCAAGCTGAGAGTTCAGATGCGTACTGAGATTTCAAAGCTCCATGAGAAGCTGGGAACTACGATCATCTATGTAACACACGACCAGACAGAAGCCATGACGCTGGGAACAAGAATCGTCGTAATGAAGGACGGTATCGTACAGCAGATCAACACACCGGAACACCTGTACAACAAACCTTGCAACCTGTTCGTTGCCGGATTTATCGGGTCACCTCAGATGAATTTCATAGATGCGGTTGTAAATGTTGACGGCGATAAGGTAACGCTGACTGTAGGCGATAACGTGCTGAACGTACCTGACGAAGAGAAGCAGGTTCTCATAGACGGCGGTTACGACGGAAAGACAGTTGTACTCGGAATTCGTCCTGAGAACATCTCCGACGACCCTGCCTTCCTCGCTGAAAATGAGGATCACACTGTATCGACCACGATCAAGGTTCGCGAGATGCTGGGCGCGGAAGTATTCCTGTACTTCGACGTAGCCGGCACTCAGATGACAGCTCGCGTAGCGCCTGATTCACCGCTGAAGACAGGCGACGCTGCCAAGCTGGCCTTCGACATGGAAAAGATCCACCTGTTCGACAAAGAGACAGAAAAGAATCTGCTGCACCCAGAGTGGTAAAGGACAGGGACATTAAGACATGTCAGGATACGATTATCGCGAGGCGCAGAAGCTCGCGGTAAAAGAATACAAAAAAGCCACTGCGCGGGGAGAATCCCCGTATCCAATCGGTCTGGAGAGAATAGTTTCATCCGGGCAGATGTCGGCCGGGCGGAATCTGGGACTGGAACAGATTCCGCTGGCTTTGGTGGTTGGAACAAAACACGAGGGGCGTAATAACGCGTTTGCGCGGAATTTTATGCCCCTTCTCAGCAGTTCCTCAGAGTTCGCGGACAAGTGGATTACGCTTTGCGATGCCCATCTGAATGAGGGCATACGGGAGCCTGTCAAGCTGTATGAGTACAGAAACAGGTTCTACGTCGAAGAGGGCAACAAGAGAGTCAGCATACTGAAGTATTTTGAAGCTGACAGCGTTGACGCCTACGTAATCAGAATACCTTCCGCCCGCGACGGCAGCGAGGAAGCGGAACTGTACGAAGCCTTCCTTCAGTTTCACGACTGGAGCCGGCTTAGAACGGTCGAATTTTCATGTCCCGGATCCTATGAGCGGCTTCAGCATCTCATGGGTAAAAAACCGGGAGAAGCATGGACAGAGGATGAACGCACCGATTTCCTCTCTTTCTATTACTACTTCCACAAGGAATATGTTAGTATCGGAAAGGGAAAAACGCTCAGATCCCTTTGCGATGACATGCTGGCGTTCATTGAAATGCACGGCTATGAAAAGGTTCGCGATCTGAGTCCTTCACAGATAAAAGAACTGCTCCGTCAGCCGATCAGAAAGACGATGAGAATTCTGGCTGTCGCTGACGATGAATCAAAATATTACTATGAATACTATTCTCCGGGGAAGCTTGATGACTTTGATCTGATCATAGCCTGCGGAGATTTACATAAGGTCTATCTGGAATTTCTGACGACGATGGCAAGCTGTCCGGTCCTTTACGTGCGCGGCAATCACGACGACATCCTGATTGAAGATCCGCCGGGCGGATGCATCTGCATAGAAGATAAGGTGTATGAGTACAACGGCCTCAGAATCGCGGGGCTGGGCGGTTCGTTCAAATACCGCGAGGGCAGGAACACATTCACCGAAGAGGAAATGGAAAAGCGCGCGCGGAAGCTCGGGAAGCTGATACGCAGGCACAACGGCATCGACATAATGGTCACGCACGCGCCTGCAAGGGGACTGAACGATTTCGATTCCGTCTCCCACAGAGGTTTCGAAGCATTTAATCATTTAATTGAGAAATACCGTCCGGCATATTTTGTGCACGGTCACATACATAAAAACTACGGGGCGCATATTCCGCAGATAAGCGAGCACGATGGGACAACCATTGTCAACGCGTACGAGCATTGCATATTTTACGTTTAGGAGGCAGTAATCATGGCACAGATCATGACGCTGGGAGAGGTCCTTATCGACCTGACACAGACAGGAACAGATGAAAAAGGGATACCGCAGTTCGCGGCGTTCCCGGGCGGCGCGCCTGCCAATGTGGCCGTTGCGGCTTCACGCCTCGGGGCGCAGACCGGGTTCATCGGAAAAATAGGTCACGATTCTTTTGGCGCCCAGCTGCGCGGGACGCTTGAGGATGACAATGTGGATACGTCATGCCTCTTTGAGACGTACGCCGTACCGACGACGCTGGCGATCGTCTCCGTCGACGACAACGGAGAGCGCAGTTTTTCATTCTACAGAGATCCGGGAGCCGACACACAGCTTACAGAAGAAGAAGCGGCAGCCTTTCTCAAAGGCGGCGTTTCAGGCGATTCTGAGCTTCCGCTGATACTGCACTTCGGATCTCTGAGCCTGACGACGGAACCGTCAAGAAGCGCGGCTCTGGCTGCGGTTCAGGGCGCCCGCGCGAAGGGCGTCAGAATCAGCTACGACCCGAATTACAGGGCGGCGCTCTGGCCGGGAGAGGATGAAGCGGTTCAATGGATGAAGCGGCCTTTAGATATGGTCGACATCCTTAAGATATCCGATGAGGAGCTGGTCCTTCTGACCGGAACTGACGATCTGGAAAAGGGGAGCGAAAAACTCGCGGAATACGGAATCGGACTGATCATGATTACACTGGGAAGCGAAGGAGTATTCTACCGCATGGGGAAAGTAACCGGAACCGTTCCGGCGGAGAAGGTGACGGTCGCCGACACCAACGGCGCAGGCGACACATTCCTGGGCGGAGTGCTGGCGAAGCTGGCGCCGATGAAGGAACTTCCATCGGAGGAAGAACTGCGGGGCGTTCTTGCCTTTGCGAACCGCGCGGCCGCGAAGACGTGTTCAAGGCCGGGAGCGATTCCTGCCATGCCGACATTGGAGGAACTGGGAGATTAGCATAAATGAGTGACAAGACCACAAAACAACTTCTGGACGAGCTGGAATGGCTCTACATGGAGCTTTACGGGGACGAGGACGCGTTTCTGTACTTCATGAAGATGCTTGAAAAAAACGCTGATGAGCGCAGGCTGTCCCTGAAAAAACTGGACGAAGTCCGCAGCGGGGACAAGGACTGGTATCAGTCAAACAAGCTGCTGGGCATGATGCTCTACGCCCAGAACTTCGGAGGCAATCTCAAGGAAGTCAGGAAGAACCTGCCATATCTGGAGGAGTGCGGGATCAACTATCTGCACCTGATGCCTTTGCTTGATTCTGTAAAGGGAAAGAGCGACGGAGGATACGCCGTCGCGGACTTCAGAAAGGTAAGGCCGAAGCTGGGAACCATGGAGGATCTGGAAGCCCTTGCCGACGCCTGCCATGAAAAGGGCATCGCCCTCTGCTTCGACTTCGTTCTGAACCATACAAGCGACGAACACGCATGGGCAAAGGCAGCCCGGGCGGGCGATCAGGGAGCCAGAGACCGCTACTTCTTCTATGATTCCTGGGATATTCCGAATAAGTTTGAACAGACCGTGCCGCAGGTTTTCCCGACGACAGCGCCGGGGAATTTCACGTGGCTCGATGACATACAGAAAGTCGTAATGACTACATTCCACAATTACCAGTGGGATCTCAACTACGCCAATCCGATGGTCTTCAACGACATGACGGATAATCTGCTGTATCTGGCGAACCGCGGCATGGACGTGATCCGCCTCGACGCGATTCCTTACATATGGAAGGAGCTCGGGACAAACTGCCGCAATCTGCCTCAGGTGCACACGCTCATACGCATGATGCATCTTGCCTGTCAGATAGTATGCCCTGGAGTCGCGCTGCTCGGGGAAGTCGTCATGGAACCGCGGGAAGTCGTGCCTTACTTCGGACCTGCGGAAAAACCTGAGTGCGATATTCTCTATAACGTTACGACCATGTGCACGACGTGGCACACTCTGGCGACGAGAGACGTTCGTCTGCTGCAGCATCAGATGGACCAGGTATGCCATCTGCCTGAGCACTGTTTCTTCCAGAATTATCTCAGGTGCCACGATGATATCGGATGGGGACTGGATTACGCGTTCCTGGGCCAGTTCGGAATTGGAGAGGAACCGCACAAACGCTATCTGAACGACTGGTTTACCGGCAAATGGCCGGGCAGCTGGGCCCGCGGCGAGCTGTATAACGACGCCGAGTCTCTGGGGGACGCCAGGGCGTGCGGAACGACAGCGTCCCTTTGCGGTCTGGAATGCGGAATACTAGAAGCGCTCGACAACAAGGGGGACGCTTCACTGAAGAGGGGTCTCGCCTGTGACCTGATGATGCACGCGTGGATGTTCACCCAGACGGGCATTCCTGTAATATACAGCGGCGATGAGATCGGACAGCTCAACGACTACAGCTACCACGACGATCCATCACACTGGGATGACAGCAGATACCTTCACAGGGGCAAATTCGATTTCGCCCTGGCGGAGAAGAGGTTCGAACACGGAACCCTGCAGCAGCTCATGTTTGACGGCCTGCAGAAGCTGAAGAACATACGCGGCGAGCATGATGTTTTCCGCAGCGACGCGGAGGTATACGTCTACTATACGGGCGACGACAGGGTGATGGGGCTGAAGAGACAGCACGGCGATCAGACGCTGGTCGCGCTGTTCAACTTTTCAGAGAACCCGGCGGAGGCGACTATCGAAGGAGCCGTCTGGCGCGACCTGCTCAGCGGCAGAGTTCTGCCGCCGGGAGACGATTCAGGAATGAAGGTGCGCTTAAGCGGTTACGCGTTCTGCTGGCTGATGAAAGAGTAATCTGACCTTTGAAAGAGGAACAATGAACAAGATAGATTTGCACATGCACACAGTGGTTTCAGACGGAACTGACAGTCTGGAGGAAATAATAAAGAAGGTTCAGGACGCCGGCATCGATCTGTTCTCGATAACGGATCACGACGCCATCAAGGCGGGCATGCTCGTTCCGCCGATGCTTCCTGTCGCCGATCCGGATAAAAGCCTCGGCTTCATACGCGGGGTCGAGTTTTCGTGCAGGGATGAAAAAGGCAAGTACCACATTCTCGGGTACGGATACAACCCGTACATCCCTGGCATATCGGAGATAGTAACCGAAGGCCACGAGCTGCGCATGAAAAAGACGAAGGCGCGAATTGAGTTTCTGCGGGAGGCTTACGGATTCGATTTTCCGGAGGAGGAGATTGTGCAGCTTCTGAACAGAGACAATCCGGGCAAACCGCACATCGCGAACATGATGATCAAGTACGGGTATGCGAATGACATCAATGAAGCCATGAGCAAATACATCAACAAGAGGAAATTCAAGAACGTCCACGTGCGGCCTGAAGACGCCATCGAGGGAATTCTCAAGAGCGGAGGAGTTCCTGTTCTGGCTCATCCGGCTTACGGCGACGGAGACGATCTGATCATGGGCGAAGAACTGGACGAGCGGGTCCGTTATCTGATGGACTACGGAATCAGGGGCGTCGAAGCCTTCTATTCCGGCTTTACGCCGAAGATACAGAGTGAGGTGCTCGAGCTCGCCGAAAAATACGATCTGTATGTTACGGCCGGCAGCGATTATCACGGTGGAAACAAGATAGTCCAGATGGGATGGACCAACCTGAACGATAATTCCGAAGCCCCTGAGGGGTTGACGCGTTTTCTGAGCGACGTAGAAATAATACACAGGAATTGAGAAGGACAGGCTGATGAGAAGGATTCTGATGTTAACAACAGGAGGGACCATAGCCTCCGTGCAATCTCCGGACGGACTCGTACCGGGGCTTACAAGTGAACAGCTGCGCAGCTATCTGCCTCAGATCGGAGCGGACATCGACATAGATATTGAAGAGCTGTTCCACATAGACAGCACTGACATGACGGCGGCACACTGGCTTAAAATAGTCGACGCTGTAAAGGAAAACTACAGCTCCTACGACGGCTTCGTCATCTGCCACGGTACGGACACCATGGCCTATACCGCGGCCGTTCTGTCTTACATGATACAGAATTCCGCCAAGCCGATAGTCCTGACGGGAGCGCAGAAGCCTATAGGCTTTGAGATCACAGACGCAAAGGCAAACCTTCAGGACAGCATCATCTACGCCGCGGATCCTTTGTCAAAGGGAGTTCAGGTTGTGTTTGCGGGCAACGTAATCGCCGGGACAAGAGCGAGGAAGGTCAGATCGATGAGCTTCTCGGCTTTCAACAGCATCAATCTGCCGGAGATCGCGACAATCAACAACGGGAGCATAGTAAGGTACCTGGCAGATTCAGACTTTGTAAATACAGACGAGGCTCAAGATAATGCAAAGGCAGGCCGAACCGTTTTTTACGACAGAATCAACCCTAAGGTTTTCCTGCTCAAGCTGACGCCGAGCATGTCGCCCAAGCTGATACCGGAGATATTCAGGATCTACGACGGCATAGTCATCGAGAGCTTCGGGGCGGGCGGAATACCGCAGTCCATAAAGCAGACGCTCTTCGACGAACTCAGCAAGTACAGCCCTGAGGAGAAAGTGCTGGCAATGACAACACAGGTTCCTCTTGAAGGAAGTCATCTTGACAGCTATGAAGTCGGAAGGCGTATCGCCGGTTCCTTTGAGATTCTCGAAGGCCGTGACATGACGCTGGAAGCGATTACAGCCAAGCTCATGTGGATACTGGCCGACAGAGACCAGAGCTGGGACGAGATCCAGCGGCGATTCTACAAACCGGTAGCTAAAGATACTCTCATAAAGCAGAAATAAGGCTGTTATATCAGTTTGGCGTCCTTGGCTTCCTGAGTCAGCTGATCCCTGAAGTCAGGGTGTGCCAGACCAATTAGTGCGCGTACGCGGTCGGACATGTTCAGATGCTTCAAATTGACGCATCCGTATTCAGTGGCTATGTACTGCACGTCTCCGCGAGGAGTAGTGACAGGCGTGCCCGGCGCGAACTGAAGCGATATCTTGCTCCTGCGTCTGCCGTTCTTCATGAATGAAGAGGACAGGGCGATAATGGACTTGCCTCCTTCGGACCACTGAGCTCCTCTGACGAAGTCCAACTGACCGCCAACGGCGCTCTGCTGATTGTAACCCATTGCGTCCGCTGCGACCTCTCCGTAGAGGTCGACCGCCATTGCAGAATTGATTGAAATCATCCTGCTGTTTTTTGCTATGTTTCTGGCGTCGTTCACGAAAGGGAAGGGCGCGCCGTAGATTTCAGGATTATGGTCCATGAAGTCGTACATTTCCTGAGTGCCGGCTGAGAACGAGAAGACGCTCATCCCGTCCATGAAGCCTTTGCGCTTGTTAGTTACGTTACCGTTCTTCATGAGCATCATCATCGGCTGGCTGAAGAGCTCCGAGAATATGCCCAGATCGTTTCTCTGCTTAAGATCGTATCCGATGGCCGTAGACATCTTGCCGAGACCCAGCTGAAGGGTAGCCCCGTCAGGCACCTCAGCTACAACGATTTCGGAAATCTTTCTTGAAACATCATCTATCTTGTCAGGCATGAGTTCCGGCGCGTTGTTATCCGTGAGTACGACGCCGGCCACTTTCTCGTGATCCATGCTTATGAGATTGTCCTGTCCGAAGATGTACGGACTCCCCGTGTTGCTCTCAAGAAATACTTCCCGCTTCGTCTCCTCGACGACGTATTTATGGTCGCATATTCCCGCGGATCCGTAGGAGCAGCGGCCGTTTTCATCAGGCCTGGACACCTGCAGAAAGCTGATGTCAGGGCGTCCGATCTCACGCATCCACAAGTCTATCTGACTTAAGTGGAACGATGTGAATTCAAAGGCCATGTTGTGCTTTCTGTGAGCGCTGCGCTCGCCTGCTCCGAGGAAGAAGGTGTCAAAAATGAACGGATTGCCTTTGCTTCCCGGAGGAATATCCGCCGGCCAGTCCGTATCGAACATTCTGCACGGAGTTATGGACATTGAACAGAGAAGGGTTACGTTCTCGAGTTCGTCCTTTCTGTCGTAGAGAGCGTCCACAATTTCATAGGCGAAACTGCTGCTCGTTCCGATGTAAACCCGGTCTCCCGAGCGTACGCTTGCTGCTGCTTCTGAGGCTGTGATGTAATTAATTTGTGTCATTATCTCCCGAATGCCTCCACTATTTCATCCATTATTGTCATGACAGGCAGGTGCTGAGGACAGTGATCTTCGCACGCTCCGCATTTGACGCAGTTTGACGCGTGCTCTGATTCATCCTGCCATACCAGGTATTCTTCCTTGAGTTTAGGGTTGTGTTCGTAAGCGCACCAGTCGTTGTAATAGCGTATTATGCGCGGAATGAGGACTCCGCTCGGACACGGCTGGCAATAGCCGCACTCAGTGCACGGATACTTGATAAGCTCATGGTAAAGATCCGCGACCTTCTTTATGTGTGCAAGCTCAGCGTCTGTTATTTCAGCGAGGTCTTCTTTTGAGAAGAGCTCCAGGTTCTGATTCAGCTGCTCCATGCTGCTCATTCCGCTGAGTATCGTGAGCACCTCAGGCTTCGAAGCTACCCACTTGAAAGCCCATTCGACAGGGGAGCGCTTTGCCGGCGCTTCATCCCATACTGCCTGTACCGCAGGCGGGATGGCGTCAGTAAGGCGGCCTCCCTTGAGAGGCTCCATGATGACGACAGGTATGCCTTTCGCTCCCGCGTACTTCAGGCCTTCCAGTCCGGCCTGGAAATTCTCATCCACATAGTTCAGCTGTATCTGGCAGAATTCCCAGTCATAGGCGTCGATGACTTCCTTGAACAGGGATAGGTCATCATGGAAGGAGAAGCCGATGTGACCGATTTTTCCCTCGGCCTTAAGCTCTTCCAGGATCGGGATTACGCGGCACTCCTTTGTGATCTTCCATCCGTCGCTTTCTATGCAGTGGATCAGGTACATGTCTATGCAGTCAACGTCGAGACGCTTGATCTGTTCGTCGAAGAAGCGGCGTACGTCCTCCTCCTTCTTGACGAGCCAAATAGGAAGCTTATCCGCGACGAGGGTGCGTTCCCTGTAACCATCCTTGAGAGCTTTGCCGACGATGACTTCGCTCTCTCCGCCGTGATATGTATAAGCCGTATCCACGTAGTTGACGCCGCTGTCTATGGCGCGGCGAATCATGCGTATGGACTCCGCCTCGTCCGCTTTGCCGTCCTCTTTAGTCGGGAAGCGCATTGCGCCAAGTCCCAGAAGGGATACGTCTTTTCCTGTTGACTTAAACTTTCTGTACAGCATAGATCTGCTCCTTTAGTATGTTTTAGTTTTTTGTCCAGTATTATTGTTCAATTATGGCGCGGTTGCCTTTGCATCATTATAGCATAATATGGGCGTCTTAATATCGCAAAACAGCACACAAATAGCTGCAACTAGAGTAAGCGCTCGCCGTATGTTACCGAAAAAACCCCTTTTAGTCATAATTGTTAAAATAGGGCTATCATATAAGCAAAGCCAATAGCCCCTTAGTTGGTCAAAGTCGAAAAAAGGGGTTACTTTTTGACTGAAAAGAGCAGATTTAAGCTGGAATCGATAGCCCCTAAACTCATAAAACAAGGAAAAGGGGTGCAAGAAATAGCCCCAAGATCCTCGATAAATAAAAAAGGGGCTATTCAAGAGCGAAAAAGGGTAGCCCCTTTTTAAGTTTTTTGGAAAAAAGGGGTTATTTGGTGAGCAAGAGCAGCTTGGATGATGAAAAAGACACCTCAGATTAAAAAAAGACAGCCCGGATAGCGGGCTGCTTTTTCTAAAGTATTATGATACTCTTTTACGGTTTCATTCTTGCCAGTACTTCGACTACCAGCTCCCATGTTCTGCGAGCGGAACTGATTGAGAGCGTCTCGTTCGGTGTGTGAACGTCTCTGACGTCAGGTCCGATGGATACGCAGTCCAGACCAGGCATCTTGCCGGCGAAGAATCCGCATTCCAGACCGGCGTGGATGGCCTCGACGACCATGTCCTTGCCTGTCTGATTCTTGTACACTTCGCATACCAGATCGCGCAGCGGGGAAACAGGGTTGTATTCCCATCCCGGATACGGACCTTCTCTGTCGAGAGTTCCGCCGAGGGCTTCAATCTGGCACTGGAGTCTGCGCGCCAGCATCTCGCATTCTGAGTCAACCGCGCTGCGGATGCAGAATGTGTAGACGACTTCGCTCTCCTGAGTTCTCAGGACTCCGAGACTCAGTGAAGTCTGCGGCAGGCCGTCGATTCCGACGGTCATCTTTTCGATGCCGTTCGGAGATCCGATCAGGTAAGCGATTGCCTTCTGTCCGGATACCGCGTCGAATGGAACAGCTTCCGCAGTCGTTTCCGAAAGGGTCATTGTGAACCCAGGATCGACCTTGAATTCATGTTCGAATATTCCACGGTATTCGTCGCAGATTGCCTTGACCTTCTCACCGTCAGGTGAGATGAAGGTTGCCTTTGCACTGACAGGAATAACGTTGTCGGCTACGCCGCCGTCGATTGCGACGATCCTTGCGGCTGCTTTGTCCTGCAGCTCGAACATCAGTCTGCCGAGAACCCTGATGGCGTTCTCCTGGCCCTTGATGATCTCGGTGCCGGAGTGTCCGCCCAGGAAGCCGGACAGCTCAACGGTGAAAGCCTTGCCGTCATAGCTTTCCCTGCTGACAGGGAGGTGCGCGATACCGGTAACTCCGCCCGCGCATCCGACGGTCGCGATGCCTTCATCCTCTGAGTCGAGATTGAGGAATCTCGTTCCCTTAAGAGGAGCGACATCGATAGCTTCCGCGCCGTAAAGGCCCGTTTCCTCGTCGACAGTGAACACGCACTCAACTCTCGGATGCTGCAGTGAGTCATCGTCGAGAATAGCGAGCATGAACGCTACAGCGATTCCGTCATCGCCGCCGAGAGTAGTGCCGACAGCGTAGATGTTGTCGCCGTCGATTGCAACGTCGAGTCCCTCGGAAGACATGTCCTTTTCGCAGTCAGCGACCTTGTCGCATACCATGTCCATGTGGCCCTGAATGATTACAGGATCCGCCGCTTCATAACCGGCCGAAGCCTCTTTGATGATTATGATGTCGTTCAGCTCGTCCTGATGGCATTCGAGACCGCGCTCCTGCGCAAAGGCTGCAAGCCAGTCGCTGAGCTCCTTTGTGTTGCCGGAGCCGTGCGGAATCTGGCAGATCGCCTCAAAGTACTGAAATACTTTTTCGGGTTTTAATCCTTCTAATACAGCCATACTGCTTCTCCTTCTATGTGAGCATCAGCTGAGCGACCAGCATGATAGCGCCCCATACAGTAAGTATGATGACGAGCGGAATTGAAAGTCTCAGCCATCTGTCGTATGTGGTTTCAACAACTTCCAGTGAAGGCATTACGATACCTGTCGGAGTGATGAAGGTAATGATACCAAGACCATATACGTAAGCTGATACGATCAGCTCTCTAGGGATTCCTACGATGTCAGCCAGAGGCGCCATGATAGGAATGGACAGTACAGCCAGTCCTGATGATGAATTGATGAAGAATCCGAGGATTACATATACCAGCATCAGCAGAACGAGGAATACAGCTGGCGGCATGCCGGATACTGCAGTTGACAGTCCTTCCAGGATAGTACCGGAAATGTTTCCGTTGTCCAGGAGGATCGTTACCGCTCTGGCGACACCCAGGATCAGGGCTACGCCTACCAGGTCAGCTGCGCCGTTTACGAACTCACGAACGATGTTCTTCTCGCCGATGCCTCCGATGATACCGATGGCAACGCCTGAGCACATGAACAGGATTGACAGTTCTTCAAACCACCATCCGAGCTTCATGATGCCGAGGATCATGATGGCGAAAGTAAGTACGAATGCCAGCAGAGCCAGCTTTCTTCTTGCCGTGAATTCCGGAATGTTCTCCATGTCGATTGCGGAGAACTTCTCGTGTACCAGGTCTCTCTGGTCGTATACCAGTGACTTTGTAGGGTCCTTCTTGATCTTGCTGGCATATCTCATAAGATAGAGAATAGTGATGATTGTGCCGATTATCAGACCGACTACTCTGAAGCCGAGGCCTGCGTTCATTGATGTTCCTGCAGCGTAGGAAGCGATACCTACTGAGAACGGGTTGATCGTACTGAACATGCAGCCGATTGTTGAACCCATGTAGATAGCGCCTACAGCAGTGATGGCGTCATAGCCCGCTGCCAGGAACACAGGAACAAGTACCGGATAAAGTGCGATTGTCTCTTCGCAGAAACCTTCAACAGTTCCTGCCAGAGCGATCAGCGCGGTAACAGCGATCAGAATGATCTGTTCGCGGCCCTTGCAGGATTTGGCCAGAGCGCCGATACCTGCGTTGAACGCGCCGATGTAGTTGATGACACCGATCGTACCACCGAGCATCAGGATAAAGAATATGATGTCAAAACCATCAGCTGTGCCCTGTACAGGGGATGCCAGGAATTCTTTTATGCCCTGATGATGAGCTTCGACCTTCTGGTATGTGCCAGGAATCGACATAGGCTTGTAGATGTTGCCGTTTGTGAAGTTGTCGAGTCCGGCAGTGATGCCGAATTCATCCAGTGTCTCCTGGGTTGCCGGATATTCAGTCTCTGTGCCTGTTCCGGCTTCTTCATCATAATCTGCGGAGTATACGATGAACTGGTTTGAACCCTCATCATATACCAGTGTGTCGTAGTTACCTGCAGGGATGATCCATGACAGAATCGCCGCCAGAAGTACTACGAGGAAGCAGATTGAGAATGAAGAAAGAAAACCTCTTTTTTTCTTTTCTTTTTTCTTTAATTTGTTTACCATAAGTAAAATACCTCCTCTGTGCGCGCACACTCGCGCACGGAATAAATGATAACACTTAATCGTTGAAAAATAAACACTTTTATTGTTTTTTAGCGGTATTTCAGGAGTATAATTAGGGTAGTTTCAAAAACGCGAAAAAGGAGAACTGAAAATGTACATAGCTGACATGCACTGCGACACTATAATGCTAATCTGGCTGGCCCGCAAGGAAGGCATAGATCTCAGCCTGCGGGACACGGGATACGGAGACAAAAAACTGCAGATCGACCTGCTCAAGCTAAAGAAGGGCGGGTCACTGGTGCAGAACTTCGCCATATATGTCGATCTTCAGAAAGAAGACGGCATGGATCCGTGGACACAGTTTACGGAGATGGCTGAGATATATCACGCGGAGATCGCCGCGAACGCCGATCTGGTCTGCGAGGCTAAGACGTATGACGATATAATCAGAAACATGAACGCGGGACTTATCTCATCTGTAATGACAGTAGAAGAGGGCGGCGTGCTGGGAGGAGACCTGGACCGCCTGAAGACTCTTCACGACGAAGGCGTCCGCATGATCACCCTGACATGGAACTACGAGAATGAGCTGGGGTACCCGAACAGCCTGCCTGATGGCATGGACGAGGACTATACCCGTTACTTCAGGTTTGAGCCTAAGACAATGGAAAACGGGCTCAAGGCAAAAGGCTTTGAAGCCGTCGAGATGATGGAGGACATGGGAATAATCGCCGATGTAAGCCACCTTTCAGACGCCGGTTTCTACGATGTCGCAAAGGCTGTAAAAGGGCCGTTCGTCGCCAGCCACTCCAATGCGAGGGCGCTCTGCGGCTGCAACAGGAACATGACAGACGACATGATCAGGGTTGTGGGCGAGCACGGCGGCGTCATAGGACTGAACTTCTGCCCGGAATTCATAATGGAAGCCGAATCCGAGCTGGCCTGCAAGAGCACGATTGAAGGTCTGGCAAGGCACGCCCGCCACATGATGAACGTAGGCGGAACGGCCGCGGTCGGAATCGGAACTGACTACGACGGTATAGGAAGAGACGATCTGGCGGTTCCTGACGCTTCGGGCATGCAAAAGCTGGCCGAAGGTTTCGAGGCGTGCGGATTCACTGCCGCCGAAATCGAAGGCATCTGCTACAAGAACGTAATGGATGTTTACAAAGAAGTCTTGAAATAAATCTTAAACACTCTCTCCCCAGAAGAGTGAGAGAAGAGTCTGTTCAAGTTCGATCAGATTCTGATTTCTAGCAGCGTTATCGAAGAGGGCCGCCTGTGCGGCTCTCTGTTTTTCTGTCATTGAAACATCGCGGACCTTAGGCGCCTCATGGCTGTGCTCATGGTCCTCTGAATGAGTGTGAGCCAGGTGCTCATTGGACTTGCCCATGCCGTATATGAGTTCAAGAATATGAACGGCGTCGTGTCCCTGGGATTTCAGCTCGTTTCGCATGTCAATGCTGCTGGTCAGGTAAGGGATGCGTTCAGCGTCATCAGAGGATATGTCTGAGTTTTCCGGATCGTAGATGACCGCGCCCATGGACTCCGCCAGCTCCCGGACTGCCTTTGCGAAACTGTATGTTTCGGGCTCCGCGATGCGGTAGAGTTCACGGCTGCAGCCGCCGCTGATGCCGTGGGCCAGAAGCTCGTCATAGAGAGAGATGGTCTTGATCTCGCCGAGACAGCCGCGGAAGAAGTGCATGTCCTCCGGCGAAACTATTATGACCGCCGGCTTGCCGAGCTTTCGCCACTCTGTGAGCAGTCTCTGCTGCCACTTTCTGTTCAGAAGCGGGTCGGCGCCGTCTCTTGCTTTGTACAGGAACATTGCCGTATCGGCGTGCTGGTGCAGAATAGAATCGTAGAGCAGCACAATAAGCTCCGGTTCCGACTTGGCCAGGGATAGGCCGGGGAACAGAGCGTAATCACATTTTTCAAAGGGTTTTCCCGTGGATTGGTCGATCGGCGCGCGTACCAGTGAGAATTCCATCAGGCTTCCTCCGTGATCTCGCGAATCGCGTTGAGGAACGTGTCTATTTCTTCCTCGGTCGTAAATAATCCCGGGCTCACGCGGACAGTGCCGCCCATGTCGAAGGTGCCGAGCATGCGGTGGGTGTCCGGAGCGCACTGCAGACCGGAACGCACGGAAATGTCGTAGTACGTTTCGAGGATCATCGCGACGTCCGCGCAGTCCATGCCGTCGATGTTAAAGGAAACGGCCGCCGCGCGCGGCGAAGTGAGGGGTCCGTAAACCGCAACTTCAGGAATCGCGCAAAGGCCGTCTATGAGACGCTGCACCATGCGCTGTTCTTCGATGAAAATATTGTTTACTGAGCGCTCGAGGATGTACTGCGCTGCGGCGCAAAGGCCGAGTATGCCGACTGTGTTCTGCGTTCCCGCCTCATAGTAGTACGGAAGCTGCTCAGGCTGAAGTCTGACTTCGGAGAACACGCCCGTGCCGCCCGAGCGGACAGGTTTCGGAGACACTTTTTCGGAGACGTAAAGACCGCCGGTGCCCGTTGGACCCAGGATGGATTTATGCCCCGGAAAAGCGAGAAGATCTATGTTCATTTTGACAACATCAATAGGAATCGCTCCCGCCGTCTGGGAAGCGTCAACAAAGAACGGGATACCGTTCTCACGGCATATCTCGCCGATCTCTTCAATAGGATTAAGCGTGCCTGTGACGTTCGAGCCGTGAGTCATAGCGATAAGGCGGGTCTCAGGCCGTATGGCCTCGCGTATTCCGTCAAGGCTTACGCCTTTGACAGGGTCTGTTTCGACCTTTGTAACGCTTACGCCGGCGTCCTCAAGATAGGCCAGGGGACGAGTTACGGCATTGTGCTCCATCTGGCTTGTGATCACATGGTCGCCGGGCTTAAGCATGCCCTGAAGAGCCAGATTTATCGCGTCCGTCGCGTTGAGCGCGAAGACTATGCGAGTCGGATCAGATATGTGAAACAGCGACGCGAGAGCAGCTCTGGCATCGTTTATGTCAGCAGCAGTAGCGCGGGCCTTTTCGGAATTTGAGCGACCCGGATTACCGCTGCGCCTTATGGAATCGGAAACCGCGTCATATACGCTTTCCGGTTTTGGCCATGAAGTGGCAGCGTTGTCTAGATAAATCATTACTATTTTCTCCTTGCTTGCGCCTACAGTATATCATATTCGCACAGCAAAGCGATGTATTAATTTGCTTTATAATTGCTACTATCATATCAGGAATTCCATTGCGGAACCCCGCAATATAGGGTGATAGTACGCTGTATAGAGCAAACTTGTAATTGACGATAAAAGCGCAAACTGATAAACTTTTTGTGTATAACAATGTAAGTAATTGTGTCAAAATCAATAATCAAATCAATAATCAAATGGAGGCAATTATGAATTTCAAAAAGATGACATTGAAGATCAACGGCGCGGACAGAATGTTCATCTGCGATCCTGAAAAGGATACACTGGCGGATGTAATTCGTCGTCTCGGCCTTACCGGAACAAAGGTTGGCTGCGGCACAGGCGTCTGCGGAGCGTGCTCCGTCATTTTGGACGGCAAGGTAATCCGCTCCTGCACGAGAAAAATCTCCAAGGTCGAAGAGTACAGTGAAATCACCACTATTGAGGGAATCGGACAGCCGAACTTCCTGCATCCGATTCAGGTGGCGTTCATGTATCACGGCGCTGTCCAGTGCGGTTTCTGCATTCCGGGATTTATCGTTTCAACTTATCAGCTGCTGAAAGAGAATCCTGATCCTACGAGAGAAGAAGTCAGAGACTGGTTCACCAAGCACAGGAACATCTGCAGATGTACAGGTTACAAGCAGATCGTCGACTCCGTAATGCTGGCTGCCAAGTGCATGCGCGGTGAAATCACCATCGATGAGCTGAAGATTCCTGACGCTCCTGCAGGCGAGCAGTACGGCAAGCCGTTCCTGCGTCCTTGCAACCTGGCAAGAGTATGCGGCGTAGAGGACTACGGCGATGACATCGAACTGAAGATGCCTTCAGGAACTCTCCACGGCGTAATGGTACAGCCGAGAGTAACGTTCCACGCTAAGATCAAGAGCATAGATACTTCCGAAGCCGAGAAGATGCCTGGCGTATACAAGATCGTAACCGCCAAGGACGTCAAGGCAGCCGGATGTGACAACAGAGTCGCTTTCTTCAGCTTCTCACCGAGAACACTGGCGACAGAGAAGTCACACTTTGTAATCGCTGAAGACAAGATCATGAACTACGGTGACTGCATCGCTGTAGCCGTTGCCGACACCAAGCAGCACGCCAGAGAGGCTGCGGCAAAGGTAACATTTGAATATGAACAGCTTCCTGAATACAGAAACTATCTGGACGCTGTCAAGCCTGACGCTATCCGCATCCACGACGATCACCCGAACATGTGGTGCATCCAGCCGACGATCAAAGGCGCCGGCCACGATACTGACAAGCTCTTTGAGGACGCCCCTTACGTAGTTGAGGGAAGCTTCTATTCACAGAGAGAGCCTCACGCTCAGATCGAATCAGATACAATTCAGGCTTACTTCGACGCTGACGGCATGCTCTGCGTACACTGCAAGGCGATGGCCATCGGCGCTCACCTGGCTGACATTGAAGAAGCTACCGGAATTCCGCAGGAGAAGATCCGTGTTATCGCTAACCCTACCGGCGCGTCGTTCGGATGGTCAACATTCGGACAGTCCTACGCTCTGGCAGCGGAAGTCTGCATGGCCTGCGACAACATGCCTGTAGCCATCTCCATGAGCTATCAGGAGCACATCGCTTACACAGGAAAGAGAGCCCCTTCATTCTCCAACGCCAAGCTGGCTTGCGACGAGAACGGCAAGATCATCGCCGCTGAATGGGACTTCGGTCTTGACCACGGTTCATACAACGAACTGGGCGACGACCTGACCTGGAGACCTGCAAGATTCTGCTTCTTCCCATACAACGTGCCTAACGTCAAGGGACTGGCTAGAGTAGCGGCCACAAACCACAACTACGGAACAGCTTACAGAGGCTACGGTTCACCGCAGTCATACACCTGCTCCGAGGCCATGATGGACATGATGGCGGAGAAGATCGGCATGGATCCGTTCGACATCCGTTACGTCAACATAGCGAGAGAGGGAGATCTGAACGTCAACTCAAAGCCTTACAGAGAGTATCCTATGGAAGGCATGATGGACAGACTCAAGCCAATATATGAAGAGGCGAAGAAGACTGTTGCCGACTGGAACAAAGACCACGAAGACGTCAAGAAGGGCGTAGGAATCGCGTGGGGCGGCTACAACGTAACTGAAGGCGCCGCCGACCAGTGTACGCTGGGAATCGAGCTTGCTCCTGGCAACAAGTTCATCAAGTACGATACATGGCAGGATGTAGGCCAGGGCGGCGACGCCGGATCACTGGTAATCACCATGGAAGCGCTGAAGGAATTCGGCGTTACCAGAGATGACATCATCCTCCGTCAGAACGACAGTATCTACGGCGTAGACTCCGGTTCATCCGCGTCATCCCGTCAGCACTACATGAACAGCAAGGCCACGGTCATGGCTGTTGAGAAGCTGAAGGACGCAATGAGAAAGGACGACGGCACATACAGAACTTATGATGAGATGGTAGCTGAGGGAATTCCTCTCAGGTACGACGCTCAGTACACGAACTCAGATGACGACACTCTGTCCGACCTGAACCCTGACACAGGCGTAGGCGAGCCGACTCCGGCATTCACTTACTCCCTGTACCTGGCTGTAGTATCAGTCGACATGAAGACAGGAAAGACAACAGTCGATAAGTTCGTAGGCATAGATGACGTAGGAGTTATCGGCAACCCGACCTGCCTGGACTGACAGGCTTACGGCGGAATCGCTCACTCCATCGGATATGCTCTTTGGGAAGACTACGACGATGTCAAGAAGCACAACAACCTGGCGGGAATGGGAATCGCTTCCGCGAACATGCTGCCGGACGACATCGAGCTGATTCACATGTGCACGCCTCGTAACACTAACCCGTTTGGATCATCCGGCGGTTCAGAAGCGTTCCAGTCAGGCGACCACATGGCAGTAATCAACGCGATCAACAACGCGACAGGCGTAAGAATCCACGAGCTGCCTGCAAGAGCAGAGAAGGTCAAGGCCGGAATCGACGCTCTCGCAAAGGGTGAGCCTAACCCGAACGTTCCTGAGAAGTACTTCCTCGGATCCGATTTCCAGGAGACAATGGAAGACATCCGCCTGAATCCGGCAATCCCGGCTGACGAGGAGTAAACCGGACACCCTTGAAGAAGGGAAATCGGACACACCTATCAGGTGGAATATGTTGATTATTGATGGTACAATAAGGCAGGGAACGGATTGAGTTCCCTGCCTTTTGAACATTGCGGAAGAGGGTTCCGCAGCATAGAGAAAAGAGGATTCCGCAGCAAGGAGAAAAGAGGAGAACATGGCGGTAGGAAGGTACCACAGACAGGAAATATTTTATCCAATCGGGCCGGAAGGACAGAAGAAGCTGCAGCAGGGGAGAGTCTGCATCATAGGAATCGGCGCGCTGGGCGCGTCGGTGGCCAACATGCTGGCTCAGGCCGGCGTAGGCTATCTGCGTCTCATCGACCGCGATATCGTCGAGCTGACGAATCTTCAGAGACAGGCGCTGTTCACCGAGGCGGATGTGGAACAGCAGCTTCCGAAGGCGGAAGCCGCGCGCGAGCACATCGCACAGATGAACTCCGAGATTGAGATCGAAGCGGTAATCGCCGATGTAAATCCTTATAATGTCGAGAAGTTCATTACGGATGTGGACATAGTTGTAGACGGACTGGACAATTTAGAGACCCGCTATCTGCTCAACGAGGCATGCGACAAACATAAGATTCGCTATGTGTACGGGGGAGTTGTCGGAAGCGGCGGCATGATGATGAACATACTGCCGGGAGAGACACCGTGTCTGGAATGCCTGCTGGGGCCTTTGCCTGAGGAGGGCAGCTACGATACATGCGATACGGTCGGCGTCATCAGTCCGATTACCAATATCGTCGCATCCTATGAAGCGGCGGAGACCATGAAGCTTTTGCTCGATTCCGAATCCGTTTGCAGACAGGCTATTTCCATGGACGCCTGGGACAGCTATACGGAATTCTTCGACGTGGACAAGGATCCGGAGTGTCCGGTCTGCGGCAAGCACCAGTACACCCGTCTCGAACACAGGCAGAAGAACTACACCGCGTCCCTGTGCGGCCACGATGCTTACCAGATCACTCCTGAAGATGACGGAACCTTTGACTACGACGCGGTTGTCACCGCGCTTGAGGGAGAGGGCGAGGTTAAGCGGAACCGTTTTTTCACTACATTCAAAAATGACGAAGCGGATTTGAAACTTTTTCCTGACGGACGTGCTATAATAAACAGTGTCCCGAGCGGGGACGAAGCGCAAAAGATTTTCGCGAAATACATCGATAGATAACAGCTGCTGATTTCAGACGGCAATGGAGATGAAACATGATAAAGATTAAAATATTATTCAACGGACCGGTAAGACAATTGAATGGATGGAAGAATGTAGCCAACATAGAACTTCCCGACGGCGCAACAGGGTATGACCTCTGCGATTACTTTAAGATTGTCCCGGGCAAAACCAGACTTTACGGTTTTCTGATCCGCGACGGCAAGAAGATAAAAGAGGAAGAGGAACTCCACGACGGCGAGACAATCAAAGTCAACGGCAAGACGTCAGGGGGCTGATGGAGACCTGACCCGGCGAGAGGCGAACTGAACATGGCAATAAAAAGGTGCCGCATTGTGCGACACCTCTTTTTGTTGCTTTTGCAAGAAGACCTTACTTTTTGATCTTAGCTCTGTAGTTGAGATACTGGTCTTCCTGGTTTGATCTCCAGCGTACGCCTTCCTTACCGAGTTCACCGAATTCGATGTCATCCGGCAGAGTTGGCTGCATTGGATTCGCCTTGATCTGGGCGACTGCATCATACAAATCGGAGCCGAGGAAGTACTTCTCAGGCTTGTTCGGATTTGGTTCTCCCTTAGCCTTCGCTTCAATACCGGCCTTGACTTTGTCAGGCGTGGCAGGAATCTCGTAGATTCTTACGCCGACAGCGTTGTTGATGGCGTTGATTACTGCCACGTGGTCGGATGACTGGAACGCCTCGGAAGCTCCGGAGGAACCGAACGGACCACGTGGGTCTTCGCCGTCAGTGTGGATGTAGTTGAAGTCCGGATAGTCAGGAATGTCGTTGGCATAGAGGATACCAGCCCTGACCATGTTCCAATCCTTTTCAACATCTTCGTAGTTCTCAGTGAGAGCGAAGCCGATTGCGTGTGACATGCCGCCGTAGATCTGGCCTTCAACTGCCTGAATGTTACCAGGCTTGCCGATCCACTCTACGCAGGTCATGCCTGTGCACTTGGTCTTACCGGTTGCTACTTCAACATCTACAGTTGCCAGGAACAGAGCGTATGTGTAAGTGTATGTCGGGTTACCTGATCCATCGTTAGGATCCAGATCGTAGAAGTAGTTGTACTCGTCTACTGTAGCCCAGTCGCCAGGATATCTGGTAGGAAGTCCTTCAGCGACCATCTCATCATATGTTCTGTATGTTCCGTCTTCCTTTCTCATTGCGTCAGCGATGTTCTTCGCGGCAACGATGGAAGCTTTACCGTTAGCGTAGTGTGATCTTGAACCAGCGGACTCACCGGTGTTCGGACAATACTTGGAGTCGTCCTGAACGAGCTTGATGTCATCAGGAGTGATGTTAGGGAAGTAAGGCTTCAGAGCTTCCAGAGTACAGATGAGTGATCCCTGGTCGCCGCCCTGGCCCTGATCCTGCCAAGTGTCGTACTTTCTGAATGTGCCGTCCGGCATGAGCTCGATGGCAACGTGTGCTTCGTCGATTCCGCCAAGACCTACGTTGTAGCCGCCCCATGCAAGGCCAACGCCCTTCTTGACGTCTTCGTGATCCTTGTTCCAGGCATCAGCTTCTGCCTTCTTCTCATCATAGATTGGCTTCAGCTTATCCATCATCTCTTCCATTGGATAGTGGAGATATGGCAGCTGGTTGATGTTTGTTTCTTCCGGCGTTCTCGCGATGTTGATGTATCTGAAATCGAACGGATCAATTCCGGCTTTTTCTGCCAGCATGTCGACGATTGCTTCTGAACCGGTGTAAGCCTGCGGTGCGCCGTAGCCTCTGTAAGCAGTTGTCCAGAGATGGTTGGTAACAGCCGATCTGTTCATGCCGACTACGTTTGGAACGTAGTATGGATAGAACATGAAGCGGGAAGTCTTGGTCAGCTTGTCATCGGTAAATTCGCCGAAGCAGCCGGCATCCAGACCGATGTCATATTCACCGGCAATGAATCTGCCGTTTTCATCACAGGCAAGGCGTGCATTACAATAGGAAGGTGAACGCTTACCCGTAACGGCCATGAACTGCTTGTAATCCATGGACAGTGAGCAAGGCATCTTCGTTAACATTGTAGCGTATGCGCAAAGTGTCCAGTTGTGAGCGTTCATCGCCCATCCGAATGAACCGCCTGTAGGGTTCTCGATAAGACGGATCTCAGTTTCAGAATCCAGACCAAGAGCGTTGGCCATCTCGTCCTTATCCCAGTAGAGAGTCATGCACTTGCAGTGTACACAGAGCTTGTTGTCTTCATCGTAGTAGGTCTGAGCGACATCGCCTTCGATGGACATGTGCGGCTCTCTGGAGGAGTAGAAGGATCCTTCCACGGAGAACGGTGCATTCTCGATCAGTTCAGGCACCTTCTCGTCATCGCCCTTCAGAACCGGCAGGTGGCAGTAGGTGTTCGGAGCGTAAGTGTCCGGCATCCAGTCGTAAATCTGGCTGGCACCCGGAGCAACAGATTCCAGGAAGTTCATGTGAGCTTCCAGTTCTTCGATTTCTACCTTTACATATGGAACTGCAGCCTTTGCGTGATCTCTGGTATCAGCGACGACCAGAGCAACAACATCACCGTACCATTTGATCTCGTCTTCCGCGAGGATGTGGTGGTGCTCCTGCAGCTCTACAGTTCTCTCAGAGAATCCGAATGCCATGAAGTGGTTCTTGCAGCCGATTTCTTTGACATCCTTGGCTGTGATAACCTTTACAACGCCAGGCATCTTCTCAGCTTCGCTGTAGTCGATGTTCTTGATCTTGGCGTGGTGAGTGATTCTAGGCATTACCATTTCGACCTTCAGGGTCTCAGCAGGCATGTGCAGTTCAACGTCATCACCGTAGTCGCATACGCCGCAAGCCTTAGGCAGAGCATTTGGTCTTTCAAGCGGCTTGCCGTAGAAGTTGCCGATATCCTTTGTCCAGTCATATCTCAATTCTTCTACAGTCTTCTCGCCTCTCAGAACCTGAGCAGCTGCCATGACGGCGTCAACGATCTGCTTGTAACCGGTACATCTGCAGACGTTTCTGTGCTTTGTGAACCAGTCTCTGACTTCTTCTCTTGTAGGGCTTGGGTTTTCCTGCAGGAGCTGATAGGCAGAAACGATGAATCCAGGTACACAGTAGCCGCACTGTACAGCACCGCATGCTACCCACATTGACTGCAGTGGGTGAGGATAGTTGACACTGCCGATACCTTCAATGGTCGTAACCTTGCTGTACTCTTCGATTTTGGCGATCTTTCTTGTGCAGGAGCGGATTACTTTGCCATCGAGGATGACAGAGCAGGCTCCGCAGACGCCATAACCGCAGCCGATCTTCGTGCCTGTAAGGCCGAGACGGCGGAGTACGTCGGCAAGGGTATCCTTCTCAGGATCGCAGATGAACATACGGTCAGCACCGTTGATGTTCAGAGTCATTTTTTTCAGATTCATAATTGCCTCCGTTTTGATTATTAACTTTATTTGATTATGCATATAATGACATATTTATATACACTACAATTGTACCTTTGAGCACCGAAATGTGTCAAGGTAAAGCGCTGAATGAAATGCGTTTTGAAGCATGACGGCAAGATAGTTTTACCCTGCGTAGCAACATAAGGCAGTGCTACTTCTTGAAGTCCGGATCGTCGAGGCCTTTCCATCCGAATCTGACGATGGAAACGACGACGGAACCGAGGATGACGAGCTCTGTGAGTATGCCGCCGTAGGCGCCTGTTATGAAGTCGTAGAGGAGCCAGGCAGGCGAAACGCAGACAATCTCAGAGAGGCGGAACATCTTGGCGCTGTTGGTCCAGAAGGCCAGAGTTCCGACTGTAAACGCAATAAACGGGAGAAGGTCGAGAGGACCGCTCCATGTGAATATCATGTATATAAGGCTGGGCACGCAGAACAGCGGTGCGCAGCCTTTCCATTTGAGCCATTCCCAGTCTTCGATCTTCAGGAGCAGCATGTTTCTCGCGATCTGCATGAACATGTTAAAGAGCCCGCCCGTCGCGCCGAGCAGGAGAAACTGAAGTCCGTAGAACACGTTGGCTATGGACTGGGTGATGAACAGACCTTTATTCGATTTGATCTGAAATGAAATGATGAAACAGATCGTTGACAGTACGCCAAATCCGTTGGCGATGATTTTAATCATGAATTACCTCTGAGTTTATGTATCTTCATGCCGATATCATTATAGAGCAAGCACCGCCGGCGGTCAATTTGCAGCATTATAGTTTGCTTTTGCAGACGGACAAGTGCTATTATCAGTTAGAGGAAATGGAGAAAAACAGACATGAGTGATTACATTGTAAAAAACGCAAAAGTTTATACGCAGGACAGTAGCCGGCCGTGGGCGGAGGCGTTCGCGGTGAGAGACGGCAGGTTTGAGTGTGTAGGGACGAACGAAGAGGTCGAGGCCTGGGCGGCCGCACAAGATGCGGATGGCCGGACTGATTCGGGTAATCAGTCCGCGAGCGTGATGGACCTTGGCGGCAAGTTCGTAATGCCCGGTATCATCGATTCTCACACGCATATTGCAATGAGCGCGATTCTGGGCGGCGATGACGACGATGAATCCATTCCGATGTACAACTGCAAGTCGAGGGATGAAGTGCTGCAAAAGCTGAAAGAGATGGTCAGGATGCATCCGCACAGACTCTATTACGCCATGTTCTACGGACAGATAGAAATCATGGCGGGCGATCCGATAACCCGGGACGATCTGGACAAAATCGTGCGCTTCAGACCTGTGATACTCATGGAGAACGAGTGCCACAGCGCAATTTTGAATTCGGCGGCTCTGCGCTACTTCGGGGTGCGCAATGATACTGAAGACATCGCGCCGGGTCTCAGCCGCTACGACAGAGATGCAAAGGGCAGACTGACGGGGATGATCACAGAGATGACCCTCGTGCCGATCCTGTCAATAGAAAAGATCAGCGAAAAGCAGCTCCGCTTTGGCATAACGAAACTTCTCAGCTATCTGATCTCACGCGGAGTTACAACGATTTTTGACGCGGGCAACATGACCGATGAGGACTTGATCTTCAAGACTTTCAAAGCCATGGACGAGGAAGGTAAGATTCCTGTCCGCATGTTCATGTGTCACATGCTCTGGCATCCGAACATGGTCGGCGAAGCCATCGATAAGCTGAAGGAATACAAGAAGAAATACTCGACTCCGAACATCCGCTTCGAGACGATGAAGATGATGTACGACGGCACCCAGCGCATCCATACTGCGTGCATGGTTGAGCCGTACGCTGATACAGGGACATGCGGCGGGACGCTGATTTCCGAAGAAGAACTGCTCGTGTTCATGCGCAAGCTGAATCACGAGAGAATAGATTTTCATCTGCACACCGTCGGCGAAGCGGCGATGAGAAAGGTCATGAATTGCGTGGAAAAGCTGCGCGAGGAAGGGGAGTCGGGAGGCGACCCGTTCAGAATTACCGTGACCTGCGCGCATGACGAGGTGCTGCGTCCGGAAGATGTTGATCGGTTCAGGGAACTTGGAATCGTGGCGAATTTCACGCCTAGCTGGAACGGCGGCAACTGCGGTTCGGAACCTGAAAACATGCAGAAACTGCTCGGACCTGAAAGGGGACTGCGCACTTTGCAGAGCAGAACGGTATTTGATACTGGAGCAGTTGTTTCATTCAGTTCCGACGAGGTTGAGCTGCATAACCTGGACCGCTGGAGTCCGTTCTGGGGAATGGAAGTCGGAATGACCAGACAGGATCCGGATTTCGGCGGCGTGGTATATGACGAGCAGGCCGATGGGACAATGGCCGAGCGAAAAGACGGCAGCACAGCTCCTGTATATCCGCCGGAAGATGAGAAGATGACTTTGGAGCAGCTCATCGAAGGGTACACTATTAACGGCGCGAAACAGCTTGGAATAGATGACCGTGTCGGGTCGATAGAAACCGGCAAAGAAGCGGACTTCCTGGTGCTGAGCGAGAACCTGTTTGAAACGGATCCATACAGGCTGCACGATGTAGTGCCGGAACGCGTATATATAAAAGGAAAGCTGCAGAGTTTGCTGTAGCCCCGTTGATTCTATAGACTTACTTTATCGAGGATGCCGGCCATCTTCGCCAGGAAGATTCCGTAGTTGGTGATAGGGACGCCGGCTTTTTTCGCGGCCTCGACGCGGCTCATCACGTGCCTGCGGTTGAACATGCAGGCTCCGCAGTGAATTATCAGATCGTACTGCGTCAGTTCATCGGCGGCAGGGAAATCGTTCCCGCGAACCGATGTGATTGTGACGTTGTCGCCGAAGGTTTCATGCAAAAGCCTCGGTATCTTTACTGTTCCTATATCTTCATTCAAAGGCACGTGCGTGCACGCTTCGGCAATGAGCACGCGGAACGGTTCGGCCGGGTTAGCGGCACTCGCTGTTTCAATTCCAGCCAATGCTTTGTCTATGGCTGAAGCTCCTTCGACGAAGACGTTAATGTCGCCTTTTGAAGCGGCCATCAGAATCGAAAAGGACGTCAGGGCGCTGGCCTCCGGCTTTTGCGCGTAGACATCAGTGAAGCACTGGGAATCGGTGATTATGAGATCCGGAGCGCGGCTGAGCGACGCGAGGGCGTCTGCCAGTCCGTCCGCCGTCGTGGACATCACCTGACACTTGCGGTCGAGAAGTTCGCGTATGGTCTGGACCTGCGGCAGGATCAGACGGCCTTTTGGAGCCAGGATGTCCTGGGGCATGACAAGCAGTACGAGACTTCCGTCTTCAAGAAAATCGCCCAGAATCTTTTCCTGCATGTATTCTTCAGGAAGAGCGTCCTGTATCGCCTTGCGCAGGGCGTCTATCCCTGCTCCTGTTTCAGCGCTGACAGGGATCGCAACGATATCATCGAAATCCGTTGCTGCGTTGATTGCTTTCAGGCGTTCTTCTTCGTTCAGTATGTCCCACTTGTTTACTGCGATTATAGTTGGAACGTTCGTCTCCCTGAGACGGCCGAGCCAAGTTCTTTCACAGTCAAATGTCGAATCAGTTCCGTCTTTTGATGAATCACCCTCATTGCTTATCGGATCAGTTCCGTCGATTACGACGATGGCCAGATCGGTTTTAGAAATGACCGAGGCGGTCTTGGCAACGCGGAGTTCGCCAAGCTCTCCCTCGTCATCGAAACCTGCTGTGTCAATAAAGACCACAGGCCCGATAGGATGCAGCTCCATTGACTTGTAGACAGGGTCCGCGGTCGTTCCCGGTGTATCGGATACTATGGCGAGATTCTGCCCGGTCAGGGCGTTGATAAGGGAAGACTTCCCGGCGTTGCGGCGTCCAAAGATTCCTATGTGCAATCTGTTCGCTTTAGGGGTGTTATTGAGTCCCATTGTTTATCCTTTCATTCCGCTGCTGCATTCAGCAGGTCTCTTAACGTCGCCGATATCCGTAACGATGCGGTAGCCCGCGGACATGACGCGCAGCTCGAGGCAGCTCCTGCATTGTGCGGATTCCTCGCCTGTGCAGATTTTGTTGTCATACAGTTCATATTGTTCGCGGACCTCGGCAGGGGACAGATTCGGCATTACGACGTTTGCTCCCGCCTTGAGACCCAGCTCGCGGCCCTTGGGATCGATAGTCCCGAGTGCGGTCGTCGAAGGTATCAGGGCGTAAGGGAACATGATGCGCAGCACCGCCAGGAGCCTCAGAGTCAGCTGAAGCTTT
>Ga0256407_10002639_pt1 | contig 33762 bp, 32 predicted proteins | sample RumenRJG_04DNA_FD_193489 | JGI IMG/M metagenome (GOLD analysis project Ga0256407, IMG submission 193489) | Bovine rumen microbial communities from Lethbridge, Alberta, Canada - RJG_04 | ecosystem: Host-associated > Mammals > Digestive system > Stomach > Rumen | place: Canada: Alberta...
CGAAACTGACAACCAAATCAGGAATTATGGCCCTTCTATTGGCAACCTGTCTAGGAATAAGAAGAAAGAAGTGTAAACTAAGTTAGGAATAACAAACGAAACTGTCAACCAAAATCAGTACACAACAAGCTGTGTGTTCGAGGGGTCAAAAACATGTGACTGATATTGTAACCTACCTAGAAAAAGATCTTTTCCTACGCAGGGAAAGGTGTTTTCCTACGTAGTGAACTATCTTTTTTTTCCCTTTTTGAGGCTTAGAAACCAGTTTTGCGCATAATGGCTGTTATGATAAATAACATCCAGCAGCCTATTCCTATTCACAAAAAACAAAAAAGCCCTTCATTCTCACGAACAAAGGGCTCATAAAAGAAATTAAAAAATAAATCGTATTATTATTGTAAGAGAGATTCTATTTATGAAAATAAGATGTATTTAGTCTGACTTTAGTATCTTGAGAACTATGGTCTTCTATTACTGGAGCAACTCTTGGATCTCGCTCAGTGGGCGTTTCTCCTGAGTGCCGTCAGGCATGGTAACCATGAAGTAGTTGTACTTCGACTTACCGTTGTTGTATTCTACCACAGCGACACCACCGTTGCGGAGCTGCAATGTGAAGTAGCCTTGACGCTTGCCATTGACATAGTTGCCATGGAGCTTCTCCTTGCCGTTGATGTAGTATGTAGTGACCTCGCCGTTGAGGACGGTGTTCTTGTCATTACCGAGATCGATGAAGCTGTATCCACCCTCGGCCTTGAGGTTCCCGTTCATATAGAAGTCCTGGAAGACATCTTCCTTGTTGAGTCCTTTACCATCCTGCTTGAGCAGACGATAGTAAGCAGCCTGACCACGATCCTGTACGTTCTGCTGATTTGCAGCGTAGTAGATAGTGTCTGCAACGACAGTTGCACTCTCGCTCACATGCTTACGAGCTGAAGCACTCAGAACTGCGAGAAACATCATTGATAAAATCATCAACTTTTTCATATCGGTTTCCTTTCTTAGTTTTACTTTTTCTTTTTGACACTGCAAAGGTATGCATTTTATATTGAATCTCCAAATTCCTTTAACACAATTTTATCATTATTTTTAGCTCAAATTTTGATTATAATTTAAAAGAGACTTTTGTTTTTATTCTGAAAGAATTTCGAGTCAAAACAAGCAAAGTGTAAGCTTTGGTATCTGTCATGCAATACTTAGTTGGCTCAAACATGACATTATGTAAGTGCTCGCACACAATTTTCAGTTTACAGACGAGACTCCTATGCATTTAACTACAATATAAAAAACCATATTTGTAAGTAACATTTACCACATAAGCAAATTGATATATATCAAGAATTAAAGCTTACGATTCGAAAGTACAGATACAGAAAAACGTTGTTTTTTGATAGATTATGAATCAAAAAACAATGTTTCAATTTCAATTTATCAAGGTGTCTATCTTCTGAGAGTACGTTCAGATCTAATAGAACAGGTATTCAATCAACCAACCCAAACATTGCTACGATGCTAGCTATAAGAGGAAATAGTATAAACTATACTATATATATAATGTGTATAGCCCATATATATAATAAGTATAGCCTATATATAATGTGTATAAGTCAGTTATCCTTTGTCACTTTATTGAAATCTGAATCCCCGTATCAACCGTGTGGGGACGGGTCTGCCAGCTTTCAGGGCTGGTTGCAAAGGAGGCATACCTCTCACAACGGACACGGCCCAACGGTCTGCGGAAGGTGAGACAGGGTTGACAACCGTCAAATCAGTCGGGTGGCCGTCACGGTCGACAACATAAGAAACGAGCACCGTGCCGGTACCTTGGTAGCTTGAGATGGTCTGAGCTGCCATATAACGTTTGGCTAAATCATGGTCTTTTTCTGTCGGCAGTTGATCGGGATCATAGCAGAGCGTGTCTTTCACAAGGCTCAGTGGCAGAGAGGCATAAACAGTTTGATGGGCAATTGCCGGTTTCAGAAGGTTGCGGTATTGCTTGGTCAATACTGATTTGGCATAGTCATAGCGCATCTTCAACTCTGAAGTATAGCCGCCATTGTCAAGACCATATCTGACGCGCATACCTACAAGAGAGTCTTCCGGCCACACAGCCAACACCTCCACGGATTGCAGACGATTATATTCATTGTCGTTGAGCACGCTTGTCAGCAGTGTGATCAAGGGGCTGTCGGCTGATGATTGCAGTTGATAGGTCTTCATCAAATCACCGAGTTGCAGGACCTTCTGGGTATGGAGATCATAGACGCAGATAAAATGGTCATCCGCAACTTGCTGTGAACTCAGTGACTGCGGCGCCACTTTGCGGTCAAGTTGATAGACGATGTATTTGCCAGGACTGTAGCTTTTGATCGTGGCAGAGGCGGTGACATAGCAGAAGTGACGGTCATCGGGCAGACTGTCGAGCTTTCCTGATACCGGTGTGCCATAGTGCGCGAGGAAGTCGTGCACTGATTTGTCATAGTCCACGCCATCGGACATCAATACCGTAGAGGCAATCTGCTGCTGCAGGGCACCGACCTGTGTAGAGCCTATTACCACGGGCCACTCTATATCCAAGTCCACGACATTGAAGTCTGTACCTTGACGCATGAGCGTGTGGCTCTTGTCATATCTGACGATATAGGCATAGCTGCGGGGCAAGTCAACCACCTGAGCATACAAAGAAATGCAGGGAGACAACATCAAGAGACAAAGTCCGAAGCACAATAATATGGTCTTTTTCATGCGAAAAACTTTCTATCATTTGTCCAAAAGTAGAGATATGCGTCTTGACGCACCTATCTCAATCTTCAAAAGAAGCCTCACTCCTCTGTTGTAGAGGCGTCTGGTCGCGTCGGCTGTTGGATATCGGTTTAGCCTTCAGCCTACCGACACTCTCCTCCTTGGTGACGTATTTCTTCCAATAGGTGATAAGCAGTGTCGTCAACGGCAAAGCAACGATCAATCCGATGAATCCCAGAATAGCACCCCACACAGAAAGAGAGAGCAGAAGAATGGCCGGGTTGAGTCCCATCGCCTTGCCCATGATGTGCGGCGTGACGATCATGTCAGTGATCACCTGTACCAAAGCAAAGAGACCAACAGCCAAGCCGAAGACCATCCAGAAATTCTGACCGGTGTCGGCAGCCTTGAGCATGGCAAGGAAAGCCGTAGGGATGAGGGCGAAGGTGTGAAGATAAGGTACTAAATCCAGCACTCCGATGAGGATACCTAAGCCAATAGCCATCGGAAAATCCATGATGGTAAAGCCTATGCAGAACATGACGCCCATGCAAAGAGCCACGAGGCCTTGACCGCGGATGTAGTTGTTCAACTCCCGTTCCACGTCTCCGGCAAGCTCATGCCAGAACGGACGGTTCTTCACAGGGAAGATACGAATCCAGTTGTTGGTAAGGAACTCGTAGTCCATCAGGATGAAGAACATATATAATAAGGTGATCAGCGATGCCACGATGCTCATCACGATGCTCGCAGTCTGACTCACTACTGAGAACAGCTTTGGGGCTACATTCTTCAGGATATTGGTAAAGTCGGGGCTCTTAAAGAAGTGTTCCACCGTGTGCTGGTTATGGATGAGCCAGTTGGAAATCCACCCGCTGATGTTGTTAGTGTGCGCTGCTCCATGCACCCAATGGGTGAGGATGACATACAACCGCTGGAACTGTTCGATCATTGGCGGAATGATGAAATAGAGCATACCGCCGATGACGGCAAAGACCACGATCATGGTGATGATAATCGACAGGGCACGCACCCGCACATGAAGTTTGTTCTCCACAAACTTCACCATCGGATAGAGCAGATAGGCGAAGAGCCACGCGATGAAGAAAGGCAGCAGCACACTGCTCAGATAGTCCACCAGCAGGAATACGGCCAAGACGATGGCTCCGATTCCTACCCAACGTATGAAACGATCAAATGTGATTTCCTTTGGCATAATACGATAATTGACTAATGAATTCATTGCGCACAGTTGCCCATGCGCTATTTTTCGAAGAGATTGCGGCTTTGTGCGTTACGCTTGTCGTCCAGGAGTGCTTTCTGGAAACAATCGCGGCACAAGGGTTCATACTCCTGCTTCTCGCCGAGCATCACCTGCTCCTTGTCGTTGACCAACCGATGACTGGCATAAGCCAGCGATCCACACTTGACACAAATGGCGTGTACTTTGGTCACCTCGTCGGCCACCGCCATCAGCGCAGGCATCGGTCCGAAAGGATTGCCAAGGAAGTCCATGTCCAATCCGGCAATGATGACGCGTACCCCCTGATAGGCCAGTTTGTTGCACACAGCGACAAGATGGTCGTCAAAGAACTGTGCCTCGTCGATACCAACCACATCACATCCTCCCGACAACTTCAGTATCTCGTCGGACTGATGCACGGGGATGGATCTCAAAGCTGTATGGTCGTGACTCACCACATCGCGGGGCGAATAACGCACGTCCATCGTCGGCTTGAAGATCGCAACGTGCTGCTTGGCAAAGCGGGCACGGCGCAGACGGCGTATCAGCTCTTCTGTCTTGCCGGAGAACATGCTGCCACAGACCACCTCGATGCGGCCGGGACGGCGGCTCTCCCCTATCAGATTCTCTGTCATCTATTCTTTTTCTTTTTATTTGCAAAGATAATAAGAAAAGACGAATAGACATCATTTGTATATCTACATTTCTGCTTACCAAAGAAAAAAGCAAATAAAATTTGGGCGTAGCGATTATTTTGCTTATATTTGCAAATGATTATGGGTACATTGTATATCATCCCCACTCCAGTGGGAAATATGGAAGACATCACACTGCGAGCCTTGAGAACACTCAAAGAGGCTGATCTGGTGTTGGCTGAGGACACACGAACCTCAGGCAACCTCCTTCGCCACTATGAGATCAACAATCATCTCATGGCCCATCACAAGTTCAACGAGCACGGGACAACGTCGGGTATCATCGAACGACTCAAGGCCGGACAGAACATTGCGCTGGTCAGTGACGCAGGCACGCCGGGCATCAGCGACCCGGGATTCTTCCTTGCCCGTGAGGCAGCACGCAACGACATCGAGGTGATCACATTGCCCGGTGCCACAGCCTGCATCCCTGCCATTGTGTCATCGGGGCTGCCCTGCGACCGTTTCTGCTTCGAGGGCTTCCTGCCACAAAAGAAAGGACGGCAGACGAGACTGGAGAGTTTGAAGGACGAGACACGTACCATGGTCTTCTATGAGTCGCCCTATAGATTGCTGAAGACGCTCAAGCAGTTTGCCGAGGTGTTCGGCGCAGACAGGCAGGTCAGCGTGGCCCGGGAGATCTCTAAGATACATGAAGAACACGTCCGAGGCACACTCGAAGAGGTTATCGCTCATTTCGAGGCTACAGAACCGCGAGGCGAGATCGTCATCGTGCTGGCTGGCAAAGATACGAAAAAGCATCAGGTATGACATTACGCTTGCTCCATACTTCTTTCTTGTGCGTGTTTCTCACATGCATAGCGCTTCTTGTAACTGGTTGCAAGGGAAAGAAGCAAGCACCCGTCATGCTCCAAAATATCCAGACTTCTGATTCGCTCAATAAAATCATCGCCCAACGCGACAACGAGATCAATGACATGATGGCGACCCTCAACCAGATTGAGGATGGCTTCGAGGTCATCAACATAGCCGAGAACCGTGTCAATGTGGCACAGACCGGCGAGGGAGATGCTACGGATAAAGCCAAGGAGATCGCCAAGAACATAAAGGTCATCACTGACAAGATGCAAGAGAACCGCGCTCTTATCAGCAAACTGCAAAAACAACTCAGGCAGAGCAGCTTCAAAAGTCAGGAGTTCAAGCGCACCATCGAGGGGCTGATGAGACGCATGAGCGAGAAAGATCAACAGTTGCAAGAGCTCAGAGCTGAGCTCGATGCCAAGGACATCCATATCTCGGAACTTGACGAGACCATTGACAATCTCAATAACAACATCACTGACCTGCAGAACGAGAGTGAGCAGAAAACACAGACGATCAATAGTCAGGACATGCAGCTCAACACGGCATGGTATGTCTTTGGTACGAAGAGCGAGCTGAAAGAGCAGAATATCCTCGTTGGCGGAAAGGTGCTGCAGGCGTCTTTCAACCATAACTACTTCATGAAGATCGACATCAGAGTGGAGAAGGACATCAAGCTTTACTCCAAATATGCCAAGATTCTCACCACGCACCCGGCAAGCAGCTATACGCTTCAGCGTGACAACTTCAACCAATACGTCCTGCACATCACCAATCCGCAGCTATTCTGGAGTACAAGCAAGTATCTGGTGATACTGGTGAAGTAGACATATATATATAAGGTATGATGACCGACGAAGACTATATGCGACTGGCATTGAGCGAGGCTCAGGCAGCCTTCGACGAGGGAGAGATCCCCGTGGGCGCTGTCGTAGTGAACAAGGGCCGCGTCATTGCACGGGCACACAACCAGACCGAGACGCTCCACGATGTCACCGCTCATGCCGAGATGCTGGCCATCACATCGGCCGCCAACCTCTTAGGCGGTAAGTATCTGACCGACTGTACGCTCTATGTCACCGTGGAGCCGTGTACGATGTGCGCCGGAGCACTGGGTTGGGCGCAGGTGGCACGTGTCGTCTATGGGGCTTCTGATCCCAAACGGGGCTATACCTGCTATGCGCCACACGCCTTGCACCCTAAGGCATCCACCACTTCTGGTGTACTCGAAAAGGAGTGCTCCACGCTGATGCAGGAATTCTTTCGTCAAAGAAGATAAACAGCGACCATGGCTACTCACAACGATGTCGGCAAGTGGGGCGAGGAATATGCCGCCCAATATCTCAAAGGCAAGGACTATCTCATCCTTGATCGCGATTGGAGACCGGGAAAAGGGCTGGTCGATCTCGACATTGTGTGCCTCTCACCAGACCGCCGGACGGTGGTCTTCGTGGAGGTGAAGACGCGAAGCAAGGAGGAGATCACCGACCCGGAAGATGCCGTCGATATACGTAAAATGAGACATCTCGGACGCGCTGCCGACACGTATGTCAAGATCAGAGACATCGTGGAAGAGCTCCGTTTCGACATCATAACTATCATCGGAGAGGAAAATGATCCTCATCCGCAATTAGAACATATACAAGATGCTTTCAATCCGCTCCTTATTTAAAAGGAAAAACAACAGTGGGAATAGCTTCCGGATCACACGTCTGGACGAAACCGACAGCACCAATGCCTATATCCGTCGCATGCTCTCTGCCCCGCAGCAGGGCGAGGTAAACACTGCGGCTGACCAAGCACGCTATTGGGTCGTCACCACAGAGTTCCAGTCTTCCGGACGCGGACAGGGGACTAATACGTGGGAAAGCGAGAGAGGCAAGAACCTACTCTTCTCTATTCTCTGTCATCCGGCGTGGATTCCTATTACCAGTCAGTTTATTCTCTCAGAGGCTATAGCCTTGGCGATCCGTGATGCATTGGCTGTCTACAACGACCATTTCACCATCAAGTGGCCCAACGACATCTATTGGAAAGACAAGAAGATCTGCGGCATTCTCATAGAGAACACGTTGAGCGGCGGACACATCAAGAACTGCATCATCGGTCCGGGCATTAATGTCAACCAGCAGGTCTTCCATAGCGACGCGCCAAATCCCGTCTCGCTCTATCAGATCTTAGGTCACGAAGTAGATCGCGAAGCCCTGTTGCAGGACATCCTCAAGCGCTTCGACGCTAACATCCAAGCGACAATCAACGGTGACTACGCCACAATCATCGGCAACTACACGTCATGGCTCTACCGACTCCACGGCTTCTATCCCTATCGTGATGCCGACGGTGACTTCGAAGCAGCACTCGTTGAGGTGGAGGACGACGGCCATCTCGTTCTTCGTGACCGTGAGGACCGCATCCGCCGCTATGCTTTCAAGGAGGTGGAGTTCATTATCAAAGCGTGAGCCACGCTCCATTCTGAATTCCATAATCCTCGTTGCAGCAATTCAACATTCATCATTCAACATTCCATTCATTCAACATTTAACAAACAACACTCAACATTCAATATATGAGATTTAAACGTATTCTGCTCAAGCTCTCCGGTGAGAGTCTGATGGGCAAACAAGGTTATGGCATAGACCCAGAGCGACTGAGTGATTATGCCGCACAGATTAAGGAAATCCATGACATGGGCGTACAGATAGGTATCGTCATCGGTGGTGGCAACATCTTCCGCGGTCTCAGCGGCTCGCAGAAAGGCTTCGACCGCGTCAAGGGCGATCAGATGGGTATGTGTGCCACGGTCATCAACTCACTGGCTTTGAGTTCCGCCTTAGGCGCTATCGGTGTGAAAAACAAGGTGATGACAGCCATCCGCATGGAGCCGATCGGTGAGTTCTACAACAAGTGGAAAGCCATCGAAGCCCTGGAGGCTGGCTACATCTGCATCTTCTCTGCCGGTACAGGCAATCCTTATTTCACCACCGACACAGGTTCTTCACTCCGTGGCATTGAGATTGAGGCCGACGTGATGCTCAAGGGTACACGTGTCGACGGCGTCTACACCACCGACCCCGAAAAGGATCCTACGGCTAAGAAGTTCAAGGACATCAGCTACAAAGAGGTGCTCGACCGCGGCCTGCGCGTCATGGACCTGACCGCCATCTGCATGTGCCAGGACAACAACCTGCCGATCTACGTCTTCAATATGGACGAGAAGGGCAACCTCAAGAAGGTTATGGATGGTGAGGAAATCGGCACGCTCGTACATCCATAATAAGACATAGACTCTCTCCCCGCAAGACATATATGAAATCCGCCACGGATAATACAAAAATGTATTGCGGAGAAAGAGAATTTTTCTTGGTTCCTGCCTTTCTTGTATTTCTTCGCAGAATCTTTTGGAAAATATGAGTGAGCGACAGAATCAAATATAATATTCCGCCGCATCGACGAGTCCTGCGCGAAGAGCATATTTCGTAGCCTCGTGAACATTGTTCACACCGAGCTTGCGGAAGATGTTTTTGCGATGAGTGTTGACGGTGTGGAAACTGGAGAAGCGCTTGGCTGCTATTTCCTTGGTGGTCATGCCAAGGGCAATGTCTTTGAGGATTTCCTGCTCTGTCTTGGTGAGGTTGACCATCTCGGGATGGCTATCTGAGGACTGCTCTTCAAGGAGCATCTCCATGGCATGTTGGCAGATAAAGCGCTTACCGTGCATCACAAAACGAAGGGCCTCACGAATCTCGGACAGCGGCGAGTCCTTCATTATGATACTGAACTGCTGTCCGTTGAGCATCACCATCTTCATGAATTCTACACTGAGTTCCTCACTGAAGAGCAGCCAGAGAGTCTTGGAAAAGCGTTGGCTGAGGATGAACATCTCGTTGGCATCATAGAAATCAAAAAGATTGTAGTCGAGGATGATAATCTCTGCGGGGCACTCCTTCAGTCTTTCTATCAGTCCGGCTTTGTCTTCTACATAACGCGGACTATCCTGCCCCATTTCGTGAAGCAGATACATGAGTCCCATGCGTGTAATGCCTTGCGGGTCTGCCAATACCATTTCCATTGCTATTCTCTCCGTTATTTCATTTCTTACGCTACGCTTACTTTCTTGTACAAATTTAGCAATAATAATTAAAAACGCAAAGAAAAACAAGTGATTTTTATTATTGTTCTCAACAGAGAATCACTTTGCTTTATGAGCCAAGCCTGTCTTACTCCCCCACTTCACTGTCATCTGTTTTGTAGTATCGGAAAGAGCGATTAACTTTGCCATCGTAATCGAAGATATTTTTTAATTTTTACACACATACATATCAAGGTATAATCGCCGCAATCAGAAATATAGGCGAAGGATGCAGAGGTAAAGGAAGCTATACTTGGAATGGATCTGAAAAAAGGCGATGTAAGGTGCAAAGACAAGGCAAATGGAGTCAGGCTCATTGTTTCGATGAGCGACAAGCGGGCTGCGAAGGACGAGGCAATGAGAAAAAAAGGACTTCAGAGACTGGAGAAACGCTTTCAAAGTGGCAAACTGACAAAAGCGAACGTTAACAACCATGGCTACAACAAGTACTTGAAGATGGATGGTGATGTGAGTGTTTCGATTGACATGGACAAGTTTAACGCTGATGCCGCATGGGACGGAATCAAGGGATATGTCACGAACACGAAAGTCCGACCGGTTTAACGGAAAAGCCCGCAAATCCTTTGATTGGAAGGGTCTACGGGCATTTTAGTTGCGGAGGCAGGACTCGAACGTGCGACCTCCAGGTTATGAGCCTGGCGAGCTACCAACTGCTCCACTCCGCGATGTAAGCTAACCGAGATAATGTTCATTTCTCAATTGCGACTGCAAAGGTACGAGGATTATCCGAAACTACCAAATGTTTCTGAGAAAAACTGCTAATAATTATCACTTATTAACAAATAAAGAGATACTTGTACTTATCCTTTCTGTCCATTTTGCACGCAGTCAGCGATGATGTCGGCGCAACGGCTAATGCCGAGCTTACTGGTATTGAGCACAAGATCATAGTCGTGGGCGTCGGTCCACCGCCGCCCCGTATATTGGAAGTAGTGGTTGCTGCGTCCCTTGTTCACTTGTTCAATACGCTTTGTGGCAGCGGCGGCATCGAGATGGTCTTTGTCCATCACCCGCTTCACGGCATCGTCCTTGTCCGACGTCACGAAGACACGGAAGGCTTTGGCATCACCACGCAGCACCCAGTTGGCACAACGCCCGATGATCACGCAGGGCTTCTTCACAGCCAGCGTGCGGATCATGCGGCTCTCGCTCACGAAGATGGCATTGTCATGCGAGGGATTCATCGACATCGGGATACTCTTGTCGGTGAAGATGAGTTCCCATAACTTGGCATTGCTGATGTTCTGCTCATTCTCCCGCACAAACTCAGAGGAGTAGCCCAACCGCTCTGCCGTCTCGTCGATGATCGCATGGTCGTAGTAGTCCACGCCAAGCCGCTGGGCGAGCATCTTACCCAGTGTCAAGCCACCACTGCCATACTCGCGCGCAATGGTGACGACAAACGGCACGGCGTCTTCCTCTGCCTCTTCTTCGTGTTTCTCCGCAGCTTCCTCCTGACGCTCATCAACCGGGATGAAGATGATGTCGAGCCAGGCAATGTGTGGAGCAAAGATGCGAACCATGAAACCGACATAGAACATGCTCACGAGGGTACCCACACCGACCATCTTCCAGTCCCAATGCCCCCAAAAATGAAACATCAATACCACGGCAATGGCCACGAGCCCTGTGTCGGAGCACATCTTCACCTTGCCGAAATCACCATGCACAGCTTTGGAGATAGCCAGCGGCAGTCCCTCACCGGCAAGCATCAACGAGTCGCAGCGCACCTCGCAAGCTATACCGAAAGCCAGCAACGCGCCACCGATGAGCAACTCCACGAATTGCAGCGGATAGCCCACAGCATAAGGCAGCGACGCCGGCACTTGCATGAAGCCCGTGAGCCACATGGTCAGGTCGGTATAGAAGCCAAAGAGAAACGACACCAATATCTGGGAGAGTTGCCGCAACTCATAGTTACGGCGGAGCAACAAAATCTGTATGAGAATAAACAGCACGTGCATACAGATGACGATGACACCCATCGTCAGCGGTATGCCGGGGATGAGCGACAGCACATAAGGTGGTGCCGAGATGGGGGACGACCCCAGATTAGCCCGTATCGACAGCGAAGTGCCAAAGGCGATAACAAACAGGATAAAGACGAAGCTCACATAACGCCGCATCCACTCTCTCTTACTTCTTTTTACCTTTTCCATGTACCTAAAGTTGTTGGCGCGGCTGCTCTGCAGAAAGGAGACGAGCGTCGGTTCTTACAAATATACTGCAAAATTAGCAAAAAAGTAGCAAATACACAAACAATGACACACATTTTATAACACATATAACATTTACAGCATCAATACAACGGGCATGTTGTTATCCATGTTCTTTGTTGAGTAAACTGACAATTTTCGGCCGATTTCTATGCGATTTTCTGAACCAACCACTATGCTGCTCTCAATTTTGCGAATTTTGAGATCCTTTCCATAAACAACTGATACACAACGCAATACAAATATAGAGTACTTATTTCATTAAGAAAAACATAATTTTACATTATCAGAAAGCCTTTCTGATGCTGTCATCTCGGTGATTTCACAAGGTCAGAAAGGCGTTTTGACCTGGTCGTCTCTACCATCTCCCAGCCGGGCATCTACATTGTCAACGGCAAGAATTTGCAAACTTACGCAATTTATTTGGATTTGGCAACAAAGCAAGCGAATAAATACTGAGTATAAAACCATAAGGAGGAAGAAAGAAGAAGCCAAGACAAGCCGACAAAACTTTTAACAAACCTATGTCAACATTTCCAGTCATTCTAGAGAGAAACGTGAGGTGAAAATCAAGGAAAACGAGGATGAAGACACCAAAAAACGGTCGGCTCAGAGAGAAAACAGTGAGCTGGCTTGGTCAAAAAGGCCTTTTGATGCGATCAAAAAGGTGAGATGACCGTGTCAAACAACCGAGATGACAGAAAATTCTCTAGAGAATTTTTGGTCAGAAAGGCTTTCTGATAAAGAGCCAAAAGCGTCATTTCCCATATCTTATTGTGTATCTGAACTTTATAAAAACCGCTCAAAATTCGCAAAAATCGGAACAAAAGACGATTTGCTGGAAAAGAACGCCTTCTCAGAGCCCGTTTTTTGTCAGAAAAACCAACAAGTACCATACTACAATATGCAAGAAGCAAGGAAACACAAAACAAAAAAGTGACTATCATTACGTAGATTCGAGACTTTATACGTTATATTAATAAAAAACGAAACGCATGAAACATACAGTCCTTTATCTTATCCTGCTGACGATGTTGCTGTTCCCTCTCAGCGCATCGGCCAAAGCCAAAGCAAAGGAAAACGCTGACCTCGCCCGATGGAAAGCCAACACCGAGCGCTATCTCGCGAAAGTGTCGGCCGACTCCACCTGGCTGCACAATGCCGTGAAGAAATGCGCAGAGCATAAGCTGATGGTGGACATTCACGACGAATACCGTCCGACGGGATGGAGCCGCACCTATCCCAACCTGATGACGCGAGAGGGTATTGGTAGCAACGAAGAGATGCCCGATGCCCGCCACAACACCACGCTGCCCTTCACACGCTTCCTCGCCGGACCCGCCGACTACACGCTCTGCTACTTCAACGGACGGGTGAAGAACACCAAGGCTCATCAACTCGCCATGTCGGTGGTCTACTACAGTCCCATCCAGTTCCTCTTCTGGTATGACCTGCCGACCGCCTACAAAGGTGAGCAGGAACTGAACTTCTGGAAGGACTGCCCCACGGTGTGGGACGAGTCAAAGGCACTCGACGGCGTGCCGGGAGAGTATATCGTGCAAGCCCGCCGTTCCGGCTCGTCATGGTTCGTCGGTGTGCTCAACGGCTTGGAGCCACGCACGATCACCGTCAACACGGCTGACTTCCTGCCAAAGAAAGGCAAGTACGCCATGGGCCTCTATCAGGACGACCCGAAGCTCAACACCCGCACGAAGGTATCGACGACCCTGCACACCATCAAGTCGGGTGAGCGCATCACCCTGCCACTGCTCAAGAACGGTGGAGCGGCCATAAAGTTTAATAAAGTAAAATAGTGTATCATAACCTTATCAACGGCGTAACTTACTTTTGTTATCGCACGCAGTGACTTGATTTAGATTAAGAAAGACGGGAAAAAAGATAGTTCTTACAGAAAATATTCGAGGGTACGAAGAATTCGTCGTACCTTTGCAGTGTCAAAAGGTTAATAGATTGTTTAGGTTAGTAATAGATTTAGGTTTTTAGTTATTAGGTTTAAGATTGTAATCAGTAAGGTATTAGTAAAAGGTAAAGAACAAAGATTGTAGGATAACCAAAGAGAGCGAATCGTCGCTCTACATTGAAAATTACAAATTTCAGATACGAGACAGCTTGGAAGTGATTTCAGGCTGTCTTTTTTTTATAAGTATTCTCCAAGGTTCTTTCGTACTCTATTAAAGACACATCGTTACCACTTTCTACGCGGAGGCTACACAATATCATGGAATGGCCATACGTTAAGTGAGTAACCAAACGACTTCTGCAAGTTATCCTATTTGATAAGAAACCCAAAAAGACAGACCAATGAAAAAGAATTCTCTTTTCCTCGCACTCCTGTTATGTGCCGGTATGGGACAGCTCCCAGCCTCAGCACAACACCACTCCAAGGTCTGGGATCCGGACTTGGGCAACGGCATGTATAAAAATCCCGTGCTCTTTGCCGACTATAGTGATCCTGACGCCATCGCCGTCGGCGAAGACTATTATCTGACGGCAAGCAGCTTCAACTGCATTCCCGGACAGCCCATCCTGCACTCCAAAGACCTCGTCAACTGGGAGATCTTCGGCTATGCGCTCAACCGGCAACAGCCCGACTCGCTTTTCAGTAAGCCGCAGCACGGCAAAGGCGTGTGGGCTCCGGCGATCCGCTATCACAATGGGGAATACTTTATCTATTGGGGAGATCCCGATCAAGGCATCATGCGCGTGAGAGTCCGGCAGCCTCAGGGACCTTGGAGCGAACCGGAATGTGTCATTCCCGGGAAAGGTCTCATCGACTCCTGCCCGCTATGGGACGATGACGGACACTGCTATCTCCTCAATGGGTGGGCCGGAAGCAGAGCCGGATTCAACAGTGTGCTCACCATGTGGGAGCTCTCCGCCGACGGCAGTCACGCCATCAGCGCGCCGCGCATCGTATACGATGGTGGACAGCTCAACCATACCACAGAGGGTCCAAAACTCTACAAACACAACGGATGGTACTGGATTCTATGCCCGGCCGGTGGCGTAGAGCACGGCTGGCAACTGGCCATGCGAGCACGGTCGCCTTTCGGACCCTACGAAGCACGCACGGTGATGCACCAGGGACAGACCGACATCAACGGTCCTCACCAGGGTGCATGGGTGCATACGGCACTGGGCGAGGACTGGTTTCTCCACTTCAACGACCGCAACGCCTATGGACGGGTCGTCTATTTGCAACCGATGGCATGGAAAGGAGGGTGGCCGGTGATCGGCAACGACAAGGACGGTGACGGATGCGGAGAGCCCTACGCTACCTACCGCAAACCCAAGAGCAACTCCAAGACAAGGGTCAATCCACAGGAAACCGATGAGTTCAACACCGGGGAACTCGGACTGCAATGGCAGTGGCAGGCTAACTACAACCCATTGTGGGGTATGCCGACAGCCAATGGTACCATGAGGCTCTACAATGCCGACGAACAGCCGGGCACCGGTCTATGGCAAGCAGGCAACCTGCTTTTGCAAAAGCTGCCAGCACCTACGCTCACCGCGACGGCAAAGGCGCGCGTCACGGCCAAAAGCGACGGGCAGTATGGTGGCGTCGTGGTCATGGGCATGAACTATCAGGCTCTTGTATGCCGACGGAAGGGAAACATGTTTGAACTGCTGCAGATCAGCTGCAAGGATGCTGACCGACAAGGGAAAGAGACGGAGAAGATTCTGGTTACCTTGAAGCCTACCGAAGTAGACACCATCCCCTACTCGCCCGCCATCCACGAGGACATCTATCTGCGGATCAGCATCGACAAGGGACAGGCCCGTTTCGCCTACAGTCTCGACAACAAGCACTATCGCGCTGCCGGTGACACCTTCACACTCAGAAAAGGCAAGTGGATCGGTGCCAAGATGGGCTTCGCCAGCATGCGTCCCGGCACCACGGGCAACCGAGGATGGATGGATGGATGTCGACAGGTTCAGAGTGGAATAACATTTTCCTCGCGCTGAGTTGAAAAGTACTTAACGCAAAGAGGGTTGACAACATAGATATTCCGTATCTATGTTGTCAACCCTTTCAAATATAGTCAAATGTATTTGCAGATTGAATTCTTTGTATTAGAGATATTTCTTCTTCCCTTGAATATAATTACTTCCCTTCCCCCGCGGAGAAGGGTAAGGGGAGAGTCTGCAGGGTAAAGGATTAAGACGGACTCATCCTACCATCTTGAACAGACTGCCCATCGGGCAGACGAAGCGGCAGTAGGGTCGCATGACGATGGCAGAGAGAAGGGCAAAGGCCAGCGCAATGGCGATGACGACCCAAGAAGCGGACTCCAACATGAACGCGGAGAACGGCTCGTAGTTGACCCAGTCAAACCACAGCCCTGTCCACAGGCATACCATAAGCGCACCCCACAACACCTTACGGAAAGTGTCGAGACGCCTGATAGTCTTACCACTGATCTTCACCTTGTAGTGAACGGTCTTGCCCATCAGCTCCTGCAAGCTGCCGTAGGGACAGACATGATTGCAGTAGTAGTTTTTCTTGCCGAACATCGGATAGATGAAAGCGATGATGAGCAGCACACAAGGCAACAGCAAGGAAACTACATTCATACCATTGGACATATAGCCAATGATCGCACTATAAGACACCATCGTGCCGCACCAGAAACCCAGCACAACAATGTTGAGCACCTGCTGCGCGATGCGATAGCGCCGGTTCTTGACGAAGAGCGGGATGATGGCAGCCATCAGAGCTACGATGAGTCCGGCTATATTCTTCGCACTGAAGTCGAACTGCATACTCGTCTGAGCCTTTGCACTGGCCTTGTCGGCGTATTGCAGTCCGCGTTGCATATTGGCAATGATGGCTTTGGACGAGTAGGTAGCTCCCGAGACAGCGTCGACTTGCGTAGCTTCGGCTTCCTTCAGGCTCTTGCCTTTCCACGCATTGAACAATGCGCTCGCCCGACCAAAGAACTCAGGAGTCTCACCATTGGGCAATGCCTTCACCTGTGTGACGATTCCCTTCTTATCGACAGAGATCTTCAACGGCACCGCTCCGCCATAGCCCGAGATGTCTTTTCCCAGACTGGTGGTGTTGATGACCATAGTGCCGTCGGGCTCCATGCGCAGAGTATCGTTCTTCACTGAGGTCTCGGCCTTTTGCTTGGCACGAAAATCATGTCCCAGCAGCTTGCCGTCACGGCGTAGGGAGACGGCAGCCACCATCAGCAAACAAACAACGAGACTAAGGATTTGTGATAGTTTCTTCTTCATTATTTCTTTCTATTGAGAGCGCAAAGGTACTCAATAAAAACAGAATTCCGGCAAAAAAGAAACATCTTTTAGCAATGCTTCATTGGGTAGTAACCATTCAGCGAATGAAGTCGAGACCTTACTACTTGCTATCTTTTTTTATCAAGAATACCATAACACACCGCTATCCCTTGACAAACTTCATCACGAGACTTTGGCACTTGAGCAAGTAGATACCCGTGGTAAGATGGCCGATGTCTACAGAAAGAATAGGACTGTCGACCGTGCGGGTGGCCAGACAATTACCCATTAAGTCATAAAGAGAGTAGGTGGAGCCCAGCGCCAGACCTTCCACACGCATCTTGGAGATTTGTACGCCACTGACAGAAAGAATGCGAGCCTTGTCGACACAGTCGCGGCAAGCAAGGTTGATCATCACATCAGCCAACCGCCCCCGCATGACTGTATTGTCGTTCCACCGCAGCGACATCATATTACCCTCCATCTCTATGGACGTCACATGCTTGCTCACCTCGAAGCCGTTGACCCTCACAAATGGTCTTTTCGCTTCGAGACTACCCACTGCCATCAACAAGCAGACGACAGCGACAGCAATTCTCCTAATGATGTCCATAGGCTTAATTCTAAGAGATGTTCATATCAACTGCAAATATAGCCGTTTTCCCGATTCGTTGTTATTTCGACCTAAAGAAATTAATAATTATTAAGTGACAAGTTGCTCAACATTCAACATTAAGCAACTCATCATTCATCACTCGATATTCAACATTGAGCAACTCATCATTCATCATTCAACATTCAACATTGTTATCGCTCCTTCTTGCTTGGTTCCGTCCATAAGTATTCTCAGAGGACGCTTGAAGCGGACGTGACGCACATACTGTGTTTCCTCCGCGGCAGGCATGGTGTCGAGAATGTCCTTACGTACCATACCGCCTTGAGCAGAACTTTGATTAGTGTCGACCGTGAAATAGCCTACGCCAAAGGAGGTAAGGTTTTGGAAGAAATGAGTGCCTTGGCTGGGATCCACACGATAGTTTTTCAGTGCCACCTCCACGATCACCTTTGCCGCTGAGATATGCGGCCACTTCACCGGTACGCCAAGCCACGGGTCGCTGGAGCCCCATCGTCCGGGACCGATGAGCACATAGCCACGTCCCTCGTCGATCATCTGCCGGTTGATGCGCTCTATATCAGCGGCCACAGCCGGATTGTTCATCGCCGTGAAGTGGTTGTCGTATTTCACGTAGACCACGTCACTTACATCGTCGACGATACCATGACCCAGTGAGCGGTGGCTGCGCAACAGACATTCATCATCGGGCAATGCCGCCACGTCCTCCACGAGTGTCTGCTTGCTGTCGACGATGGGGCGTATCTGCAACAGATAGAAGTCGCCCGTGCGGTCAGCGTTGAGGTTACAGGCAAACTCTATTTCCACTGGGCGCCGCATGGCCTCAGCACCATACTTCATCGACATCTGCATGATCTCAGGCAGAGGAAACACATCCTGCTGGAGCACGCCACAGAACGAGATCACCTTGCGGCCACCCTCATAGACACCGTCGCGGATGATCTGGTCATAAGGATCGTAGGTCGACGCGATATATTGCAGCGTACCGTCCTTCTCGGCTTCCTTGACACGCAGGTTGAGGATATTGAATCCGTCGTCCACCTTGAAGTCACTGCCCACATCGCGCTTCATGTCGAGAGCATAGAAGCGTGTCTGGGTCTCGCGCAGTGCCGTCTCCATCTCAGAGAGCTGCATGACCTGATGGGGATGCCAAGGCGAGACTCGCAAGGTCTGCCCGCCGTCGACGATATACTTGCCCAGTCCGAGTGCCAGCGAGGCAATGCCTTCCTCTGCTTTCTCCTCACCCACGGGATAGTAGTTGAGCGAGCGCAGCACACCCGACATGGTGGGATAGTAGCGGTCGCCATGGTTTTGTCCGACCACTTCCTGCAACACGACAGCCATCTTCTCCTGGTCGATGACATTGGATGTCGCCGTCATGTAAGCCTTGGAGTCGCGGTAATAGACCGAAGCATAGACGCTCTTGATAGCCGCGGCGAGCATACGCAGCATCTCGTACTTGTCGTCGAGGTTGGGAATCATATACGTAGAATAGATACCGGCGAAAGGCTGGTAGTGGCTGTCCTCAAGCAACGAGCTGGAACGAATGGCGATGGGACTGTGCGTAGCCTCAAAGAAGGTGAAGAAGTCGGCAATATAACTGTCGGGCAACTGCGCCTCCAGGAAGTGCTGAAGGATGACTTCGTCAGGCGCATCACTAAGCGCAATGTCATAGAGATTGTTCTGCTCCATAAACTGATCGAAGACATCGGTGCAGAGCACCACGGTCTTAGGGATCTGCACGGTAGCACCACAGAAGCGGTTGAAGTCGGGATGCGTCTTGATGATGTTGTCGAGAAAGGCCAGACCACGTCCTTTGCCACCAAGCGAACCATCGCCGATACGCGCAAAGTGGGCGTAGCGGTCGAACTTGCCACGGTCGAAGACTGCCACGACACCGAGGTTTTTCATGTGACGATACTGCACGATGGCATCGAAGATGATCTGTCGGTGAGCATCCACATCCTGGAGCTTATGCCACGTGACATGCTTGAGGAAGTTGCTCACGGGAAAGATGGCACGGGCACAGAGCCAGCGACTCATGTGGTTGCGCGAGATATGGTAAAGCATGGAGTCGCGCGGTATCTTGAAGATATTGTCCTGCAACTCCTTTAGGGTATGGATGCGCATAATCTCCTGGTGGGTCTTCGGATCGCGGAAGATGAAGTCGCCAAAGCCCATGTGTTCCTCCATGAGGTGGCGCAAGTCCACGCTGAGCATCTTGGAATTCTTGTCGACGAACTTAAAGCCTTCTCTTTCGGCCCGCTCACGGTTGGCCGACTCGGCGCTCTCCATGATAAGCGGCACATACTCGTCCTCGCGTCGGATGGCCTCCAAGAGCTTGAAACCAGCCTCAGGATCTTTCTCCTCCTTGTTGCCGCCCATGGCTCCCTGATGTTCGGGATGGGCATGGATGGGAAAGCGCACGTCGCTGATAACACCCAAGCAGTTGTCCTTGTATTTCTCATAGAGCTGCATGGCCTCATCGTAGGTACGGGCCAGCAACACCTTTGGACGACCACGCATACGCAGTGTGGCGGCATGACGGTTGAGCGCCTCGGTAGCGAAATTCTGACTCTGTTGCAGGATATAGTTATAGAGATTGGGCAGGATGCTGGAGTAGAACCGTATGGAATCCTCCACAAGCAGGATCATCTGCACGCCGGCAGCCTGAATATCGTGATCGATATTCATGCGGTCCTCGATGAGCTTGACAATGGAGAGAATAAGGTTGGTGTTGCCCAGCCAGCAGAAGACATAGTCGAAGATACTCAGATCCTCGTTCTCCATACGTTTACTGATGCCGTGTGAGAAAGGTGTGAGCACCACGCAGTGGATGTCGGGGAACTTCTGCTTGATGCTTCGTGCCACGGTGAAAGCATCGTTGTCGGCGTTGCCGGGCATACAGATGACAAGATCGATCTTTGTGGAATTGAGAATTTTCTCGGCTTCCTCGATGGTCGACACCTGGGTGAAGGTGGGCGGATAGCGCAGTCCAAGCTGCGCATACTCGTTATAGATCTTTTCCTCCACGCGCCCATCGTCTTCAAGCATGAAGGCGTCGTAAGGGTTGGCAACGATGAGCACATTATATATATGTCGCATCATCAGGTTGACGAAGGTCACATCCTTAAGGATGAACCGTGTCCACTCCTGTGGTATCTGTGTTGGCATAAGCTTTCGGTCTTTAGTCTACTGCAAACTTACGCAATTTTTCCGAAAAGAAGAAAAATCGCAAGTACAAAATGTTTTATTCGTTATTATCCTTCGCCATCAAGTACGTTGCAAAGATCTTTGCGGCACACTCTACCTTTGCCGCACACGGACGGGTCTTGTAATACTCGGCGGTACGGGGAGAGGCTACATAACTGGTCATCGCCTTATCATGGCCTTTCAGCCCCAGCAGTTCAGCGCAGATGACAGAGCCATTCTGCTCCTTGAACTCTGCCAACAACTGCTGCACCACATGATAGCAATGTGACTTGCCCATGCGGTCGCTGCCCTCGGTCTGGCCGCAGTCCAGTCCAACCAGCATGACAATTCCCGACACAGCCCCGCACATCATACGCAACCGCCCCACTCCACCACCGAAACCGGCAGCCACACGCTTGGCCATCGTATCGTCCAAGCCATAGAGATCGGCAAAAGCAGCCACCACACTCTGACAACAGCCATAGCCCTGCATGAAATTATCTACCGCACGCTGCACACGAGCGTTTATTTCCTGTTCATCAATTTTCTTCTCCATACTGCGTATCTCTTACGTTGCTTTTATTTACAAAGTTACAATACTTCTACGATAACGACAGCAGCTTTAACCAGAGTTAACGCAAAATAGCAGCAACATAACTGCTCAGCTTAAAAGCCGGATATACCATCTAACAGACATAGACAGCAGTATCCTAAAAAATAAGGATTGCAAAGAAAAAAGAAAAGCCGTAACTTTGTACTACGAAAATAAACAGGGAGGCATTCCTGTCAACGAACTGCCTTCCCGTTAACACACCTTATCCAATGGACAAAGAATTGATAGAAAAGTACAACGTGTCTGTACCACGCTACACGAGTTATCCGCCCGCCAACTATTTCACGACTTTTGACCAGGAAATGTATTTGGAGGCAATAGCAGAAAGCAACCGGGCCCGACAGAACAACATTTCATTCTACATCCACATGCCATTCTGCCGACAGCTGTGCCACTATTGCGGCTGCAACTCGTATCCCATGCAGCGAGATGAGCAGGTGAAGACATATATCGAAGCCCTGCATCACGAGATAGACCTTGTGGCCACACATATCGACAGCCACCGCAAGATATCACAGATACACTATGGTGGCGGAAGTCCTACTGCCATGCCGGTGAAAGTGTTGCACGAGCTGAACGACCATTTGCTCTCCCTGTTCCCCACAATAGACAAACCCGAGATTGCCATCGAATGCCATCCTGGATACCTGTCGCACCAAGACTGGGAAAGACTGGTGAAGGCTGGCTTCAACCGCTTCAGCCTGGGCATACAAGACTTCGATGAGACGGTGCTGAAAGTGGTCAACCGGGTGCCTGCCATGCTGCCGATAGAAGAGATTATGGCTATCCTGCGGGAAGCCGGTGCCAACATCAACATGGACTTCCTCTTCGGTCTGCCCCGGCAAACCCCTGACAGTTTCAACCAGTCCATCGAACGGGCTGCAGCACTTCGTCCTGACCGTGTAACGACATTCAGCTACGGACATTGTCCCTGGATCTTCAAGCGTCAGCTCATTCTCGAAAAGGCAGGACTGCCCACACCGGAAGACAAGGCACTCATGTTCCAAAACGCTAAGCAGACTTTGCATGAGGCAGGATATGTCAGTGTAGGACTTGACCACTTCGTGCTCCCGGGCGACGAACTGGCCACAGCACTCACGGCTCATCAACTGCATCGCAACTTTCAAGGATACTGCACTCGCCGCACCACAGGTCAGGTCTACGCCTTCGGTGTCACAGGCATCAGCCAACTCGACACGGCCTACGCCCAAAACACGAAATCGATCGAGGAGTATGTGTCGACCATAGCTCAAGGACGGCTACCCGTAAGCAGGGGCTACAGGCTGTCGCATCAGGAGCGTGTGGTGCGCGAGGTTATCGAGATGCTGATGTGCAACTATCGCATTGATTGGAACGTGCTTGCCGCAGAGCTGAAGATGAATGCTGAAGAGATAAAGCAAGCCGTACGCTACGACGAGGCAATACTGGCTGACATGCAGGCCGACGGCGTGCTACACTACACTGCCGACAGCATCGTCATGACCGGCGAGGGCAATCCTTTCGTGCGCAACGTGGCGGCAGCTCTCGACCCGCTGATGTCACACACTACAAAGAAATTCTCAAAACCAATATAGTATGCAACGAAATCGAGAGGTCATCGTCATTGGCGGTGGACTGACGGGACTGACCTGTGCCTGGCAACTAAAGAAGAATGGGCACGACGTGGAGATTCTGGAACGCGACAACCGCATTGGCGGACTCATGCAGACGGTAGAGGCCGACGGCTTCATCATGGAACAGGGGCCAAGTACGGGCACAGTGAAATATCCAGAGGTGGCCGAACTGTTCGACGACCTCCGCGGTCACTGCGAGATGGAAGAAGCAGCCGAGGCAAGCAAGTGCCGCCTTATCTGGAAGGGCTCTCGCTTCCACGCACTGCCGGCCGGCCCGCTGAGCGCACTGACGACACCTTTGTTCACAATGTCAGACAAGCTACGCATTCTCTTCGAACCGTTTCGCAAACGAGGCTCCAACCCCAACGAGACCGTAGGAGAACTGGCCGAACGACGCCTCGGGAAGTCGTTTGTTGACTATGCCGTAGACCCTTTTCTATCGGGAGTGTATGCCGGAGATCCCTACCGGTTGCCTACCCGACTGGCCCTGCCGAAACTCTATCAGCTCGAACAACGCTATGGCAGTTTCATACGGGGCTCGCTGGCTCTGGCCCGCAAACCAAAGACTGCCAGGGAGCGACGCGCCACCAAGGCCGTGTTCTCGGTGAAAGGAGGTTTCGGTCAACTCATAGAAGCTTTAGGAACGTGCATCGGCACCGAACGTATCACCCTTGGATGCCACAACATACGCGTGGAGCCGATGGCAGGCAGATGGAAGGTCAGCTGGGGAACAAACGAGATCATTGCCAACCATGTGGTGACAACATGTCCTGCCTATGCGCTTCCGTCGCTACTGTCCTTTCTCCCGGACAAGCAGCTGAAGACACTCTCCAATCTCTACTACGCACCGGTAGTAGAAATCGCAGTAGGACTCCGCGACACCGGCGGCGTACAATGGAATGCCTTTGGCGGTTTGATACCTTCGTTGGAGCACAAAGATCTGCTCGGCATCCTCATGCCGTCGGCCTGCTTTACCGGCCGTGCACCACAGGGAGGCTCTCTTTTCGCTTGTTTCTTAGGGGGCGTTCGCCATCCGGAAATCATACAGAAGACCGATGAGGAACTGACCGAGATTGCCAATAAAGCCCTCCATGACATGCTGAAATTCCCAAAAGGCAAACAAGCAGACCTCATCCGCATCTTCCGACATCCGCATGCCATCCCCCAATACATGGAAAATACCGACGACCGTCTGACCGCCATTGATACTGTTCAAGCACAATATCCCACACTGCATATCGCCGGCAATATCAAGGATGGCATCGGTATGGGCGACAGAATCAAGCAAGCGGTCGATGTTGCCAACGCCATCTGCCAGAAATAGCATGAAGAAAAAGATACTGATAACAGCACCCGAAGGGTATGCCCGCCGCTTTCGCGACGCACTGCTGACCGTGTCGGGGCCGACGGGGTCAAGTTTCTCCCCTGTCTCCGCGTCCCTGATAAAGACAGAACTTGACACGGCAGCCGAGGCACACAAGAGTTTGCCGACCATAGGCGATGACGACATAGTGGTCTTTACGAGCAGAAAAGCTATAGAAGCCACTGCGCTGTGGCGCCAAAGGCAGGGCCTCGTACTCCCGCCGGCTGCCACATACGTAGCCATCGGCAAAGACGCGTCATGGATGTCAGCGTTGTTGAGCCTGCCACAAGGACTCTCAGGCTGTGAGCCGAGTCTGATGGGTATCGTTAAGGCACTGGGAGAGAGGCCCGATGCCGACAAGAAGCGGGTGTGGGTTCTTGGCCCCCGCGTAGTAGGGATGCGCGAGCCCCCTACCGTACCCGACTTTCTTACGGCCTTAGGCAACCGTGTCGGCGAAGTGTGCTACGTGCCGGCCTATACCACACGCCCTGCCGACAGCGCAACACGGCATACCGCGTACACGCTGATCCGGCAGGGCATAGACTGTGTGGCACTAACCAGTGGTGGCGAGGCCCAGGTGCTCAGAAAAGTTGTAGAGACCTCACCCGAAGGCATGGCTCTTATTAGCTCCACGCCAATAGCCTGCTTCGGTCCCTACACAGCCAAGTGTGCGAAAAGCGAAGGACTACCGGTCGATATCATCTCCGACCGTTATCACTCATTCACAGAGTTTGCCGCATATCTGAAAGACCATCTTTCTTGGGTCTGAACAGTATCAGAACATAGAAGAAACTAAGCAAGGCGATAGCGGTCTCGGTCACGTACACTCCCTGATAGTCGAAATATTTGCCGATACTGCCAGAAGCAACAGCAATGAGCAGTCCGCTGAGATGGGTGATAACCACCTGTATAGTGAAGTCGGTGCCCTCACGTCCCGGGCGTACCATCTGCATGGCAGAGGTATAGACCACCACCGTGGCCAGTCCGTAACAGGCCTTGACATAAAGCATACCGATGACATATACTACGATATTAAACGGCAGAAAACTGGTGACAAGAAAGTAGAGAGGGCCAAAGACAATGAGGGCCGCAATCGTCAGACGCACTTTTGCAATCCCTACCCTGCGCACCAACACGCCGGAGAACCAGGCCATGACAAAAGAAACCGAAGTGCCCAGAATGCCCGTGAGGAAACCGATCTCCTTCATATCGTAGCCCTGGTCAACAAGAAAGGGACGGACAGTAGAGAGTATGCCGATGATTCCCATATAGAAAAGCAGAAGAAAGCCTAGTTGCGGCAGAATGCTGCGACGGGAGAAAAACCATATAAAGTCCGAAGGACGTGCACGCTCCTTGGTCTTTTGTCCTTCCTCTATCCTGATATGCTTGTTGAGCACCAACGGGATGAACATACAGACAACAAACATGCCCAGACAGGGCACCACCACATGCCAGCCATAATGGTGCAGCACCATCAGCAGCAGACCGCCACCAACCAGCGTGCCGCCAAAGCTTCCCATCGACTGCATACTGTTGACCAAGCTCTGATCCCGTCTTTTGAATGAGAGGATAGCCAGTGCGTCGGTAGCAATGTCTTGCGTGGCCGACGCCATCATAGAGATGAAGACGAGAACAAGGACGAGCATCAGATTTGTCTTCACATCGAAAAAGCCTGCGCAGCCCAGCGCGAGGGCATATACCAGTTCGGTGGAGATGATGGTCTTCTTGTAGTCGGCCACCGTCAGACAGTGATGGTCGATATAGGGCGACCATAGAAACTTGAGCAGCCAGGGCAGCCTCACTAAGTGGAGCAGGCCGATGGTCTGCAGATCATAATGCCCTTGCCGCATGGTGACTTGCAAAGTTGTCATGAGGAACGACTGTGGTACGAACTGGGAAATATACAGACACAGGAACGTAGAGAGATTGAGCGTTCTGGCATCAGATCCTTTGGCCGGTGCCATCGTACAGACAGTTTGGTCTTCTATATGTTTCATGTGAGATAAGCGAAGAAAAGTCTGTGTTTGATTAGAAATTGACGCTGACCGACGTGCCGAAAGTCAGTGGCTTACCCTTTTGAGCATAGTTGCCCTTTGAAGACTTGAAGCCGTAGGCCATATAACGGGTATCGGTGAGGTTTTTCCCCCAGAAGTCCCAAGTGACGATACCCTTTGTGAGACTCACCTTAGCATTGACCGTGGCGTAGAAGTTCTGGCTCACCACATTGTCGTCGGCCCAGTAGATGCGTCCCAATCCCGTCATGCCGGCACTGATTGTCACTCTGTCGAGACATCCAGCCGGCTCCAGTGTATAACTGCCATTTGCGGCCAGTGTGTGGCTGGGCACCATGGGCAGCCGGTTGCCGGTGTAGTCTTGCTTCTCACTTTTCTTATAGTCGAGGTATGTGGCGTAGGTGTAGCCATAGTTCAGGTTGAACAGCAATCCCTTCAGCGGCCGATAGGCCACCGCCAGTTCCGCGCCCTTGCTGTTGGCATGCGCCGCGTTGGTGATGAGGTTGCCCTGTCCCAGAATGGTATAGGTAGCCTGCATGTCACGCCAGTCGATATAGAAGATGTCAAACTCAGCCGTCAGCCGTCCATTGAGAAAAACGGTACGTGCGCCAACCTCATAGTTCCAGCTGTACTCCGGATCATAGGAACGCTCATTAGCTTCCTTGGCACTCTCGTTGAATCCACCGGGCTTGTAGCCGCGTGTGATGCTTGCATAGTAGAGAAAGCGATGGGTTGTGAGGTATTGCAAGGTGAATTTCGGGGTGAACTGCCGGAAGTTGGCGGTGCTGTGAAAATCGAGCATCGGTGAGGAAGCACCTGTGCCGAGGTTGAGTTTCTCGCGGTGATAGTCCGACTTGGAGTGTTCATAATCAAAACGCACGCCGGCAGTGGCCGACAGTCCCCGCCAAATGTTATAAGAGCTCTGGTGGTAGAATGCCAGCGATGATTTGGGATTGACATTGTCGGTGGGAGTGGCGGTGCCGGCCGAGAAGGCATTGTTCTGTATGAACTGGTCGACCTGCATCGTCATGCTAAAAAGGCCAGTGATCCACTGGTAACGGGAGTCGTTGTTAGACTTCAATGTGAACTCCTGCGAATACATGCGCTCGTGATAGTTGTTCTCGACAAATGACTTATCCTCGATGGTGAAGTCCTGATCGATAGCCTGGTGCGACTTGATATATTGGAAACAGCTTTGGCTGTTGAAGCTGATACGGTCGTTGGTGTAGCGCGCGTTGAATCCCGTGGAAGAGATGAGTCGCCGGAAGAGGCTGTAACGGTTGTAGTTGATATCCTCCAGTCTGTTTCTCTCCACGTTGTAAGGAGCGTATGGGTATCCGCCCTGATCGCTATACGACAGCGTACTGTTCAGTCGGAGGTACCAACGGTCAGTCGGTTTCCAGTAAAGGCCGATGCGTCCTTCTCCCTCGTCTATGTCGTCAGCCTTATCTTTAAGGTATGCGTTGTAGAACATGCCGTCGTTGTGATGGTACGATCCAGCTACGCTGAAGCCGAAATGAGGATTCAATTTCGTATAGTTGGACATCTGCGCGGTCACGTCGTTGTACTTGCCGTATCCCACTTTGACGCGTGTGTTCTGGTATTCGAGTGGATTGTGGGTATATACGTTGATGATGCCGGCTATGGCGTTGCGTCCGTAGAGTGTGCCTTGAGGGCCGCGGAGCACGTCAATGGCGGCAATGTCGCTCAGGTCTATATCGAAAGCTGACGACTCATAGTGCGGCACGCCATCCACATAGAAGCCTACAGCAGAGCCTTTTGACTTGGCACCGATGCCTCGGATATAGACAGGTGTGTTGGCACGCGAGCCATAATCGGGCATAAAGAAGTTGGGCACGACAGCCGACAGTTCCTTGATACTGACCACCTGTTGGTCTTGCAGCAGCCGGCTGTCAACGCGCGACATGGCTGTCGTCGTGAGGTTTCTGCGGTTTTGCTTGTAATCTGTGACCACTACCTCGCCCAGATCCACCTTTTTATATGTAGTGGTGTCTACCGGCGTGTCGGGTGTAGCATCTAGTGAAAGTGATAATAAAAGTATCTCGTTGAACATCGTGTATGGTTTTGTTAGTTCATTTCGTTGTGTGGCTGCAAAGATACTTGAAAGATATTTCCCATACAATCCTAATTTATAAGGAAATTGCAAGACAGTCAGTATGAAAATCCTTATAAGTGAGGATTGTATGTCTCCAGGGAAGTCATTATTTTTGTGGTTCGATGGAAAAACTAAGAAATACACTATTGCTCGACACGCTTTGCGGTCGGGAGGTGTCGCGTCCGCCCGTGTGGCTCATGCGACAAGCAGGACGTGTGCTGCCCCGCTACCGGGAGCTTTCAGCCCAGTACGGATTTAAGAAACTCATGGCTAATGCCGACTTGGCCGCCACGGTGACACTACTGCCCGTAGACACGTGGGGAGTGGATGCTGCTATTCTTTTCAGCGACATACTGATAGTCCCCATGGCAATGGGCTTGCAAGTAGAATGGACGAGACAAGGGCCACAGATGCCTCGCCCATTGCTAAGCTACGACGACCCTTGCAGCAGGTTAAAAACCGACACCTCTATATTGGAGCAGTCGTTCCGCACCATAGACAGCTTCCAGAAAAAGCGGCACGGGGTGGTGCCCCTCATCGGTTTCTGCGGAGGTCCGCTCACCTGCCTTTGCTACATGCTTCAGGGTAATGGCAGCAAAGACGGATTTACGGAGGCCGTGAAATATTTCTATACCCATCGCCGGACTACCGAGCTCCTTGTGGATGCTTTCACCGAGATGAGCATCATCTACGCCACAGGTCAGGTTCAGCATGGCATAGAAGTCTTCCAACTCTTCGAGTCTTTTGCCGGAGTAGTGCCCGACAATCTCTATCGCGAACTCTTCCTTCCCTCGGTCAGACGTATTCTGTCGGCTGTCCGCTCATTAGGAGTGCCCACCATTTTCTTTCCCAAAGGCATTGGTGCCGGTCTGCCGATGATCACTCCCGATGTCTGCGATACCGTCAGCATAGACTGGCAGACATCCCTCGACGAGGCCTGCTCCCTGCTCCATCCCTCCATGGGCTTGCAGGGCAACATGGATCCACGTCTGCTGCACGCGTCCAAACCTGTCATAGCCCGTCACCTCGAACAATACATTTCCTTTTTCCGCCGGCATCCACGCTGGATATTCAATCTCGGACATGGACTGACAAAGGACATTCCAGCGGAGAACGTGGCGTTTGTCGTCAATTGGGTCAAACAGGCCCATTGGTGACAAACCGCCATGCGGCTTTGGCATCACATGATGCTTCTGGATGCTTACTCATAAATATCTCCTGCTCCTCTTATGTCGTTTTTGATTACAAAGTTGCGATACTTCAATGGTTATAGCCTGTGACCTGACCACCGTTAACGTTTCAAAATACAGACAGCGTGATTTCGCGATTATCCGTGGCGGTCGCTACGGTTATCTGTGGCGGTCGCTCTGCATATCCTCGGCATTCGCCACGTATAACCAAAACGACCGTCACGGATAATAAGAGAAGCCTTCTCGCGTCAACAAGTCTCTTTTTTAAGCATATCACTTTTGTTTCTCACCAAGTTTGATTATCTTTGCGCCAAATAATCGTCAAAGATACAAATGGAAATCAATTACGAGATACACACTATTGCCAACTCCCAAGGTACCGGCCAGGAAAGAGCTTACATACAACTAAGAAGCAAGGCGGCAATGACTGCCGAGCAACTGGAGAAAGAGATCCAAAGCCCTTGCCCAGCATCGTTACATCACGCGCCAGACGATGTGCACCCTGTTCGGCCTGAGCGAGTACAAAACCAAGTAATGGATAACGCAGTTTCTGGGGGGAAGGCAGACTCGTCAAGGAGGGTACTGAGCGTCATCCGCTGTACCTCCCCGCATAATTAAGGAAGAGCAAAATGGCATCACGCAATGAATATTCAGATTGCCGGAAAACGATTATCATCCGCTATGTACTCGCCCTCGCAGTCATCTCGGTAATGGGAGTCGCCGCCACGTCGCTTCAAGACCGCGCGGTGATCTATCCGTCTGCCGCAGCGCTGGCATTAGGGTTGATCGTCAAGAAACAGCGTCCTTGGCACGTGTCGCTTTGGCTGATACCAGGGCTGCTGGCCTTGTCGGCTCTCATGGGCACATTGCTATTCACATGGCTGAGCGCCTACCCCGTCACTGTGCTCTCGCTGGGTTTTCTCTTCACCGGTGCGCTTTTGCTATTGACCCGTGCCACGCTATTTCCCAGTCTTGCCACTTGTCTGTTGCCCATCGTACTGCACACCACGTCGTGGAGCTACCCCTTGAGCGTGCTGATGCTGTCGCTTGTCGTCACACTGCTCTCTTCCCTCATAAACCGTGAAAAATGGAGATTTCCTTCGGCACCCCTACCTTCTTCCCGCCACAGTTTCTCCATCGCCCGCGCACGTCACTGGCTGCTGATGTGGATGGGAGCGTTGCCGCTGCTGGCCTTGGCAGAATCTCTCCACAAGAGCGCGCTCATCGCTCCTCCCCTACTCGTCGTCTTCGTCTCGCTCTGTCAGCCCGGTGACCGCCTGCACCGCCATCCCCGTCGTGTGCTCACCACCATCATTCTCTCAGCATGCTGTGGTGTTTTTGGTCGCATAGTTCTGTCCGACTATGCGGGTCTGCCGCTCTTCATTGTCTTACCGCTGACACTACTGCTGTCACTCTTTGTCATGAGCCGCCTGCATATTATCATGCCACCCATCGCCGCCATCAGCCTGCTGCCTTTTGTCATACCCGGCAACGTGCTGCTTTTTCCCGTCTTTGCCTCGACCGGCGCCGCTTACCTGCTGATCTGCGCAAGAACCGATGTCAGGCACTTCCTCGTGCACCGCATGGCACTGCTGTGGCAAAGAACACCATTCAGATAAAGATCTCCATTTCATATCAAGCATTTGAAAAGATGGGCGAACAAGAATGAATTGTTGTGATGAAAAAAAAGATGAACAAGAATGTGATGCATTGAAAAATATTTCTTATCTTTGCAACAACTATATAATATAAGGAGAACGCTTATGCCGCAACAAGTTATAAAATTCAATCAAGCTCAGCGCGACGTACTAAACGTTGTGTCCTTGCTCAAATCCGACGAAGACGTCAAGGCCTTGCGCAAAGTTCTGATCGATTTCGTCAACAATCGCCTACAACAGGAATTGGACAAATTATGGGATTCCGACGAATGGAGCGAGGAGAAACTTCAGCAGATGAGCAAAGAAAATCTACGAACTCATTACGAAGAACCATGAGCCAAAGAAATATTGTTCTGGATACAAATTGCTACAAGAACAACTACTAAACAAACTTCTCCCCTAATGCTTATTGATACAAAGACAAAGTCTCATGTAACTCTCGCAGGAGAGTCATGCAGTCAAGAATGAACTCACTTCGCTTCTCTCTGCTTTCTTTTCTCTTCCTTCTTGTCCTGAATGTGGAAGTATAGTGTCCAAGCACCTATCATCGCCAATACGGCAAGCAAAAATAAATTTGTTCCTATCATAATACACTACTTTTCATTATTACCAATAAGATAAAGCCCAAACCAAGTAACAGCTACGACAACTACTATAGGCACTAAGAAATCATACCATTTCCAAGTGTCAGCACCCTTGAACCATGTAGCAAGTATAACAGCAGTCGTAATATACTTTGCTATATCAAGAGAAAAATCGCCTAACTTTTCCTTCCTCTTGTTATTCATATTGCAAAGATAAGGAAATATCAGTTACCAAGCAACATAATTAAGGTTTTGTTTATAAAATATTTCCTATCCCTCTGCGTTAGCATAGCAAAAAGGGATTTCTCTATGAATAAAGTAAATCAAGATAACGCACCAGCCACTCAGAACATCGTAAAGAACCGACGACAGCTCGTGCTGTGGATAGGAGCCCTCGCCGTAGGCGCTGTGCTCGGCACACTGGGCCTGCACGGATTAGACGCCTTGATGACGTTCGTCGCTACTGTCTACACCCGCCTGTTCCAGTTTCTCGCCGTGCCCACCATCGTGCTGGCAATCACCACCACACTGGCCTCCATCGGCACACAGAAAGATACGGGACGCATCTTCCGCCATGCTGTGACCTACACACTGCTCACCACCATTGCCGCCGCTGCCGTAGGTCTCATCCTCTACCTGCTCATCCGACCGGGCAACCTGCCTGTGCAGATGGTGGCAGGAGGACAAGGAGCCATCCCGAAGACGTTGGGCGGAGAAACCTACTACGACCATATCCTCGCTGTGGTACCCAACAACCTCGTGCAGCCTTTCCTTGAAGCCAACGTGCTCTCACTGCTCCTCGTCGCAACCGCAGTGGGCATCGCCTTGGCCAAGATGCCGGTGAGTCCACGCCGCGACACGGTGATGAACCTATTGCTGGGTTTGCAGGATATCCTCTTCATGCTCATCCGCGCACTTATCTGGGCTCTGCCGCTGGGCATCCTCGCCTTTGCCGCACAGCTCAGCGCACAAGTGTCGGCCGGTGTTGTCGCCGACTCTCTGGGCCGTTATATCGCCGTCATCCTTGGCGGCAACGTGTTGCAGTTCTTCGTTGTACTACCTCTCTTCCTATTGGCCCGCGGCATCAATCCCGTGCGCCATTTAGGCCGTATGCTGCCCGCCGTGCTCATGGCGTTCTTCACGAAGAGTTCGGCTGCCACACTGCCCGTGACCATGGACACAGCGGAGAAGCGTGCCGGCGTTGCGCCAAAGGTCTCGCGCTTCGTATTGCCCATCTGCACCACCATCAACATGAACGGCTGTGCGGCGTTTATCCTTGTCACCTCGCTCTTTGTCATGCAGAACGGCGGCACTCACTTCACCCTTCCGATGATGCTGCTGTGGCTCGTCATCGCCGTGATCTCCGCCATCGGCAATGCCGGTGTGCCCATGGGCTGCTATTTCCTCACCCTCTCGCTGATGACCGGCCAGGGTGCTCCCGTCGGCATCATGGGCATCATCCTGCCTATCTATACCATCATCGACATGGTGGAGACTGCCGAGAATGTATGGTCAGACTCCTGCGTAACAGCCATGACGGACAAAGACCTCCGACGTGTTACTCACTGAGGCACAACAAGGCTTGAATATTATTCGCAATAGTAACTCTGCAAATAGAAAAACTAAACTATAACTACTTTCCCATATTTTTTGTATC
>Ga0256407_10002643_pt1 | contig 33744 bp, 27 predicted proteins | sample RumenRJG_04DNA_FD_193489 | JGI IMG/M metagenome (GOLD analysis project Ga0256407, IMG submission 193489) | Bovine rumen microbial communities from Lethbridge, Alberta, Canada - RJG_04 | ecosystem: Host-associated > Mammals > Digestive system > Stomach > Rumen | place: Canada: Alberta...
CTCCCCTATCTTCCGCCGCAAAATATCTTTCCAACTTTTGGAAAACACTTCATTAACAGCCAATAAGCAAAAACCAATGGCGCAGCCGTAAATAGAAACTCTTGGCCAAGTAGTACAAAAATTTCAAAACAAATAAAGAAAAATCTTTGCCGCAAATAAGAATTTTTGTAAATTTGTAAAAAAATAGAGAAATGCAAGATATACGTTGGCAGCAGAGATTCGCTAATTTCAAAAAAGCCTTAAAAAAACTCGCGGAAGGAATCGAACTTTTTGACAATGACTTTTCGGCAACAGCCGGTTTGTCGGATATTGTGAGCGAAGGGTTGATTCAGCGTTTTGAGTTTACGCATGAATTAGCGTGGAATGTTATGAAAGATTATGCTGTTTATCAGGGTGTTACAGAGATAAGAGGTACACGCGATGCAATACGTTATGCTTTGAAAGAGAATCTCATTGATGACAGCCGTTGGATGGAAACAATTAATGCGAGAAATTTAACCTCACACGATTATAATCAGGATACAGCAAACCAAATGGCTGAAAATATCAAGAACATATATTTTAAATTGTTTTGCGATTTTGAAACCAAAATGGAATCTTTATGTACGGATTGACAGATAGAGAATTAGCCCTTATGGATAGTTACTTTTCCCAAATTGCGAATTTAGAAAAGGTAATTCTCTATGGCTCACGGGCAAAAGGAAATTATAAAAAATTTTCCGATGTTGATATAACTTTATTAGGCAAAGAGATAGGTATTTCTGATTTGTTTAAGTTGCAAGACCTCCTTTATGAGAGCGATTTGCCATATATGTATGATGTTTCGCTTTTCAAATCGCTGACAAATCCCGATTTAATAGACCATATCAAAAGTAAAGGAATAGTCCTTTGGGAAAGAAAAGTCTCTTAGGACTTATTCCGCGTAAAAAAAATATAAAACCAAGCCGCTACTGACCGTATTGCCGTTTTGTAACGCATACAAAAATACAAAAAAAATCTGTTTCCCTGATTTTTCCCGTACAAAAAATTTTTTTTCTTTCATTTTTAAAAAATTTTATACCTTTGTATTTTAATTTGAACGAAATTGTAAAAAGTATGCTGAAAGGAAAATATGTCATCGGGCAGAAAAGCGGTTCAAATTACGAACCGAAAAATTTTAATACGCCCTTAATAGAAACAAATGACAGTTTTTTGAAGCGGTATTTGCCTATCTTACTGATAGTTATAATCACGGCAATAGTTTATTCGTTCTCTTTGGGAAACGAAGCTACGAACTGGGACGATGATAAATACATAGGCGATAATCCACTTTTGAAAACTTTTGATAAAGAAACCATCTCGAAAATGTTTTTCTCCGAAGATCCCGGCGAAAAATATTTCATGGGTAACTATCACCCGCTCACGATGCTCACGCTCAATATGAACTATCAAATAGCTGAAATCGGTGCTAACGGCAGAGTCCTCCCCTACACGTATATCATAATTAACATCACACTGCATTTGATATCGTGTTTTTTGGTCTATCTTGTTTTTTATCAACTATTTAACAAACGCCTCTACCCTATCGTTATTGCACTTTTGTTCGGAATTCATACCCTGCACGTAGAAAGCGTAACGTGGATTGCAGAAAGAAAAGACGTTCTTTATACAATGTTTTACTTTTTGTCGCTATATTGCTATATTCTCTACAAAAAGCGACATAATGTAATGTTTTATATACTATCTGTTATCATCTTCATTTTGAGTGCGTTATCTAAGGGACAAGCTGTGTCATTAACAATAACTCTTTTTCTCGTAGATTATTTCTTAACAGAGGACTATTTGAAGGTAAAAACGCATCTCAATAAGATTCCGTTCTTTATAATCTCGATAATTTTTGGTCTTATTTCGGTAAAAGCACAAGCAGCTTCGACGGCACTCGCTGAAACAGACCAATATGAAGTGTATCAGAGGATTGCATTCGGTAGCAACGGATTTTTACAATACATTTTACGGTTTATTTTGCCGGTAAAATTAGCCTGCCTCTACCCCTACCCCGATATTTTGAACCGCACAGTTCCGGTTATATATTGGCTTACGGTTCCTGTGTTTATCGCCGTGATACTCTTGAACTTCTTTATGTACAAAAAAGATAAAATTTTCACCTTCGGATTGATGTTTTTTATCGTCAATATAGCTCTGTTATTGCAGTTTATCCCCGTAGGTAGTGCAATGTATGCTGACAGATATTCGTACATTCCGTCGGTAGGATTATCGGTTTTAATGGCGTATCTACTTGATTTACTGATAACTAAGTACAAAAATAGCGAAAAACTTTTATACGGAATTTTCGCTGTTTATGCTATTATGCTTTGTATTATGACCGTAAACCGCGAAAAAGTATGGCAAAACAGCCGTACACTATGGTCAGACTGCGTTGAAAAGTATCCTGAAGCCGTTATAGGTTGGAACAATCTCGGCAGTTATATCAACATGATGGCTGACTCAACTCTCAAAAATAAAGACGATAGCGAATATCTTAAAAATAAAAAGCTTGCAATAGATTGTTTTACGCAGGGAATTAAGAATAAACCCGATTATACGCATGCTTTTTACAATAGGGGATTGGCTGAAAACGATGTTTTTGAATTAACCTCAGATACAACTTACGAAAAGTCAGCTTTAAATGACTTTTCTAAGGCTTTGACCTACGATTTGAACTTCGCGCCGGCGTTCCAGAGTAGGGCAGCGATTTACGATTTGTATTCCGAAAGGTTCACTAACATTAACAAAGATTCATGTACGTTTTACTTTGCGTTAGCTTTAAGCGACTACCAAAGAGCTTTGGATTTGAATCCGACTCTCTACGACGTATACATAAATAGGGGAGTGGCTTACGGAAAATACGGAGATTTCACCCGTTCTATTGAAGATTTCAATACGTATATGGAAAAAAATCCTGATAACGCATCAGCGTATTCTAACCGCGGTTTAGCTTATAACGGTCTGAAACAGTACGACTTAGCATTAAAAGATTTTGCAAGATCCATAGAATTGGATACAGCAAACGAAGGAGCACATTTCAACCGCGCCATTACGTATAGGGCGATAGGGGATATCGAACCGAAAAAACGTAAGGAATATCTACTTTTGGCTCGAGAAGATATTTCACGATGTATAGAATTGAATCCGAAAAACGGATATTATCATTATCTACGCGGAATATACTCGGCGAATATAGACCAAAAGGAAGAGGCGTGCGAAGATTTTCATTTAGCAGTCCAAAAAAACTATCCAAGTGCACAAAAATTAATAGATCAATTTTGCAACCAATAACACGGTTTTTGCGTATAAAATATTGATGGAAAATTGTGAAAAATTTTATAATAGTTTACAATGACAACGACTTCAAATTTATTGAAAACGGTATTAACGATGGTCATAATCCTATTTCTGACTAACATCGTTACAGCGCAGCAGATTCCAAAAGATTCTGTAATTAACTGCGTGGATACCAATAATTTGAAACAAGGTTTGTGGGTGTATTATTATGATACGCTACAGACCAAGGTGGCTTGTATCGGAAAATATACTGACGGTAAACGTCAAGGCGTTTGGACGGAATATTACAGAAACGGTAACAAAAAAAGCAGTATTACATACGTAAATAACGTTCCATTCGGCTATGCGCAGTTGTTTTATGAAAACGGAAACGTTTCAGAACAAGGAACTTGGAACAGAATCGGTTGGGTAGGAGAGTACAAGTTTTTTTACAGCAACGGCAAAATAGCCAAAGAACTCAATTACGATGAAAACACATTACGTTCCGGTCAACAGCGTTATTATTCCGAAAACGGTAAAATCACGATGTCCGGCTATTGGGAAGGCGGTTTGGCGCAAGGTCTTGTGGCCGAATATTATGACAGCGGCAATTTAAGGTGCGAGAGTCAGTTTAAACACGGAAAAATCAATGGAATTGCCAAAGAGTATTACGAAAGCGGCTCGCTTAAAGCCGAAATAGTATACAACAATGGTATTTACGATGCCGTATCGTCGAAAACTTATCACGACAAAGGCAAAGAAATCGTTGTGGCTGACAATAATTCAAACAAAAAGCCGGAGAAAAAACTTGAAGAAAAATCCGAACAAACGGTTCTCGCAACTTTTACCGGTACAGGTTATCACAAAATATACACTCTTGACAAAAAACTTGAACGCGAAGGAGATTTTATCAGAGGCGTTCTCCAAAACGGAAAACGTTATTACTACAACTCCAAAGGCGATCTGATAAAAGTTGCCGTATACGAAAACGGCAGAATTGTCAGGATAATAGAAAAATAGAATGTTTAATACAATTTTTTTATAATGAGTAACTTATTAATTTATAATTCGTTAACCAGAACAACGCAAAAATTTGAACCGATAAATCCTCCCTACGTAGGAATGTATGTTTGCGGACCAACAGTTTATGGTCCGGCACATCTCGGTCATGCTCGTCCTGCTGTAACTTTTGACTTGATTTTCAGATATTTACGTTATCTCGGATATAAAGTTCGCTATGTTAGAAACATTACCGATGTCGGACATCTTGAACACGATGCAGACGAGGGCGACGACAAAATCGCTAAAAAAGCAAAACTCGAAAACCTCGAACCCATGGAAGTCGTTCAGACTTACACAGAAGATTATCACAAAAACATGAGGCTTTTGAATTGTTTGCCACCGTCAATCGAACCGCACGCTTCAGGCCATATCATTGAACAGCAGCAACTTATCGACAAGATTTTGGCAAACGGTTATGCTTACGAATCTAACGGTTCCGTATATTTCGACATAAAAAAATACGCCGAGAAATACCGTTACGGCAAACTCTCCGGCAGAAACGTTGAAGACCTTTTGGAGAAAACGCGCACTCTTGACGGTCAAGACGAAAAACACAATCAATGTGATTTCGCGCTTTGGAAAAAGGCTTCACCGGCGCACATTATGCATTGGCCGAGCAAATGGAGCGAAGGTTTTCCGGGTTGGCATCTCGAATGTACAGCCATGAGTACCAAGTATTTAGGCGAATATTTTGACATTCACGGCGGTGGCATGGATTTGCAGTTTCCGCATCACGAATGTGAAATCGCTCAATCGGTTGGAGCATTAGGTCATGATGCCGTTAAATATTGGGTTCATAACAACATGATAACCATCAACGGCAAAAAAATGGGTAAGTCTTTGGGCAACGCTATGACTTTGGAACAATTTTTTGCAGGCGAACATGAACTTTTGGAACAACCGTATTCGCCGATGACGGTTAGATTCTTTATCCTTCAAGCGCACTACCGCTCAACGTTGGATTTCTCTAACGAGGCTTTGCAGGCTTCAGAAAAAGGTCTTGAAAAACTTCTTTCAGCCGTAAAAGCGTTAGAAACACTTACGCCGGGCAAAACATCGTCATTCTCAGTGTCAGAATTCAAAGAAAAATGTTTTGACGCAATAAATGACGATTTTAACACGCCGGTAATGATTTCACATCTTTTTGAGGGCGTTAAACACATAAATCTCATAAAAGACGGCAAAGAAAGCCTCAATGAGGCCGACTTAAACGAACTGAAAAAACTTTATAATGATTTGTGTTTTGAAATTCTCGGTCTTAGAGCCGAAGAAGAAAAGTCTGATAATAGCGAAATCATTGGATCACTTGTAGATATGATTCAGCAGTTAAGACAACAAGCAAAAAGTGAAAAGAATTACGCGCTTTCTGACAAACTTCGCGACGAGCTCAATAGGGCAGGAGTGAAGATAAAAGACACAAAAACAGGATACGAATGGAGTTTTTAATAAATTAATTTAATGTTTTCATTTAAACTGATTCGGGCGGATATTTTTATCCGCCTTTTTTGTGTTTTATTAGAGTAAATTATAATTAACAATATTCTATATTTAAACAACAATAAATTTTTACGGTATTTTTTTTCAAAAAAAGTAAAAAAAAAGTGCTAAAAAATTTGGTTATATAATAATTATTTTATACTTTTGTATCGTTATCAGATAACAAACAAATATTTGTTTAGCGCACAAAAAAAATAACAAGATTGTCTAACCACTGAAAACAAAAAAAGGAGGGTTGTCTATAGAAAAAAACTTGACGTTTAAATTAAAAATGATAGTTCAATTTAAAGAAAAAAAGCCTTACAGCTCGGAACCTGTAAGGCTTTTTTGTTTGCACAATTTGCATAAAATAAGAAGAATTCTGAAATTATATAATCGAAAATAAAATTCAAATTAAGGCCTCAAAAATTCCATTTAAACTCAAAACCGCCGATTAACTTATACCGATAACTATTTCAATAAAAATGGCGTAAAACTCAAAATAAACAGTTTTTTTTAACATAAAAAAGATGTTCTCAATAAATAAACCTAATGTTTTTGGGTATTTTAATACGCATTGTGCCATGGGTATGCCCCCACGGTAATATAAGCTGACAAGTGCCTAATTCTTTAAACCAATAATCACTATCGGAAAAAACAATAAAAAACGCTTGCTTTCAACCTCTGGAAATTCTTACATTCGCAATGTCAAAAAATGAAATTTAAATTTTTAACAATTAAAATATTAATAATATTTGAATATGAAAAGATTAGCATTATTATTTGCAATTTTCCTTTGTGGTATTACCTCAGGAATTGCACAAGAAGGAAATTCTTATAACGGAAGTTTAACTTTCGGTATAAGAGCAGGTTATAATTTATCAAATGTAGCATCATTTATTCCGCATAATGAATCTTCGGAAAATAGAAGTGCGACAAATTTTGGAGTAATAGCAAATATAAAAATAAATGACAATGTAGTGCTTCGTCCCGGTATTTATTATTCCATGAAAGGAGAAAATTTTCCTGACCATAGTGAATGGAATACTTCGTTAAACTATTTAGAAACACCTTTGTTAGTTGTTTTACAGAAAAATTTAACTGAAAAAATAGGATTAGAACTACAAGCCGGCTTTTATTTTGCATACGGAGTTTCAAGTTGTTATAAGACAGAAGTAGGTAGTAACCTTGCATCTGACGGTAAGTTTTATCCCGTTTATGAAAAAGTTTATCCGTTTAAAGAAAATAAATTCAAACGTTTTGATTGGGGTGTGAATTTAGGTTGCGGAATTAATTTTCATAATTTTTACTTTGGTGCAGCATACGAAGTTGGACTATACTCTTTTGATAGACCAAATAATTTCAATCATTGTTTTATGATAAATATTGGTTACAATTTCTAAATCTCAACAAACTAATTATTTTTTTACAACACCTGCGATAATAAGTATTTTTGCAGGTGCTTTTTTTTTTATTATTCAAACAATTCCGAAATTATATAATCAGAAATGAAAATTCCATCTAAATTTAATTTCAAATAATTAGAATTAAGCTCAAAATATTCAACAAATTCTCTACTTTTGACTTTTTTAATAAATTTATCAAAAAACTGAGGAAAACAGCTTTTTAAAGCAGAAATATTAAGCCCTTTACTCGTTCTGAGCCCTAACATAATCTTTTCGTTGAAAATATCTGTCGGCGTTAAAACCTCGTTTTCCTCAAAAAGTTTTTGCTCGTCTATCTGTTGAAAATACTCAGGCAAGCGGCGGCTGTTCCAAGACCGTGAATTATTATAATACGAATGTGCCGAAGGACCGAAACCCAAATACGGAACAAAATCCCAATAATTAGAATTATGACGGGAATGTTTTTCAGGTAAAGAGTAATTGGAAATTTCATAATGATTATACCCTTGAGATTCCAACAAGGAATGAACTAAACGGAACTGACGCAAAAAAAACTCATCATCAGGCTTATGAATCTTTCCGCTCAAAAGTTTTTTATAAAAAATCGTATTCTCTTCAATACCAAGACTATAAGCCGAAATATGCGGGATTTTTTTATCAGCAAAAAACTTCATGCTCTTCTCAATTTCCTTTTCCGTCAATATTTCATAACCGAAAATATAATCAACGGAAAAATTATCAAAACCGTATTTTTCACATAAATTCAAATATCGATAATTATCTTTTACAGAATGATTTCTGCCAAGGTATTTCAAGCCCTGGTCGTCCATCGCCTGAAACCCCGCCGACAAACGGTTTATAAATTCGGAATTTTTCAAAGCAGAAAAGTATTCCTCTGTAGCGTGTTCAGGATTAATCTCAATCGTACATTCCAAATTTTCAGAAAGCTTATAATTATCACGAATTGTATTAAAAATAGTTTCAATCATTTCAAAGGGTAGGATAGAGGGTGTCCCGCCGCCGAAATATATTGTCTGAATCGTTTCGTTTTCAAAAAGATACGATTTTAATATAATTTCTTTAACTATATTTTTCATAAATACAGCTATAAAATGATTATCTTTGCCGCATTTAACGGAATAAAAATCGCAATAACCGCATTTCCTTACACAAAAAGGAATGTGCACATACAGTCCCGACATGTTAAACAAAATTAAAAATTACAAATTCAGTATTATATGGGCAGTGATAATGCTTATCGGCTGCACTATAAAAGTAGATCTTCCTCACGATGAAGACCCTACAAAATTTCATATTCCGCACGCTGACAAAATAGTCCATTTCGGCATTTTTTTCATTTTATCAGCATTAATAGGATTTGAAAAAAAGATTCTCAAAACCTCCGATAAAATAAAAATCATTTTAATTGGAACTGTTTACGGTATCCTAATCGAAATAATTCAATACTTTATACCATGGCGCGGATTCGATTATTTCGATATGCTCGCAGACAGCATAGGAGCAATTTGCGGAGTTATGACGCTCGATGCGGGGCGTTCCCTTTTGAAAAAGGGAACCGGAAACTTTTAAGAGATATTAATTAGGGAAAGCCCCAAAAGGCTTTCCCTAATTAATATCTCACAAAAGTTCTTTGGTTCTTTCTTTCAAGAAAGAACAGCCCCCGCGGCTTGAGCGGTCTTACTTCACCGGAATTTTTTCTATTCTGCGTTGATGTCTACCACCTTCAAATTCGGTGTTCAAGAAAGCCTCAAGTATTTCTACGGCTTCGTCTTTAGAGATAAAGCGAGCGGGCAAAGACAATACGTTAGCGTTGTTGTGAGCGCGGGCGAGGCGTGAAATTTCTTTATTCCAACACAGAGCTGCGCGAATACCCTGATGTTTGTTAGCGGTGATAGAGATACCGTTACCGCTTCCGCAGATAGTTATACCGTAGAATTCGGGACTTTTTTCAACGTTTTCAGCAAGGGGGTGAGCGTAGTCTGCATAGTCGCAACTATCGGCAGAATTAGTGCCGAGGTCTTCTACAACAAAACCTTTTTTTACTAAATAATCTTTTAAAAAGAGTTTCAACTCATAGCCGGCATGGTCAGATGCCATAAATAATTTATTGATTTTCATACGTTTATAAATTAATTTATAATACTTTTTATAATTTTTTTCGATAATGTTAATAACTGTTTAGAGTACAATTAATGCTAATGTACTGAAAACTACACATTTAGCGTTTTTTTTAACACCAGTTTTAAACATATTAACACAGTGATTTTTAGTAACTTACAGAAGTTATCAACATACTATGTTGATAGTGTGTTGAACAAGTGTTTAAAAAGTGTTGATAATGTGCAAAAGTACATTAAAAATAAAAATTATCAACATTTCTTTTCAGTTTATCCACAGGATTCAACAAACAAATCAACATTTTTTTCAACATCTTCGAGAAAAAGTTTATCAACAATAAACATTAACAGCGAAAGTTGTTGATAGTGTTGATAACATATGTAAGTCATTAAAAATCAGCATTTAGTTATCAACATTATCTGTTGAAAAAAGTGAATGAGTGTTAATAATTACACTTTGCAAAAATAACCAAAAAAGTTATCAACACTATCAACAAGTAATAATAATCATCAAAAAAATATTTAAAAAAATATATTATTTTTATTTTTAGCGAAGAAGGGTGGTGATTTTTGGGGGATTTTTATAGAGGAGAAAAAACTTTTTATGATTTTTATAAAAATAAAATTCGTGATAATGGTTTTTATAATCACAGAAATAAAAAATTCATAATTATAATTATAAAAGCAAAAATTCATAATCATTATTATGAAAATTATAAAAGTAATAGAGATAATTATAATTGTGATTATAAAAATTATAAAAATAAAAATTCATTATCATTATTATAAAAATCATAAAAGTAATAGAGATAATTATAATTGCGATTATAAAAATTATAAAAATAAAAATTAATAATTATTATTATGAAAATTATAAAAGTAATAGAGATTATTATAATTGTGATTATAAAATTATAAAAATAAAAAAATCGTAAAAATAAAATTATAAAATAAAAATATAAAAACAAAAAATCATAATTATAATTATGAAAATAATGGAGATAATTATAATTATGATTATAAAAAATATAAAAAAGTAAAAAGTTAAAATTTCAGTTTTAATGAGACATCAGTGCTGATGTCATAATGTTTGTAATCCTCTGTCGGGAGCTTGCTGCGGTATTCGTAATTGAAATTTACGTCAAGAAAAACCCTTGAACTTATTTTTGACGAAAGTTTCGTGATAGAGGTTACTATGTAATCCGAAAAATCTTTTAAGGAGGGCTGATAAAACGTGTTGTGAACAATCGAAAAATTTTCTCCGATTTTCTGTTTTATTTTCGGCCTTACTGAAAGTCTTAAAACCTCTCTGTCAAGTTGATTTTCTTCCGGCGTGTAATCCACGTTGTCATAAACCAATGCTATGCTCAGTGAATAATCGCAGATGCTCTCTTTTGTGAAAATTCTGTATTTTGCACCTGTTAATGCACTCATTTTCAAGTCGTAACCTTTGTATTTGTTGGTTAGAGTTTCAATGGCTATGAACGGTGACCAACGTCCGTACTGATACAAATCCAATTTTAGACCTGAGTTAAAACCTTTGTTTGTTTCTTTTTCGTCTTCTCTTTGATAAACGAATTTGTAATTTATCTCGCCCGAAATTACACTATCGTTACGCTGAAGTTCTGCATAATTTTTTGCCGACATGTTTTCAACGTTTCCGGAGTTTTGCGAAAAACCTGCACCGAGTTCAAAATCCCATTTTTTCTGTGCATTTGCTTTTAGTCCTAATGCTGTGATTAACAATAAGATATAAATCTTTTTCATCTCTTATACTGATAATTTTTTTTGCAAAGGAAACATTTTTTTTGCAGAAAAAAAAATCGTACTTTTGCCGCTAAAAATTCAGAGGATTATGGGCAAAATTAAACAACTTGCATCTCAGACTTTTATTTACGGTTTGAGTTCTATTGTGGGACGGCTTTTAAATTATTTGTTAGTTCCGCTTTACACCCGCGTTTTCGTGCCTTCGGAGTACGGAATTATAACCGAAATGTATACTTATGTTACATTTTTGATGATTCTTTTAACTTACGGTATGGAAACCGGATATTTTTATTTTTCCAAAACGCAAAACAATCCCGACAAAGTATTTTCTACTGCTGCAACTTCCTTATTTATAACGAGTTCAGTTTTTGTAATTGCCGGGCTTCTTTTTTCGGGACAGATTGCTGAAATTTTGAATTATCAAACCCATGAAAATTATATTTCGCTTTTTGTGATAATTCTCGCTTTGGACGCTTTTACATCCATTCCTTTTGCACGGTTAAGACAACAGAACAAAGCTTTGAAATTCGGTATTTTTAAGCTCATTAATATTTGTGTTAATATTGGTTTGAATTTGTTTTTTATCTTGTATCTGCCTAAAACCGGATATTATGATGAAAATTTTGGTGTTGGATATGTCTTTTTGGCGAATTTTATGGCAAGTCTTTTAACGCTTTTGCTTTTCGTGCCTGAATTTTTCAAAGTCAAATATAGTTTTGACTTTGCATTGTTGAAAAATATGCTTGTTTATTCTTTACCGCTTTTGGTTTCGGGTTTGGCGGGAATGATTAACGAGTTTTTTGACAGAGTTTCCATAAAGTTTTTTTATACCGTTCCTGATTCTATAACAGATGCTAACAGTTATATTCTCAGCGAATTAGGTATTTACGGTGCTAATGCTAAAATTGCCGTTTTGATGACCTTGTTTATTCAGTGTTTCAGATATTCGGCCGATCCGTTTTTCTTTTCTAACAAGGGGTCTGTAGATTTCAACGATTTGTTTGCAAGAGTAAATAAATATTTACTGACCTTTGGATTATTCATTTTTTTGGGGATTATGTTCTATTTAAACGTGATTAAGTATTTTGTTGATTCATCATACTGGTCGGGCTTAAAAGTTGTTCCTTTCCTTTTAATAGGGCATTTATTGGTCGGATTGGTTTATTTGCAGTCGTTTTGGTATAAATTGAATTCCAAAACGGTTTATGGAATTTATATTTTTATAATCGGTGCGGTGGTAACTATTGTTTTGAATTATATTTTCGTTCCCTTGTACGGTTATGTTTCATGCGCGGTTGCGAATGTGGCTTGTTATCTTATAATGTTGATAATTACGTTTTTGTGGGGAAAAAAATATCTTGTTTGCGATTATGATTTCAAGAATATGATATTGTATACCTCTTTGGCGGCCGTTCTTTACTTTGTATCATGTTTTACAAAAGAGCTTGAGTTGGTTTGGGAGATTATTGTTAATACTTTGCTGCTTATGATTTTTGCAGGCGTGGTTTTCAAGAGAGAGAATTTGGGACAGATGCTTGCTAAGCTTATGCACAAATTTAAACGTTAATTATGTTGATAACTTTTGTAATTGGTTAAAAATCAGTATTTTATATTGTTGATAAAATTTTGTTGATAAAAACTGTGCAGATGTTTTTTGCTGTGGATTTTATTATTATTTTTGTGTATTAAAATATTGACAATTATGCAGATAAAAGTTATTAACAAGTCGAAAAATCAGTTACCAGAATATAAAACTCCATATTCATCTGGTTTGGATTTATGTGCGGATTTAGATAATGATTTGATTTTGAGACCGTTACAGAGAGTTTTAGTTCCTACGGGATTGTTTTTGGAATTGCCTGAGGGTTATGAGGCGCAGATTCGTCCGCGTTCGGGGCTTGCTTTGAAGAACGGAATTACTGTTTTGAACTCGCCCGGAACTATTGATGCTGATTACAGAGGTGAAATCAAAGTCATTTTGATTAATCTTTCTGATTCAGATTTTACTATTCGCAGCGGTGATAGGATTTGTCAGATGGTAATTCAAAGATTTGAACATATTGAATTTTTGGAAGTTGAAAATCTTAATGAATCGGATAGGGGTGAGGGCGGTTTCGGTCATACCGGTGTGTGATTATCGGCGTTTTTTATTTCTCAAAAAAAACTTGAGATTTGGTGTGTTAAATTATTTTGCTTTAATAATTTATCTATGAATATTATTTTGGGGTTATCATTGTTTTGTCTGTACTTTTGTTTAATAAAGTTTGTTTCTTTTGGGGAAAGAAAATTGTTTTGTCGTGTTATTAATTGATATTTTTTCTTAAAACTGAAAAATTATTTTTTATAAATGCCGATTTATTTGTAATTTTGTGAGAATTATAAACTTGCGTTAATATGCGGTAGTGATTATGAAACTTTTTTTTACTATACTGCTTATATTTGTTTTTTCTAAAGTTGATGCGCAGAAAAACATTGAGCAAAAAGTTCCTGATGAAGTTGAATTCAAGAACTTTTTGTCGCAGGCTGACATTTTCCTCTTGAAAGGTCAGCCTGAAAAAGCTTTGTCCGCATATAATTCATGTTTGAAACTAAATCCTAATTCTGCTGCTGCAAATTTTCAACTTGCGAGAATTTATTACAATTACAAGGACTTTGATGCAGCAATGAATTTTGCAATCTCGGCTGTGAAACTTCAACCTGACAATTATTGGTACAATGTTTTTTTAGCAACAGTTTACGAGACGACCAACAATTATTCTGAGGCTTTGAAAATTTATGAAAAGCTGATTCAAAAAAATCCGACTTATCAAGATTATTTGCGGTTGGTAAATTTTTATACGCAGTTTAATAAATTTTCGAGTGCGATTTTTACACTTAATAAGATTGAAGAGATTTACGGTTATGATTTTGACCTTAGTTTGAAAAAAATTGACATTTTCCGCCGTCAAAATAAGTTTGACGCGATGGAGAATGAATTTTGTAAAATACTTTTGACAGATTCGTCTAATTTGTCTTATCTTGGAATGTTGGAGGACTTCTATTTATCGACTTCCCAAATATCTAAGGCTCAATCAGTTCTGAAAAAAATGAAAAGTATTGATGACAAAAATCCTTTGTCATATCTCGCTCAGGCTTATTTCTGTCGTGCAACTGCCCAGACGGAATGTTTCTATCAAAATCTCATTGAGTCTTTTCGTAGCGAGGAAATTTCAACTAAAGAGAAGATTTCAATCATTCAAGACATAGTTATGAATTCGGAAAATTTTTCGGAGGAAAAAGTTTCCGAGCTTTACGATGCGGTATTGAAAACTTCCGGGGAAAATTTTGAAGTCTTGTCTTCGTATGCGGATTTTTTGATGGTCATAGAAAATTATGACAAAGCCGCCGAGGTCTTGAGGCTTTGTACTAAAATCGACAAATCTGATTTTTCGCTTTGGAGAAAAATTTTCAAGGTTTATGTTATGACGGAAGATTTTAGGAGTTTGAAATCTGCTGTCGAAGATGCTGAAGAATATTTTCCTGCTCAAGTTGAGGTGATGTTGTATTCAGCGGTTGCCTTTATGAATTTGAAGGATTTTTCCTCTGCTGAGGATATGCTTTCTCAAGCTAGGGATTTTGGAATCGAAATGACGGATGCTGCAAATCTGTTTTATTTTTATTCTGGTGTTTATAATTATAAGATAGGAAAAACGGACGATGCTTTTAAGTGTTTTCAGCAATATTATAATCTTAATCATTCCGATTATAATATTTTGGCTCAGTACGCTTATTATTTGGTTGATTCTAAAAAGGATTTGCCTCTTGCTCAAACGATTATAAAACAATGCGTTGCTTTTGATAATTTTAATTATTACTTTCATTATGTTTACGCGTTTTATATGTTTAGAACCGGAGATTTGAAATCGGCTCAATACTTTATCGAGAAGTCCAATTCGCTCAATGCTATGAAAAAATATTACACGTTTGAACTTGCGGGAGATATTTTTCAAAAGGCGGGTGATTGTGAAAGAGCCGTTTCGTTTTGGTCTTTGTCATTGAGTTACGGCTCTGATAAAGAAACTATTGATGCTAAAATTAAAAATTGTAAATAATAATTTAGGATATGAAATATTTTTTTAGAATAGTATTTTTTGTTGTGATTCCGCTTTTGTTTTTGTCTTCGTGTAAAGGCAAAAACAAGGCTGATAATAATCATGACAATAAGCAAAACGTTACGGTTTCTTCGGATACGGGTGTTGATTTAAGCAGTCCTTTATATCTTAAAGCAAAGGATATGTATCTTAATCAAGATACGTTTTCTACTGTTGAGATAAGGTTTGATTTAAAACTTCAGTTGCCGGACAAAAATGTCTCTGGTTCAGGTACGTTACGTATGGCGAATGATTCTTTGATGTGGCTTTATATAAAGGCATTCGGACTTGAAATAGCTCGGGCAAAATTTACGAAGGATTCAGTTTTTGCTGTTGTTAAACTCAAAAATCAATATTTCAAAGGCGATTATTCGGTTTTGAAAAAGTTTTTTCCCGTGGATTTTGACTTTGATATTTTGCAATCGGTATTTTTGAATAAGTTTTTCTTGTTTCCGAAAAATTCGGTTGAAAATCTTTCATATTTTACGCCTGAAGAGCAGAGTGGAAAATTGATTTTATCATCGGGTGAAAAGTTTGCTCAGAATTATTCGATGATTAATAAAATAACGCTTTCTACCCAAAAGAATAGGGTGGAGGAGAATGTGGCGGTTACTGTGCAGTCGCAGAAAGGTATTAAAATAAGATACGCTGATTTGAAAGATTTTGGTGGACATCTTTTGCCTTTGCAGGTTGTTTTTGAAGGTCAGGGCACGGATTTTTCCGTAGCGTTTGATTATCAAAAAGCAGTTTTTGGTAAGGCGTTGCAATATCCTTTAACGATTCCCTCTACTTATAAACCTTTTGAATTTTAGTCGGATTTTTCCTTTATTTTAATAAAAGGAGGAAAGTTATAAGTGAAAATGAAAAAATGAAGAAATGAGAAAAATATTTGTAATTGTTTTAGTTTTGTTTTGTATGAGTTCTAAAGCGCAGGTCGGTTTAGAGGAGCAGACAGCGTATTTGGACAGTGTTTTAACGGGATTAACGGATATTAATGATACTGATTTGTCGCTTAGTATTTTGGACAGGCAGTTGGATTTGAAGAATTCTGTTATATCGAAGTTAAAATTTCAGATTGAGCAGGTTGATAAAGACATTTATAACAATGAATTGTTTTTTCAACGGCTTAATTCTCAGTTGGATTATGAGAAGGAGATTTATAAATCGCTTATTATAACGGCTTGGAGGTTGCGTGACAAAATGTATCAGAATTTTGATATTTTTTCGTTTGACAACCTTTATAAAACGTATAGGCAATTTCTTTATATTAAGTGGCTTAAAGATTACCGCTTAAAGAAAATTAAAAGGATAAATGCTTTGAAAGCGGAAATTGTTGCCACCGTTGAGAAGTTAGATTCTATTAAGGCCAAGAAAAATAATTTGGCGGAGAAATTGGGTGTTGAGCAGTCGTTTATAAAGCGTTATAGTACCTCGCGGAATTTGATTGCTAAGAATTTTTCGCAGAACAAGAATGGAGAAATTTCACGTGAAATTCTTAAAAACAATCTTGATTCTATCGGTACATCGGCTTTAGCTCCTATAAAAACAGAGTCAGATAGGCTTTCGGCATTATTTGAAGTTCAGAAAGGTTATTTGATTTGGCCGGTGCATAAGGCTGTTATAATTAAATATTTCGGCGAATCTAAGCACCCGGTTTACGAGAAAGTAACTGTTAGAAACGATGGTTTGGACTTTTGCGTGCCTTCTCAGGCTAAGGTCAGATGTGTTTATAACGGAACGGTAACAAAAATTGTAATTTTGCCGCAGAATAAATATTCTGTTATAGTTAGGCACGGAACGTATTTTACGGTTTATTCCGGGCTTGATCATATAAAAGTTTCTGTCGGCGACGAATTAGAAAAGGAAGATACGATTGGCGGTTTTGATACTCAAAGCAAAAACAGCGTGTTTAATTTTCAGATTTGGCACGATTCCAAAGCGCAAAATCCGTATTATTGGCTAATTAGAAACGTAGATAAAGATAAAAAATGAAATCGAATTTTTCTGTCATAGAGGCTAAACTCAACGATTTTATCCGAAAGTTTTATTCAAATAGGATAATAACGGGAGTTTTATTGTTTGTGCTGATATTTTCCGTATCGGTATTTACGCTTTTTATGGTGGAGGGATTTTCGTTTATGCAGCCTTCGGTAAAGACAATTTTGTTTTATTTTGCTCTGTTTTTGTTTTTATCGGTCTTTGTTTTCTTTATTTTGATACCTGTTCTGAAAATTTTCAAACTGATTCCGTATTTAAGTTATCAGGAGGCTTCGGATATAATTTCGCGTTATTTCAACGATTCTAACGGCGTTTTAACGAATATTTTGCAATTAAATTCGCTTGATGACTCGAAATCCGAATTGTTGATTGCTGCTATTAATCAAAAAATTGATAAAATTTCCCCGTGGAATTTTACTACGGCGATTGATTTTAAGCGAACGACCCGCTTTTTGATGCAGTCTTTAACAATTTTGGGCTTGTTGCTTGTTTTGAGTTGGGCGTTTTCTAATAGAATTCGTCAAGGCGCAACACGTTTTATGGATTATTCGACTTATTACGAAAAAGAGAATCCGTATACTTTTTCGCTTTTAAGCGATAATTTGCAGTGTGCTGCCGGTGAAGATTTTTTAGTTTTAGTTAAGATTGACGGTCCTGATGTTTTAAGGGACGTGTATCTTTCCGGCGAGGATTTTTCTGTTAGAATGAATTCTGACTCTGCGGGTTATTATTCTTATAATTTAAAGAATCTGAATTCAAATTTGGATTTTCATGTAAATTATTCGCTTTACCGTTCTGAAAATTTTGGTATTGAAGTTTTTCAAAAGCCTCAGGTTTTGCGTTCGTCTGTTCAGGTTTTACCGCCTTCATACACCAAAATCAGCAGTGAGGAATTTGAAAATACAGGCGATTTAACAGTTCCTTTTGGCTCTAAAATTGTTTGGAATTACGAGATTTCTTCCGTTAAGAATTTTCAGTTTTTTGCTGATTCTTCCAAGGTGGATGTTAGTTCAAAAAATAACGAAATTCGCATCGAAAAAACCGCCAAAAAGAGCTTTGATTACCATTTTGTTATTGATGGAGAAAATTCTTATAATCAGACATCTGAATTGTTTCACGTGAACCTTATTCCAGATTATTATCCGACTATTCAAGTTATTTCTGCTGTGGACTCTACGGTTGCAAATGCCTTGTATTTTTCGGGTCATATTTCAGATGATTATGGTTTTTATTCTTTGAATTTTGTGTATTTTGACCCTGACGAGCCGAAAAATTTACATTTTGAGAAAATTGATTTTAACGAGAGTCTTTCTCAAGATTTTTTCTTTTATTATGATTTTTCTAATCTTAAAAAAACGATTTCTTATTATTTTGAGGTTAGGGATAATGATAATATTTCCGGATTTAAGTCTTCTAAAACATCTTATTCTGTTTATACGGCGGTTTCAGATCAAGAAAAACAGAATAGAATAGATAATCTTCAGTCTTCGATGGTTGATAAAGTTGAAAAAGCGCAATCGCTTTTGAGAGAATTAAATAACGATTTGAATGATTTTCAAAAATCGGTGGCTGCTAATAAAAATTTGTCGGAATGGGAAAAGAAACTCAAACTTGATAATTTAATGAATAAGCAAGATAAACTAAAGAGTCTTTTGGAAGAAATTTCTGAAGATAATAAGTTTAAAAATGCTTTTGAAAATCAATTATCGTCTGAGGAAAACGAGGAATTACAGAAAAAACAACAGCAATTACAAGAATTATGGGATCAATTATTGACCGACGATATTAAAAAACTAATGGACGAAATTAGTGAATTAGCAAAAAATCTGTCAGAAAAGACGATGCGTGAGAATGTTCAGGATTTAAAATTTGATTACAATCAGATTTCCGAGCAATTAGATAGAAATAATACGCTAATGAAAATGTTTAACATCGAGAATAAACTTCAAAATATTTCTAACGAGATGTTAAACTTATCTAAAGATTTGAGTGATGTTTCCAAGCAATTGTCTGAACCAAACAAACTTTCTGATGCACAGAAAGAGCAACTTTCTAACGATTTAGAGAGTATTAAACAGCGTTTTGAACAAGAAAAAAATAATTACAAAAATCTCCAAAATCAAAACGAGGAATTAGGCGAAAATAAATTGGATATTCCGCAATTAGAACAAAAGTTCGAGGAAATCAAAAATGAATTAAATAGCGAATCTGATAAATTAAACGAACTTTTTGAACAAAATAAAACAGATAAAAATCAAAAATCTGATTTAAAAAGCGAAAAATCTAATAATAAAAACTCTCAAAAAGGCGATAGCAAATTAGATTCTAATGATAAAAATAATCAAAATAATAACGGTGATGAGTCTAATAAATCAGATTCACGTGAAACAAAGTCTGATAATAGACAACTTCAAGAGCAAATGCAAGATACGGCTGATGATTTAGAGCAAATGTCAAGTGAAATGCAAGGACTTCAGCAGCAAAACGGACAGAAGAAAAACCAGGAGAATATTAATGATATTCGTCAGATTTTGGATAATTTACTTACGCTTTCGTTTGCTCAGGAGGATGTAATGAATACTGTTAAAACAGGTTCTAATTATCTTGGTACTTCTATACCGAAGCAGATTGAAATTAAAAAGGATTTTTCTCTGGTTGTGGATTCTATTTATGCTCTTGCAAATCGTGAGCCTTCGTTAGGACATACTGTTTATGAGAAAATTTCGGATATTAATTCGTATCTTGGAAAAATTGAGGGCGAATTGAATGAAAATCATAAGAGTGATGCTTTGCGCTATCAGCATAATGTTTTGGTTGGTTTTAATGATTTATCTCTTTTGTTTTCTGAAATTCAAGATCAAATGCAGAATCAACAGAGTCAGTCGCAGTCGTCTTCTTCGCAAGAAAATTCTTCAAGAAACTCTTCAAAAAATAAGAAACAAATGGCGGAGCGTCAGCAAAATATGCAGCAGATGAAAAATCAACAGCAATCGTTGAAAGATATGTTGCAAAAGATGTTACAGCAGCTACAAAAGGGTGATACTCCGAAGAATCAGCAATTAGTGCAATCGTTGAAACAAATGGAGATGTTGCAGCAGCAATTGCAGCAGTTGCAAAATCAAGGTGGTAATACACCAAAGCAGCAGCAATTACTCAATCAAATGAATCAACTTATGGAAGATTCTAAACGCGATATTGTTAATCGTAATATTAACAAGTCACTTATCGACCGTCAAAATGCCATATTTAATAAATTATTGGATCTTGAGACGGCTGAGAAACAACAAGAATATGATGAAAAACGCGAAAGTAAGCAAGCGTCAGATTTACAGCAACAATCAAAAGAAGACTTGAAGCTCAAATTTAAAAAGTTTGGTACGAAAGAATTTCTTAATTCTCCCGTATTGAATTTAAACTTATTTTATCAAAATAAGTACAGTGAATATTTGCAAAATATAGAATAATATAAAAATGTTTCACATGAAAACGTCATTATCATTCGGTTCTAATCTCGAAAAAATTTCTTCTGTGGAGAAATTTATTGATTCTGTATGTACGGAATATGATATTTCTGAAGAAGTTTATGGCAATATTTTAATTGCTACAATTGAAGCGGTAAAAAATGCTGTTGTTTATGGCAATAAAAATGATACCGCAAAACCTGTTACTGTTACTGCTTATATTGCTGACGACGAGTTGGTTGTTGTAGTGAAAGATAGCGGGGAGGGGTTTGATTATGAAAACTTACCTGATCCGACTTTACCTGAGAATATTGAAAAAGATTCGGGTAGGGGAGTGTTTTTAATTAAAAACCTTGCTGATAAAGTTGAATTTTTGGACAATGGTTCAAGGATTAAAATGGGTTTTAAATTACTTTAAGATATAATGATTGACTTTAATTTTGAAGATATTGAATTTAAATTGCCGGATAATTCTTTATTAAGAAACTGGATTGAATATACAATTCGGAATGAAAATAAGGAATTAGGTAATATTTCTTATATTTTCTGCTCTGATGAGTATCTTTGGAATATGAATAAACAATATCTAAATCACGATTATTATACCGATATTATTACGTTTGATTATGTAAAAGACGATATAATTTCGGGTGATTTGTTTATTAGTTATGATAGAATCTTGGATAATGCAGAAAAGTTTAAAGTTTTACGTGAAACAGAACTTTTACGTGTTATGATTCATGGAGTGTTGCATTTGATAGGTTATGATGATGTAACTGATGAATTGGAGAAAGAGATTCATAAGAAAGAAGATTTTTATATTGATATTTTTGAGAAGAAGTTTAGAAAATGATGATTGAAGAATATGATATAATCGTTATTGGTGCGGGACATGCAGGTTGTGAGGCTGCGTATGCTGCTGCAAGACTTGGTGTTAAAACCTTGCTTATTACGATGGATATGACAAAATTTGCTCAAATGTCTTGTAATCCTGCTATTGGTGGTATTGCTAAAGGGCAAATTGTACGTGAAATTGATGCTCTTGGTGGTTTAACGGGTGTTGTTACGGATATGAGTTCGATACAATTTAGAATGTTGAACCGCTCAAAAGGTCCTGCAATGTGGTCGCCGAGGTCGCAATGTGATAGAACGAAGTTCTCAATTAATTGGAGAATGTTGCTTGAAAAAGTACCGAATTTATATTTTTGGCAAGATACGGTCAAAAATATTGAAGTTGAAAATGGCGAAATTCAAGGCGTTGAAACCGTTTTTGGCGTGAAATTTAAATGCAAAAAAGTTGTTATTACAGCAGGAACATTCTTAAATGGATTAATGCACGTTGGCGAAAATCAAGCTGTCGGCGGTAGGATAGGGGAGATTCCTGCTCGTGGTTTAACTGAAGCTTTGCTTAAAGCGGGTGTTAAAACCTCGAGAATGAAGACTGGTACACCTGCGAGAATTGACGGTAGAACGATAGATTTTTCGGCGATGACACCTCAAGATGGTGATGAAAATCCCGATTCTTTCTCGTTTATGGCACATAAAATTGAACGTTTGCCACAGAGAAAATGTTATATTTCTTATACTAATCCTAAGGTTCATGATGAATTACGTAAGGGTTTTGATCGTTCTCCCTTGTTTAATGGTACTATAAAATCTACGGGACCGAGATATTGCCCGTCAGTGGAAACAAAAATCGTTACCTTTGCTGACAAACAATCACATCCTGTTTTTTTAGAGCCGGAGGGTACTGATACGTGTGAGTATTATCTTAACGGATTTTCTTCTTCATTGCCATTTGAAGTTCAGTATGCTGCAATTAGACTTATTCCAGGCTTGGAAAAAGCGAAAATTTTCCGTCCGGGTTATGCTATAGAATACGACTATTTTGATCCTACACAGCTGTATCATACGTTGGAGTCAAAGGTAATTAAGGGCGTTTATTTTGCTGGACAAGTAAATGGAACAACCGGTTACGAGGAAGCAGCGTGTCAAGGTTTGATGGCAGGATTGAATGCTGCGTTAAGTTTCACGGGAAACAAAGAGTTTGTTTTATCAAGAAAAGATGCTTATATTGGTGTTTTGATTGATGATTTGGTGACTAAAGGTGTTGATGAGCCTTATAGGATGTTTACTTCGAGATCAGAATATCGTATACTTTTAAGGCAAGATAATGCTGATGAAAGGCTTACTGAGAAGGGTTTTAGTCTTGGATTGGCTGATAAAGAACGTTATGATTTCTATCAAAACAAGAAACAAAACGTTGAAAAAATATTAGAATATTGTAAAAATACTTCTGTTTCTTGTGATAGAATTAATGGTTATATCCAACAAAAAGGTGGAAAACCATTGACTCAAGGTAATAAATTGAGTGCGATAATTTTGAGAACGGAAGTTAATTTGGAAGAATTAAAAGATTTGTTCCCGTTTTTGAAGCGTTTTGATAGATACGAAATAGAATCTGCGGAAATAAAAATTAAGTATCAGGGTTATATTGATAGGGAAGAGGCAACCGCTGAAAAATTATCCCGTTTGGATTATGTAACAATACCTGATGGTTTGGATTTTGCTTCTATACTTTCTTTATCAACGGAATGTCGCCAAAAATTAGCACGTATTAAGCCGAAGACGATTGGTCAGGCTTCAAGAATTCCCGGTGTTAGTCCCGCTGATATCAATACGCTTTTGATATATTTAGGACGATAATTTTTTTTGAGAGAAAAAGAATTTTATATTTACACTTTTTTGTTTTGAAGGTGTTGATTTTGTGAATAGAAAACTTAAAAAATGGAGGCTATTGTGATGGAGTATAGTGGAAATATTGTTGATGTTGTGAATAAAGAAATCTTTCAGGGAAAGATTTTTGTGGAGGACGGAGTTATAAAAAAGATAGAAAAATGCGATGTGCAATCTTCTAAGTTTATATTGCCCGGTCTTGTGGATTCTCATATTCATATTGAGAGTAGTATGGTAACACCGCAACGTTTCGCTGAGGTTGCATTGCAGCACGGCGTTGTTGCCGTTGTTACAGATCCTCATGAAATCTCAAATGTATGCGGTGAAGACGGTTTTAATTTTATGCTAAAAGATGCCGCACTTTCACCGATGAAAATATTTTTCGGTGTGCCTTCATGTGTGCCTTCTACAAGTTTTGAAACTTCAGGAGCAACACTTAATGCAGAAAGTGTGAAAAAACTTTTAAAGAAGGACCGTGTTGTTTGTCTTTCTGAAATGATGAATTTCGTTGGTGTTTTGAATAACGATAAGGAAGTTGTTGCTAAAATTAACGCTGCAAAAGAGCTTAATAAGCCTATTGATGGTCATGCTCCGGCTATTTCTGAGGCGCAAGTTAAACAATATGCTGCTGCCGGAATATCTACCGATCACGAATGTATGACATTAGAAGAGGCTCGTGAGAAGATAAAATACGGCATGAAAATCCAAATTAGGGAAGGCTCTGCGGCTAAAAATCTCAATGCACTTGCTCCTTTATTTAAAGAATCACCCGAAAATTTGATGCTTTGTAGTGATGATTTTCATCCTGATGATTTAATGAAAGGATATTTATTTGAGCAGGTTAAAACGTTAGTAGGAGAGGGGTACGACTTTTTTGATGTTTTAAGAGCCGCTACTCTTAATCCTATAAAGCATTATAATCTTAATGTTGGATTACTTCAAAAAGACGATTCTGCGGATTTTGTTATTGTTGATGATATTAAAAATTTCAATATTTTAGAAGTTGTTATTGATGGAAAAACTCTCGTAAAAGACAAAAAGAAGCTTTTTGAAGTAACAGACAACAAGCCTATAAATAATTTTAATTGTAGGAAAATTAAGGCGTCTGATGTTGAAATTAAATCAAAAACCGACAAAGTTCGTGTTATAAAAGTTATAGATAAAGAACTTTTTACGGAAAGTTTCACGGGAAACTTAGAGATAAAAGACGAAAAAATAGTGTCTGATGTAAAAAAAGATATTTTAAAAATTGTTTGTCTTAACCGATATAATTTGAATTCAAAACCCGCAATAGGTTTTATTAACGGATTTGGTTTGAAATTCGGGGCAATAGGAAGCTGTGTTGCACATGATAGTCATAATATAATTTGCGTAGGCGTTGATGATGACTCTATTGTTAAATGTATTAATAGGATAATCTCAAATAAAGGAGGTCTCGCAGTTGTAACAGGTCAAAATGTTTTCGATATGCAACTCAAAATCGGAGGTATTATGACCGATACTTCTTGTCAGACTGCGGCTCAGAAATACTCAAGCCTCTCAATCCTAATAAAAGCCCTCGGTTGTAAACTTACAGCTCCATTCATGACTCTCGCTTTTATGGCTCTGCCCGTAATTCCTAAACTCAAAATAACCGATAAAGGTTTATTTAATGTCAACGATTTTCAATTCGTTGATGTAATTACTGCCGCTCAAGCCGCGGGGGCTGTTCTTTCTTGAAAGAAAGAACCAAAGAACTTTTAAAGAAATATGAATTTGGAATGCCCTTAAAGGCATTCCAAATTCATATTTCCTAAAAGTTTTCCGGTTCCCTTTTTCAAAAGGGAACGCCCCGCGGCGAGCGATAATAACATTAAAAGAAATGGATAAAAATACGTTGGAATATAAAGTAAAGACTTTACCGTTTAGTCCTGGGGTTTATAATTTTTTGGACAAGAACGGTACTGTTATTTATGTTGGTAAGGCGAAAAATCTGCGAAATAGAGTTTCTTCTTATTTTCGTGAGAAAAATCAAGTTGGTAAAACTGCTATTTTAGTAAGGCATATTGTTGATGTTTTGCATATTTGTGTTGATACGGAGACTGATGCTTTGTTGTTGGAGAATAAGTTGATTAAGCAGTTTCAGCCGAGGTATAATATTTTGTTGAAGGATGATAAGACGTATCCGTGGATTTGTATTTCTAACGAGGATTATCCGAGGGTTTATTTTACGAGAAAGAGAATAGCAGGGGAGGGGATGTATTTTGGTCCTTATACTTCGGTTGTTGTGATGCGTAATGTTTTGGATATGTTTAGGAGGTTGTTTCATTTAAGGACGTGTAGAACGCCTATGACGGAGCAACTTGTTAAGAATGGAAAATATGACGTTTGTTTGGATTATCATATAAAAAACTGTTGTGCTCCTTGTATTGGTCAGGTTAGTAGAGAAAAATATAACGAGTATATTGCGACCGTCAGAAAAATTCTTAATGGTAAAACTGCAGAAGTTATCAGTATGATGCGCTCTCAGATGGCGGAATTAGCCGAAAAAATGGAGTTTGAAAAGGCTCAGGAAATAAAGGAAAAATATGATGTTTTGATTTCTTATCATGCTAAAAATGTTATCTCCGTTAATGTGCCGAATACTGTAGAGGTTTTTTCTATTTTGTATGATGCTGTAGACGATTTTTATTATGTTAATTTTATGAAAGTATCGCAAAGTTTGATTTTGCGGTCTTTTACGAGGGAGATAAAAGCTAAGGTGGATGAAGATAAAAAAGATATTCTTTTGACCGCTATGGCGGATATTCATTTTTCGGATTTGAATATCGGCGACAAAGCGGATGAATTGATTTTGCCTTTTGACGTTGATTTTGGTTTTAACGATTATAAAATTACCGTTCCTAAAACAGGTGATAAAAAACAACTCTTGGAATGGTCAGAAAGAAATTGCAAACTTTTTATGGCCGAGCAACAAAAACAACGCTCGCTGATTGACCCTGATAAGAGCGTTAATAATTTGATGAAAACTATGCAGAAGGATTTGCAACTCGATGTTGAGCCAAGACATATTGAATGTTTTGATAATTCAAATATTCAAGGTACAAATCCTGTTTCGTCATGCGTGGTCTTTAGAAACGGAAAACCATACAAAAGAGATTATAGGCTGTTTAATGTTAAGACCGTGGAAGGTCCTGATGATTTCGCTACGATGCGAGAAGTTGTTTTTAGACGTTACAAACGTTTGCATGAGGAAGGTAAACCTTTGCCACAGCTTGTAATCGTGGACGGAGGTAAAGGTCAGTTGCGTTGCGCTTACGAAACTTTGAAAGCTCTCGGACTTTATCCGAAAATAGCTTTGATAGGAATTGCTAAACGTTTGGAAGAAATATTTTTTCCCGAAGATAACATTCCGCTATATTTGGATAAGAATTCCCCGACGTTGAAGGTTATTCAACATTTAAGGGACGAGGCTCATAGATTTTGTATAACGTTTCACAGAAACAAACGATCAAAAGGAATGATTCATTCCGTCTTGGAGGATATTGACGGCATCGGTGATAAAACAATCGCAAAATTGCTTTCTGAGTTCGGTTCTGTGAGCGCAGTTTCAGCTGCATCGCTCTTAGAACTGAATAAAGTGGTGGATTTGTCTAAAGCTCAAAAAGTTTATGAATACTTTCATAAGGATTCAAATGATTGATATTCAAACTTTTAAATATTTTTTGAGGAATTAATATCTTGTTTTGGTTTCAATGAAAAAACTTTTATTGAAGTAGGGTGGGGAAGATGTTAAAGAAAACGGGATATTATTTTTTATTTTATGGTAAAAAAAATGTCTTGGATTTTTATAAAAAAATTACCCTTTTGGGGTATTTTTTCTAAAGATTTTTTTATATATTTTTGGGGCGTGAATACCCTAAAAAAATTAATGTATGATGAAAAAAAAATTGCTTTTAACATTTTTGTCGATGCTTTGTTTCGGCATTGCAAATTCGCAAACGGAGGACTTGAAACTGAAGTTGAAAAACGTTTGCACTTCTCAAACAAAAAATTATGCTGTTGAAGACCCTGAAGATGATATTGTTTATCATTGGTCTGTTACGGGCGGGATTGTTATCGGAAGTAAATCAGACGATATTACTGGCAACGAGATTTCGGTAAAATGGGCTGATTCTCAAGGTAAAGGGAAAATAACCGTTTACGGCGAAAATCCCGATACTAAATGTACTTCAGAGACTATTGTTTATTCTTTGGAAATAAAAGAAAATCCTTCCGTGAGCTTTGATAACTCTATGGTCTGTTTTGGTGAACCGCTTAAAATTATTTCTTCTGGTAATGCTCCTTTTGAAATTTTTTATACTTTAGATGACGGTTCTGAACAAAGTTTTAAAACTTCCGAAACCGAATACGAACTGCCTAATGCGGAAGGAAAATACAAAATCACGAAAATAAAAGATTCTTTCTGCGATTTTTCTCCCGACAAGGACAATGAGGCGAAAATTCTTCCTATACTGAAACCATTGAAAATAGTTGAAATCTTAAAGAAATAATTTATGAAAAAATCTGTTATTGCATTTGTTTTATTGCTTTTTATGTCTTTCGTTTCTATGGCTCAGGATGTTGTTTTGAGCCTCGTTAAAGATGAAACCGTAAAACTCTCTATCAGCGGTTTTGCGGATAAGAAGCAGTCTGAATTTTCATGTAATTATATTAGCGGCGGAAAATATGAAATCGTTGATAAATTCGATATGAACAGCGGTATGATGTCGCTGAAATTTCTTGAAGCAGGTTCGTATGTTTTTGATTTCGAGGAAAACTTTTTGGGGTGCAATCATATTACGACAGTTAAGTTTGAGGTAAAGGACGAACAAAAGCATGTTATACCTGAACCTCGTCCAGACCCGGGAACAGATCCGACACCCGAACCAAATCCCGAACCAGAGCCTGAGCCAGAGCCTGAACCTGAACCGAATATCGACCCGGAACCTGAACCAGACCCTGAACCGGGAGAAATCGTTGAGGAATTAAAACTTTACGTTCCTAATATTTTTACTCCTAACGGCGACGGTAAAAATGATTTGTTTCATTTAAGTTATAATTACAAACCTCAGTCTTTTAGAATTGATATTTTTTCCCGTAGCGGTAAGAGAGTTTATTCTTCTGAAAATCCTGATTTTGAATGGGATGGCGGGAATTGTTTGTTTGGAACTTATTTTTATGTTATGAACTATTTGGAAAACAATTCTCCGAAAAAAGTTTCCGGAATAATTATGTTAGCTAAAGATTTATAAAAGAAAAGAAAAAGAGCCGTAATAAATACGGCTCTTTTTTGCCTCTTATTTCCCTTTTCTGAGCGAAACTACGAGTGTGTAAGTATTATTATAGGGTTTTGAAAAATCGATGATTTTAGCGCGTTCTTCGGTGATTGAAAAACCCGACAATGACATATCGGCTTTCCCTTTTTCAATATACGGAATAATGTCAGCAAAGTTCATTTTTTCAAATTTTACCGGGCGTTTTATTTGGTCGGCAAATAAAGTGGCTAATTCTACTTCAAAACCCGAAATTTTATCGCCAACCATTAAATTGAAAGGCGGATAATCTCCTTCCATGACTATTGTCAAAGGAGTTCCTGATTTTGTTTGAGTCTCAGGAACGGGGAGTGAGGACGGCATTGTCGTTGAAAACCATTTTTGGCGGATTTCGTTGAGTTTTCCGCTGTTGTCCAATTCCGTGATAAACTCATTGAATTTTTCCTTCAATTCCGTGTTGCTTTTGTTGAAGATTGCACCCATCGGAACAGCAGGTGTATTAGCATAAGTCGTATCTATCGACAAGCCGCCGGCAAGAACTACCGTTGCTGTAACGTCTTCGTCAATGCCGTAGTCTGCTTCTCCTGATACGAGTTTTTTATAAATATCAAAAAAAGTCGGTACTCGGGTTACGTTGTACGAAGGGTACTTCTCCTTGAATATTTCATCAAACGTCGTACCTTCTTGAACAACTATTTTTTTCCCGGAAAGTTGCTCAAAATCACGGACTTTGCCATCTTTATCTGACGAACAATCCGTTAATAATGCAATAATGAAAAATGCAATACTTGCGTAAATCAATTTTTTTTGATTCATGATTATTTCGTGTTTAGTTAAAAATTAAAAGTAATATAGAAGTCTAAAATTTACTGTGCTTAAATCTTCGCAAAATATATCATGCCATTGAGCTGCAAAACTCAGATGTTCTCCGAATGTTTTTTGTGCCGATAACATTCCGTAAAAATTGCTGTCAGTCGTAATTTTTTCTAAAGTTTTGTCGCTGCACCAAAGTGCTTGAGCCTCAAATTTCCATTTTCCGGGTAAGCGTAATGACGGAGCAAGACGTGCATAACCGTATGAAAGATTTTCTTTGTGATAATTCTTGTTGTAGAAACTTCCGCCGCAAACAAGTGTTAAAGCTCCTTGCGTAAATGTAAGGCTCGCGTCGATATTGGTAATGCCGCAAGAGGCTTTGTCATTTGTCCATGTTGCAACGGGAATGTCTTTGAAAGTATTTTCCGTGTCGATAACAATATCATGAGTATCAATATAGCGTCCGATAATCGAAGCCCATATTTTTTGACTGGTATAAGTGTACGAAACGCGGTAAACGTCAGCTGGTTGATAATCAAGATTAGGATTTCCTGTTGTAATGCTTTTGCCGTCAGTATCGAAATGCAGATAATTGTGAGTATCGTAAGAGTTAGGCGTTACAAAACGTCTGTAATATGCTCCTTGAATTTGATGGTGATAATTGGGTTTTAGAATGGCACTTGCCACTGCCAGATTATAGGCGGGATTATTTTTTTCTTTTGTATCGTTGATGTCGTTTTTGTAACCGTAATGGAAAAACATAACGCGGTCGCCAACAGAAAATGACCAAGGTCCTTTGGAATAATCGAATTGTAAATAAGCGTCGTTGTTGTAAGTTTCAAAGCGGTCTTTTACTGCGAAATCATTAGTTAAATTTTTTAATTGGAAGGCCGTGGCGATGTCTTGTCTTTCTATGTTGCTTAAAGCGAGTTGTTGTTTGAAGTTAAGATTAGTGTTAGCATAATCGCCTTCCCAACCTGCGCAAAGGTCCAACCCCTCAGCAATAGGAGTGTTGAGCTCCACGATATAGACTTGCCAAACTTCTTTGTTGCGTTGTGAATTAGATAGTGGCTCTGATGATTGTGAAACAAAGCCGTCATCGTAATATTCCACATCGGCAGAGACTGTCAGCATCGTTCCTTTTTCGTTGAAAATTCCGTCGTATTGAATTTGTCCGCCGTAAAATCTTGAATCTGTGAAACCATCCCAAGAACTGTGTCCGTAACGAGCGGCAATATCGTACATCAAATTGTGGTTTTCGTTGAGTGCAGTGTTGATTTTGGCTGCGCAACGTGAGGTGGCATTGTAGTTTCCTAAACGGGAATCATCGGTTAAACTTGCCGTAAGCAGAACATCTGTCTTTCCGTTTCCGTAAATTACGTTTGCGATTGGGGTATGTTTAAGACCTCTTGTATTACATTCGCCGCCGATATATACATCTTTTTCTAATGCGCCTCTTACCATGTTGATGTCAATAACCCCGCCGAGGTTTTTTCTTCCTTTCATAACATCGGGGTTGTCGCAGACTTGAATTTTTTCAACGTATTTGGCTTTGAGGGTTGAGAGAAAAATTCTTATGTCAGCCTCGTAATTGTAGTTTTCTACGCGGACTACATAACGGTCATCAAGGTTTTCGTAATTGCGGGAAAGTGCCTCCGGAAACATCATTAAAAGATCCATGACGGAAATGTCATCGTTTAGAGCCATTCTTTGCGGAAATATTAAAACTCTGTCAGCACGATGTTCTATGACAGGCTCTTCTGATACAAGTCCGTATTGGTGTTTTTCTTCATCATAATTTTCTTGCGCAAGGATTTCTGTGGTATTAATCATTGCTCCTAATGATAGGACAAGGGCAGTTAATTTTTTCATTTTTCTATTAATATTTGTTAAAGTCTATCGGGCAAAGGTAAAAAAAAGAATTTTATCTGAAAATTTTTTTTTATTGTATATTTGACCTTTTATTATTAAATTTGCGAAAGTAGTTAAAAGAAGAAAATGGAAAACCAAAACTATTTACAATATCCCGAAATGATGTCGGGAAGAAAAATTTTGTATGTTCACGGCTTTGCCTCTTCGGGTGCAAGCGGAACGGTTAAAAGCCTTAGAATTTTGTTGCCTAATGCCGAAATTATTGCTCCTGATTTGCCTGTAAGTCCGCTTCAAGCCATGGATTTGTTGCATAAAATCTGCGACGAACAAAAGCCTGATTTAATAATCGGAACTTCAATGGGCGGTTTTTATGCCGAACAGTTATACGGTTTTTACCGAATACTTGTTAATCCCGCCTTTCAGATTGGCGATACATTGAAATCTCTTCACGGCTTGGGAAAACAAAAATGGCTCAATCCCCGTCAAGACGGTCAAACTGAGTTTTGGGTTAATCAGGACATTATGGACGAGTTCAAACAAGTGATGAAAAACAGTTTTTCAAACATTTCCGTTGAGGAACACAGAACACTTGTTTACGGACTTTTTGGCGATAAAGATCCGCTTGTTCATACTTTTGATATGTTTGCCGGAAAATATATGAACGCAATAACTTTTGACGGCGAACACCGTCTTAACGACAGCATTTTGCAAAATTCGGTTATTCCCGTGATTCATTGGATTGACGATAAATTAAACAACTATCAGCGGCAAATTCTTTATATTGATTTGGACGATACTTTGGTGGATTTTCATAACGGGGTTCACAAATGTACGGATGCTGAGTTAAAACAATATGAAGGTCATATTTGGGATATTCCGGGTTATTTTTCAAGGCTTGAGCCTATGCCGAGTGCGGTAAAAGCGTTTAGGACATTGTCGTTGAAATACGATACGTATATTCTTTCGAGTGCGCCTTTTGCTAATCCCTCCGCTTGGTCTGACAAATTACAATGGGTAAAAAAATGGTTAGGTGTACCGTCATTTCGCCGTTTGATTTTATCGCATCACAAAAATTTGAATTACGGAGATTATCTGATTGATGACCGCATTTATAACGGTGCAAATGAGTTTATGGGCGGTTTTCTGCAATTTGGACAAGCCCCGTACAAAACCTGGGACGATATTATGGAATTTTTTCAGCATATAAATTAAGCATATCGGGGAGTGTTACATAAAATTATCCTATCTTTGCAAAACCAAAAAAATTATTTTATGATAACAGGAGAGATAAAAAACAGGATAGACACTATATGGGATATTTTCTGGACTGGTGGCATTACAAACTCTATCACCATTCTGGAACAGATGACATATCTCTTTTTTATGAAGATGCTTGACGATGCCCAGCGCACCAAAGAGGCTAATGCCAACCCTTGGGGCGTCAAGGTCAAGAATCCGACATTCAAAGACGGTATGTGGCACAATCCCGACACCGACAAAGATGTGGAGTTCAACATACTACGGTGGAACACCTTCAAGAATTTTGAAGCAGAAAAAATGTTTACAACCGTAAGCAAAGATGTATTTGTATTCATAAAGAATCTCAGCGAAGGTCGTGAATCCGCTTACAGCAAATTCATGGAAAACGCCACTTTCCTTATTCAAAGTCCGCGCACATTGTCTAAAATTGTGGAACATATCGACCATCTCGATATGAACAACCGCGACACTATGGGCGACGTGTACGAGTATATCCTTGGCAAAATGGCGGCAAGCGGCAACAACGGACAATTCCGCACACCGCGCCATATCATACACATGATGGTGGAGCTGATGAAACCAACTCTCGAAGATACAATTTGCGACCCTGCCATGGGAAGCGCGGGATTTATTGTTGAATCCGCAAAATACATTCAAGAGCATTACGGAAAGGAACTACTGAAAAAAGAATCAGCCGAACATTACAAAAACGAAATGATGCACGGTTTCGACACCGATTTCACAATGTTGCGCATTGGTGCCATGAATCTGATGCTTCACGGCGTTGACAATCCCGACATAAAATACTTGGACAGCCTCTCCACCGACAATAAAGACGAGAATCTGTATTCACTTTGCATGGCTAATCCTCCCTTTACCGGCAGTCTCGATAGCGAAGCAGTGAGCAAAAGCCTGCAAAGCATCACCAAGACCAAAAAGACAGAGCTTCTGTTTCTCGCCTTATTTGTAAGGATGCTGAGAATTGGCGGACGCTGCGCCTCAATTGTTCCCGACGGCGTATTGTTTGGCAA